>WNGA01002928.1_pt1 | contig 29475 bp, 26 predicted proteins | sample 5400061 | NCBI WGS metagenome assembly WNGA01 (sample SAMN13153366, study PRJNA577476) | soil metagenome | isolation source: 100 cm soil or saprolite under grassland replicate 2 | place: USA:California | collected 2016-06-15
TTGAGCAGAGCGCGCACCATCGACTCAGTGAGAATTTCCGGCGAGCCGTTCTCGATGGCCTCTTTGCCGGCCTTCAAATACGCAAGCTCCCATTCCTGGTCGCGTTGCTTAGCCGACTTCTTTGGCGCTGGCAGCGGCGGCGGGGCAGGGGATGGCGCCGGCGAGGAAAGATCAACGCCAGTGTGCGCGCTCAGCAATTGCTCACGCTGCCTCAGCAACTCCTTGCGCGCTTTGCCTCGGGCCTGAAGCAACGCCTGGTCGAGAATCCAAAGCTGCTTGCTCGGAGAATCCTTTTGAGACGGTTTTTGAACGGGTTTTTCACCGTTTTTTGAAGGCTCCGAGTGATCGGTTTTGACCGCGTTGCGTGCCTCTTGCTCACGCTTCTTGTGCATCATCTTGGCGGCTTTCCGTTTGGCTTTGACGATGCCCTCATAGTCTCCCAAATGGCGATTGTACTTCATCCAGGACCGGATTTTGTCCTTATCGAAGAGGCCGACTTCGCGAAAACCTTTGACGATGGCCGACGCCTGGGAGGCTGTTACCCCGACGTGATTCGTGGCGAAAATTTCACACCAGTCTTCCGTCGAGTAGCCGTAGAAATCTCCGTCGATTTGGTTCTCCCCAGCATAGGCCATGACGATCTGAAAGAGCATCGGGGACAGATCTGCGAAGTCCACTTTGACGTGAATGGACTTGCTCAAAAGACGACGCAAATCCCGCATCCGTTTGTTCCGATAGATGCCGACAGAACTGGAAAACGCCAGCAGGTTGGGCTTGCTCATAGGTTGTGCGATTTAGGTTTTCAATTAACACAAGCGGTTCCGCTAGCGACCGCTCAGCTAAGCCATCTGCTTGGTAATTTCGCACAATATTAGTTATATTTAATACTGATTTGCCAGGAAATCCCCTGTTCCAACCTGTTTTGAGGGCTTTCATCCCGATTCCAGTGTCCGGCGGTAAACATCAACGTATTCCGCCGACGTTCGCTCCCAGGAAAAGTCTGCGGACATCGCGTTTTTCTGGAACTGCCGATACAATTCGCGCTCCTGGTAAAGAACCAGCGCCTTCCGCACCGCCTTGGCCAGCGCCCGCGATGAGTACTGATAAAACTTGATGCCGTTGGCCCGCTCCAGGTTTTCGGCAGGGTCAATGATGGAATCATCCAAACCGCCCGTCGCGCGAACGACCGGCACCGAGCCGTAGCGCAGACTATACATCTGATTGAGGCCGCACGGTTCGAATCGCGATGGCATGAGGTAAAAATCGCAGCCGGCTTCGATGCGATGGGACAGGGCGGGGTCGTAACCGATGTTTGCGGCGGCCTTGTCCGGGTAGCGTCGGGCCAGGTTTTGAAACGCTTTTTCGAGGATCGCCGAACCGCTGCCCAGCAATACGAACTGCATATTTGCAGCCAGCATTTCCTCCAGCGCGCCCAGGAGGATGTCGCTGCCTTTCTGGTCCACCAGGCGGCTGATGTTGGCGAAGAGCGGGATGTCCGCCGCCCGGGGCAGGCCCATGTCCTGCTGTAGCAATTGTTTCTCGTCGTCTTTTCCCTCCAGGTTGTCCGATGAAAACGAGTTTTTCAGGAAAGGATTATCGGTTGTCTTCCACTCGGTGTAGTCCACGCCGTTGAGGATGCCCACGAGCGACCGCTGGCGCCGCCGCAAAATATCATCCAACCCGCCGCCGAATGCCTCGGTCATAATTTCACGCGCATAACGCGGGCTGACGGTCGTGATCAAATCCGAGTAGCAAATGGCCGCCTTCAGGCAACTCATCAGGCCGTGAAATTCGACGCCGGCGGGATGAAAATAATCGGCGGGCAGATTGGTCAGCTCATAAAACCGGGCAGGAAAGATCCCTTGATAGGCAAGATTGTGAATCGTCAGGCAACTCTTCGACGCCGTGCCCCACCCTGCCCGTTCCTTTTCGTGCTTCAGGAACAGCGGCACCAGGCCGGCCTGCCAATCGTGCACGTGCACCAGCTCCGGTTGCCAGGGCAGGTATCGCGCAAGCTGCGCGACGCATTTGGAAAAGAAAATGAATCGCTCGGCGTTATCGGGATAATCGACCCTTCCCTCCTGATACAACCCCGGGCGATGGAAAAAATCCGCCTGGTGAACGAAGTAAACGGTCAGGCCGGGCTCCCATTCGCGCTTGAACAATTCGCCCTGGACGCGGCGCGCGCCTAAGGGCAGGTCGATGCGCCAGTCGAAGCGATGAATATCCGGGAATCTTTCCCGTATGCCCTGGTAAAGCGGTGTGACCAGACCGACCTGCAAACCCGCCTTGGCCAACGCCTTTGCCAGCGCACCCACCATGTCGGCCAGCCCGCCCGTTTTGGAATACGGATGGACCTCGCTGCTGGCGAGCAGGACTTTCATGAGTTGCGATGGCAACAGCCGGTTTTATTGCGCCCTGATGCAGTCGGTTTTCAGATAAGATTGCAGCGGGCCGGGAATGGCGATGGTGCCGTCGGCTTGCTGATACGTCTCGACCAGGGCCACAAACAGCCGGGCCAGCGCCGTGCCGCTGCCATTAAGAACGTGCGGGAGTTTGTTTTCTCCGGATTCGGTTTTAAACCGCAGATTCATGCGCCGCGCCTGGAACTCCTCGCAATTCGAACAGCTCGAAACTTCCAGATAACTCCCCTGCCCCGGCGCCCACACCTCGATGTCGTAGGTCTTCGCGCTGGCAAAACCCATGTCGCCGGTGCACAAGAGCACCACCCGATAGTGCAATCCCAACAATTGCAGCACGCGCTCCGCGTCGCCGACCAGTTTTTCCAGTTCCGTGTAGCCATTTTCCGGCTTTACGATCTTGATCAACTCAACTTTGTCGAACTGGTGCACGCGAATCATGCCGCGGGTCCCGACGCCGGCCGCGCCCGCTTCCGCGCGAAAACAGGGACTGTAAGCGCAGTAGCGGATCGGCAGTTGACCCTCTTTCAATATCTCTTCGCGGTGGATATTGGCCACCGGCGCTTCGGCGGTGGGCAACAGGTAGAGGGTCCCGAGCGTCGCCTCGTCCCGGCCCTCTTGAACGGCATACGCCTGGTCTTCAAACTTGGGAAACTGTCCGACGCCTACCATGCAATGGCGACCGACGATGTAAGGGGGCGAAACCTCGGTGTAACCGTGCTGGTGAACATGCGAATCCAGAAGGAACTGAATCAATGCCCGCTCGAGCCGCGCGCCCCAGTTCGTGTAAAGCAGAAAACCGCTGCCCGACAACCGGGTGGCACGCTCGAAATCAACCAGCCCGAGGCTTTCACAAATTTCAACGTGCGCCTTCGGTTTGAAACTGAATTTTGATTTCGCGCCCCAGGCGCGCACCTCCGGATTGTCCGCGGGAGTTTTGCCCATCACCACGCTGGCGTGCGGCAGGTTCGGCAAGCGCAGCAGAATTTCGTCACGCGCCTTTTCGGTTTCGGCAATCGCCCGGTCAAGTTCCGCAATCTTGTCGCCCATTTGCCGGGTCTCCGCTTTTTTGGCCCCGGCTTCGTCGCTTTTTTTCTGCGCCATGAGAGCGCCGATCTCTTTGGAGACCCGATTGCGCTGCGCCTTGAGTGTTTCGACTTCGGCCAGCATTTTCCGGCGCCGATCATCCAGCGAAAGGAGTGTGTCGATCCCCGCTTCATCCCCTGCCCCACGCGTGGCCAAACGTTGCCGGACAAAATCCGGTTGTTCGCGAATCAGTTTGATGTCGAGCACCGCGGCATTATAGGCAGGCATGCGTTCAGCGCAAAAAGAAACTGGCTTCCCCGGTCGTGTTCCTTGCCGCTTGCGTTTTTGCCGGACCGAGGCATAAAGCGGGTATGACCTCGGCAGATTCCAGCAACTCCCTCGGCCGGGTCGCCTCGCTGCATTTGCATCCGCTGGAGCCGGGCGCACCGTTAAGATCGGTCGATTCCATCGAGGCGATCGCCGGCAAGGGAATCGACGGCGAACCGCGCTACTTTGGGCGGGTCAGTCAAACGACGGGCCAACCCCGCCGACGGCAGATCAGTCTGATCGAACGCGAGCAGATCGCCGATCACGCGGTGGCGCTGGGAGGGAGATCCATTCCGCCCGGCGCCGTCCGGGCGAACGTTGAGACGCTGGGCGTCTCTCTCATCGCGCTGGTCGGCCGGCAGGTGGAAATCGGCGGCGCCGTGCTTTTGCTCTACGAGCCGCGCAAACCGTGTGGGAAAATGGACGCCGTCTGCAAGGGATTGCGCGCCTTGATGGAAAACAACCGCCAGGGCGTCCTGGCAGAAGTGATCAAGTCGGGCCGGATCCGGGTGAATGATTCGATCCGACCGGCAAAAACCGTCCTGCCCGATTCCGTTCCCGGTTGTGCCCTGTGAAAATCCTCGTTCTGACCAACCTCTATCCGCCTCACCATGCGGGCACGTACGATTTGCGGTGCCAGTCGGTGACGGAAACACTGCGTCTGCGGGGCCACCCGGTCCTGGTGGTCACTTCCAATCACGGTCTGAACACCGAGCAGCGAGACGAGGAAATCCACCGGCGTTTTTTCCTCAATGGCGCCTTTGGCCACCCGCTCTCCACCGGCTATCGCGAAGTGCAACGGATCGAAGAGCACAACCACCGCGTCCTTCAGGAAGCGATCGCCGATTTCCAGCCCGATCTCGTCCACGTCTGGAGTTTGCGGGGACTTTCCAAGTCGCTGATTTTTGGGCTGCGCAATTCGCGGTTGCCGACCGTCTATGACATCGCTGACCGCTGGCTGGCGGAGGATTTGCGCGCCGACCCGTGGCTACGCTGGTGGAATGCGCCCGGCAGCAATCTCCTGCGCCGCAGTCTGGAACTGGCCGGCCAGCGAAATCGCTTCGACGCCACGGCGCCCACCCGCATGATCAAAGGCCTCGAACGCATTCCGGAAGTTTACGGACCGCCCGAGGTCGTCGCCAACGTGACGCCGGATTCGATTTCTTCGCTGCGCTTTGACCGGCTTTACTTCTGCAGCCGGGCGCTCAAACAGGCGACGCAAGAAACCGGTTTGCGCGTCAGTCACGGCGAAATCATTTATCCCGGCATTTCCATGCAGCTTTTCGTCGGTGATGTGAAACCCGTTTCCGCTCCGCTCAACAAGCTGCTCGTCGTCGGCCGGCTGAACGAAGAAAGCGGTCTGATGACGGCGGTCCAGGCGCTTTTGCAGGCGCGCCAGGGCAAATCGCAGCTCGCTTTGAGCATCTACGGTCGCGGTGAAACGGACTACATCTCGCAGTTGCGTTCGTTTGTGGTGCAGAACTCCCTGCCGGTGGAATTTCTCACGGTGTCGAATCAAAACCGCGATCTGGCGGCGGTCTATCGCCAGCACGACGCGCTGCTTTACACCGCCGAATGGGAGGAGCCGTTTGCGGTCACTCCGCTGGAAGCCATGGCCTGTGGCCTGCCCGTGATCGGCGCCAACGTCGGCGGCGCGCGCGAGCTGTTGCGCCATGGGGAAAATGCCCTCACCTACACGCCGGGCGACGCGCCGGAATTGGCGGCGCGCATCCAGGAACTCCAGATGCAACCGGCGCTCCGCTGTCAACTGGCGGAAACCGCCCAGGCCGAGGTTCAGAGCAAGTATAATGAAACCACGGTGGTTGATCAGATCGAAAACTATCTCAATACCTCGATAGAAGTCTGGCAACACACGTAGGAGGGATGGAGGGATGGAGTGTTGGAGTTATGGAGTAGAGACCCGTACGCCATCCCTCATTACTCCATCCCTCCATTCCTCCCCCCGGCGGCTCCTACATTCTGGTTGCCAACCCTCCCCTGCCCCGCCAAATTCACTCTATGCAATCTGTTTTTAGCGGCCCGGTTTATGTGGTGCGAGACAACATCGACACCGATCAGATCATTCCGGCGCAGTATCTCACTCTCGTGCCGACGATTGCGGACGAGTACAAAAAGCTCGGCAGCTACGCGCTTTGCGGCCTGCCGGAATCGCTCTATCCGACCCGTTTCATCAAGGAAGGCCGGCTCGAGACCGAGTATCCGATCGTCGTGGGCGGGAAGAATTTCGGCTGCGGCAGTTCGCGCGAACATGCGCCCATTGCTTTGGGCTCGGCTGGCTGCAAGGTTGTGGTGGCTGAAAGTTTCGCCCGCATCTTTTTCCGTAATTCCGTGGCCACCGGCGAGCTTTATCCCTGCGAGTGCGTCGATCGTTTGTGCGATATTTTGAAAACCGGCGACCTGCTGACCGTGGACCTCGACAAATGCGCCGCCACTGCACAGGCGACCGGTAAGGTTTATCCGTTCAAGCCGCTGGGTGATGTGCGTCCGGTTGTGGATGCCGGAGGCCTGTTTAACTACGCGCGCAAAACGGGTATGATTTCGGCCGCAAAGTAGAGCCGGCACCGTGCCGGTCTCCCGACGATGGACAGGCGTCCGTCCGAAGGACAAAAGAATTCGCTTTCAAAAAGAGTGAGGCAGGACATGAGTTCGTCCTGCATTTATGTCCATCGCTGACCTCCGTAAGGAATACACCTTGGGCAGCCTGAAAGAGGCGGACCTGGACGCCGATCCGCTCAGGCAATTCGACCAGTGGTTCCAGCAAGCCGCCCAGGTCAAGGCGGGTGGCGGCCGCTGGCGCGCCTTCGCTATCGGCCTTTACAAGGCGTTTCAGGCCTTGCTCGGCCACAAGCCGGTTGACCCCAATGCCATGGCGCTGGCCACTGCGGACAAGGAGGGATGTCCGTCCGCGCGCATGGTCCTCCTGAAAGGGGCGGATGAGCGGGGATTTATCTTCTTCACCAACTACGAGAGCCGCAAAGGGAGCGAACTGGCGGAGAATCCACACGCTGCGCTGGTGTTCTACTGGCCGGAACTCGAACGCCAGGTCTGCGTCGTAGGCACGGTGACCAAACTGCCCCGCGAGGAGTCGCAAGCCTATTTCAAAAGCCGGCCACGCGGCGCGCGGCTGGCCGCCTGGGCGTCAGACCAGCACAGCGTGGCGCCCAGCCGCGAAGCTCTGCAACAACGTCTCATTGAGTTTGAAGCGAAATTTCGCGACGAGGACGTTCCCCTGCCGCCGTATTGGGGAGGGTTTGTGCTCGCGCCGAGGGAAATCCAGTTCTGGCAAGGCCGGCCAAACCGATTGCACGACCGCTTTCGCTACACGAAGCGGACGGATGGCAAGTGGCTCATCGAGCGTCTGGCGCCGTGAGCCCTGTTTTCGCGCTCCGCGCTTGAGTCAATGCATCTGCACCGCGCACGTTCCAAGGCCGCCACGGTAGAAATTGAACTGCACGTTCGGGTGATCGGCCAGCAGGGACATGGGCACCGACGTATCCACCATGCGCTCTGAAATCATCAACGTGGTCAGGCGTTGACCAAACGGATTGTCGTGCTTGCCCGCGTGCCAAATCGAAACCTTTTCCGCTTTCCACGTCTCGAGCGGACCGACGCTGATCGCTTTGATCGGCACCAGGGCGATGTTGCCGCCCCCTGAGGTGCGCGCGTTCTGCGCGATGGTCAGCGGATGAAGGTCAACCACACGCGTCGGCAGTTTGCGGTATTCGGCGGGTGACGGCGGTTGGTCCACGAACCTGCCTTTGCGCGGCAACGGGTCATTGAACGCCCAGTGCTTCACATCCCCCTGCCCTCCCTGCATCACCGCGCAGTGCACTCCGGCGTCCCAGCTCCTGCGATACGCGCCGGTGTCCGCTTTGGGGAAATGCAGATTGGCGTCGGGCATGCGCAGCTCTTTGCGCAAGCGCTTGAAGCAAAGCTCGCGGTCGGTGCGTTCGAAGGAAAGCGGATGCGTCAGCGGCACTTCTTTACCCTCGTGAAACCATTCGTCCATGCCCCAGAAGTGGGCGGAGCGGACATTGAGGTTCAATTCGTTTACCAACCGGGCGACCAGGGGCAATTGTTCGGTGGGCCCGATCGGACCGCAGAGACCGACCGGATTATCCTCGGTGGATAGCTTCCAGGCGTTGAGGTACTCGAGCGCTTCAGCCAGATAGAATTCCTCGAGCGTGTCGTAGAAAACCACTTTGAATCCGGCGCGCGACAGCTTGAGCATTTTGTCCGGCGTCAGCCGCGCCGCCGCCTGCACAATGCTGTCATCCAGCGTCGTGTAGTCCCACCAATCGGGTGCAATGGAACTGAGTTTGCGTGACATCGAATAGGTGCGAGGTACAAATTATGTTATAGCTATGACAAAATCTGTACCACCGTCAAGGGGTGTATCCAGGATTGCGTCGATAATTCTTCCCCAGGCCGTCGAGCAACGGGTCCGCGTTTTCCGCGCAAAAGCCGAGATGCGAATGGCGCCGCCAGCCTTCCGCGTGTTTGAAGCGCTTTGACATTGCGCCGACGGCCAGCGACGCCTGGTCCATCGCCTTGAGGTAGGAGTTCATTCCCTGGCTGATGTCGAGCCATTCCTTCTGACTGCGGTGGCATGACAGCGCCGCGCGCTTCGTATCGTGAACGGACGTCGTGTTCGCGAAAATATCGGGAACGACTTCCTGCCGCCGGCCGTCGCGCAGGCCATGCGGCATGGCGTGGTAAACCGACAGCTCTCCGTCGAAGTGTTTCTGCGCGGGAATCGTTTTGAAATTCGGCATGCCGCGGGCGAAGGCCGCGGTCACCGCGAGCCGGCAGGTATTGGAATGGTCCTCCATGTAATCCTGCGGCGAGTGGGTCAGAACCACCGCCGGCTTCACTGCCCGTATCACGGCGGCCAGGCGGCGAAGCAATCTGATCTCATAAAGGATTTCCAGGTCATCGGCGAGACTCGGATGCCAATGCGCGTCCAGAATTCTGGCAGCCTTCTGTGCTTCACCACGACGGACGGCGCGGGTTTTGGCGGCGTTCCATTTCACGCTGCCGCAATTGCCGCTCGCGACGTTCAGGTAATGGGTCTCCCAGCCGGCCCGTTTGAGCAGCAACAGCGTTCCGGCCATATAAAACTCGATGTCGTCCGGATGCGCGGCGATGGCGATGGCGACGGGTTTGGGCATTTCAGAATTCTCCGGCGCTGCGACAGAACCCACCCCTGACCCCTTCCGGGAGGGGAACGACGCAAGTGCCCGACCGACCACGCTCGCCTGCTTTGGAGGGGTGGGGGGCGGGTTCGGAGGATTTCACTTTGAGGCCAGAAACGTCCGTCATTTCATCTCCGACATTTTCACCGGTCGGCCCGTGGCCGCCGATTTGTCCGCGGCAAAAATGACGGCGTGACTGCGCAGTGCGTCGTCGAGGCTGGTCAGCGGCATTTCTTCGCCGGCGTCCAGCGCGTCGCAGAAGGCCTGGAACTGGGTCAAATACGGGTGGTCCGACACGTCGCCGGAATCGAGCATCTTCATCGACAGCCCGCTCCATTTGTTTTTATTCAAGCCACCGAATTTCATCGAATGAAATTTGTTGTCGAGCAGGCTGCCTTCACTGCCGACCAGATGGGTGTGGAAGTAGTAAGGCTGGAGGCAATCCACCACGGCCGCACATTTGCCGACCGCGCCGCTCTTAAATCTCAGAATCGTGACGCTGGTGGTTGTGTATTCGTAGGGCCTGAAAATTTTGCTCTGCGACTTGGTGTCATAGCTGGTGACTTCCTCCACCTCGTCGCCCAGGCAGAGCAACAGCGCGTCGAGCGCGTGGCAGCCGGCCGTGAGCAGCGCGCTGCCGCCGGCATCTTTACGCGTGTTCCAGCGGAATTGTCCGTACCAGGGACCAATGCCGTGGTAGTAATCCACCTCGCCGTAATGCAGTTGGCCGAGCAGGCCCCGGTCAATAACCGCTTTGGTGGCGAGAAACTGGCTGGAGAAACGGCACTCGAAGCAGACGCAAGTTTTCACCTTTGCCTCTTTCACGGCTTTTTGAATCGCCAGGCAATCCTTCCACGACAGCGCCAGGGGTTTTTCGACGATGAGATGTTTGCCGGCTTTGGCGGCAGCCACCGCCTGCTTCGCGTGGTCGCAGGGGTAACTGCAAATCGAAACGGCGTGGATGCTTTTGTCCCCAAGCAACGCGTCGAGGTCGTTATAGACGGTGATTCTGCCGCCGTGTTTGGCGCTCAACTCCGCCGGATCGAGTTTGCGCGAGGAATAAACCGCGGTGACCTGCCCCTGGCGGGTTGCGTTGATGGCCGGAATGTGCGCGGTCGCGACCCAGCCGTAGCCAACGATGCCGACGTTGTATTTTTTCATGCAGTGCGTTCGTTCCTCAAATTCCGCCGATCGACAAAAGAAACCCCGACGACGGCTGTCCGAACGATTACCGGATTTGCGTGAGCAACTCGGCAAGTCGCTTGTGAATTCTGGGCGCCCAGTCAGCCGCGGTTATGTTGGTAGCCAAAGTTCGCTTGGAAACCACCTCCACTTTCGTTTGCGACTCATCCACTTTCTCGACGAAAATGGCGACATTCTCGCCATAGCTTGCAAAGCTCATACCACCCTGAGCCAAAATGTAGCCTTCTTGCTTGTTATCTCCCACAATCTTTGGTCCGCCGCCACCCAATGCTTTGATCGCTTTCGGTATCGTGTCCCACACCGTGTCAAAAGAACCCGCATAAGTGTGGACCAGGCCTTTTCCCTTGCTGTTTCGCGCATCGGCAATTGTCGAGCATCCGGCCCCGAAAAGCAGAAATCCGACCGCCAGCGCCAAAACCCAAACGGTTGTCGTTTTCATTTCAATTACCTGTTGTTTGATGGTGGGAGAGCAACGCTATCCGCGAGGTCGGGAAGCGTGAAGTAAAATGTCGCGCCGCCGTCGACTTTGCCTTCGGCCCGGGTTGTGCCGCCATGCCGCTGGACGATCCGCCGGACCGTGGCCAAGCCAATGCCGGTGCCCTCGAATTCTTCGGCCCGGTGCAGCCGTTGAAATACTCCAAAAAGTTTTCCGACATATTGCATGTCGAAACCGACGCCGTTGTCCTGGACGTAAAATTCCCATTCGGTCCGGGCGATATTGCGGGCGCCTATATGAATCTCTGCGTGAGAGCGTGTCTGAGTGTATTTCAGGGCATTGGAGAGCAGGTTGGTCAGCACCTGTTTCAGCATTGCCCGATCGGCATACACTTCGGGAAGCGTTTCAATCTTCCACTCGATGCTCCGGCCTTGCGCGTCGGGCGTTAATTCCTCTCTGACCTGGGCCAACAGTTGGTCCAGGTTGACTTTGGACCGGGAAAGCTCCGAGCGGCTCATTTTGGAAAAAGCGAGCAGATCGTCGATGAGGGCGCCCATGCGTTTCGCCGCGTTGGAAATGGTGTCCAGATCATGCCGGCTGGCTTCATCCAGAGAGGAGGCGATGCGATGTCGCAACATATCGACGAAACCATGAATGTGACGAACGGGAGATCGCAAGTCATGGGAGACGGAGTAACTGAATGATTCAAGCTCGTGAATGGCCGACTCCAGTTGGGCGGTTCGTTCCTTGACCCGTTGTTCCAGCTCGGCGTTCAAGGTCCGGATTTCCTCCTCGGCGCGCTTGCGTTCGGTAATATCACGGACGAAGGCGTTGAAGGTGACTGACTGGGCGGTTTTTATCGGGGTCACCGAAAGTTCGACCGGAAATCGATGCCCGTTCTTGTGCTGCGCCGTCATCTCAATTCGCTGGTTCAAGATGGCGCTTTCGCCCGTCTCCAGGAACTGCCGCAAGTCCTGTTCGTTCGCTTCGGGAAGGTCCAGGGGAATCATCCTGGCCGCCAACGAATAGCCAATCGCCTCCCGCCCGGTCCATCCGAAGATTTTCTCCGCTTGCGGATTCCATTCCATGATGATCCCGCGGTTGTCCATGGTGATAACCCCATCCAGCGCGGTGTTGAGAATGAGCCGCAGGTGCTCCTCGCTCTCTCGCAATGCGTTTTCGGATTGTTCGATCTCCGCCTTTTGTTGTTGGAGGCTCGCGGCCATGTCATCAAACGCCTGGGCCAATTGATGCAATTCGTCCGCGGCGCGTGTAATGCCGGTTCGCGCCTCCAGCTCGCCGGCCTCCAGGCGTCTGGCCGCGCTGGCCAGGAGCTGGATGGGGCGCACCAGTTGGGCGTTGGCATAGGCCCGTGCGATGAACAACGTCAGCAGAGCGACCACCATCAGGATCGCAAGGTTGCGGAGCAGGTCGTGGTTTATTTCGGCAAAAGCGAGCGATTTGGGAAATCCCACGGTGACGAAAAGATTCGCCTGGCCGCTGCCGGGGATTGACGTAAACGCATACAATCTTGTCATCCCGTCAACCCCGGCCAGATCAGCCGTGCCTTCTCTCTTTCGCATCATGGTTGTCAGCAGGGGCGACAGGGGCAACTCTTGGCCGATCCATTTCTGCGGTTCAGGATAACGGGACAGGACATGACGGCTGCGGTCGAGGATGGCAATCTCTCCTCCGACCGGGAGAGGTTCCCTGGCGACGGCCTCGGTCAAGGCCCTCAAATCCAGCGCGGCATACACGATGCGCACCAGGCGCCCCTTTTCGTTAAAGACGGGATGCCCAAAGAGAAGCCGGGCATTCGCCTTGCCATCAGGAGGTTGATAATCTCCGATGGCAAAGTCTTGTGACTTAAGCACGCGTTGAACGTGGGCGCGATCGGCCAGATTGATCGGTCCGCCCCGGGGGAATGAGTTCGAAACCAGATCGCCATTGGTCTCGATCAGTCCGAGATCACAGTAGTTCGTATAGACGTTCAGCAGGCTGGCGAAAAACGTGTCGAAGGCGCGCAGGTCGTTCCCGCGTGCCTGAGGGAACCGGGCCAGCCCGCTCAAATGCTGTCGAGTGGCTTCGACGAGCCCGCGCTGATTGGCCGCCGCCAACTGCACCACGCGTATCGCATCGTTTTCAACCCTGGCTATTCCCAGCCGGCGTTGTTGGAAGTTGGTATGGAGGGCGAATGCGAATGCCGGAATAACCGGCAATAAAATGAGCAGGAGCAAACGGGAACGAAACCCCATGACAGGCCAATTCATCATTGCGTCAACCGGTGTTGGTGGCATTAGCGGACAATCTCCTCCCGATTCTCAAGTGCCGACAACCGACTTGAATCGAGCGCGGTTTTCGGTCACCCTCGGTTGCATTCGCTGGCAATGAGACTGTAATCACCATCCACAGGACGTTTTTAGAACATTTCGTGCGCTTTGCAAGGCGAGTGTGGGGTGTGATGACTAAACTTTTTCCGAACCAAAGGCATCCGCCGAACGTTCAACACTTGAAACGAACGCGAAGGCGAGCGGTCAAAAATCGAATGGCATGACTATCGGAAACGCAGTCAACCACACTTCTCACGGGCCCGGACTGGGATAGTTGTATGCGGACCGCTCCCTTCGCCTCGCTCCAGTCGCTCTTTGCCATCACCGACGAGCAAGCGATGTGGCGTGTTCAGACCCAGGATGATGAGGGCGCTTTTACCCAACTGGTCCGCCGCTGGGGAGGCCCCATTCAACGGCTTTGCGTGCGGATGACCGGGGACGTTCATCGCGGCGAAGACCTCGCGCAGGAAACTTTCGCCCGCGTGTTCGCCCGGCGAAAGGAGTATCGGCCGAGCGGAAAGTTTGCAACGTGGTTATGGCGGATTGCGTTGAACCTTTGCTACGACGAATTGCGGCGGCGACGGCGTCGGGATGAATCCTCGCTGGACGCCAAGTGCGGAGAAGCCCTCGTCGCCCTGGAAACGTTCGTCGCCGCGGAACCGGCGCCGGACAAATCGATGGTGGACCAGGAGCGGAGCGAGATGGTGCGAAAGGCATTGATGCAATTGGCGGAAACGTATCGGACCGTGCTCGTGCTGCGGCATTATGAGAATTTGAAGTTCCGCGAAATCGCCGAGGTGCTCGAGGTGCCGCAAGGAACGGTCAAATCGCGCATGGCAGAAGCGCTGACGCAAATGGGCCGGCTGCTGAAACCGATGCTGGCGGACGCTCACCCGGCCCTGGGCCGCCGTCTGCCATCGGATGGGAGAGGAGCCGGCCCTGAGGGAGAAGGACTGCCGGGACTACGGACGCAACTGTTGGCCTGAAGGAAATTGATGAAGGAAAGTTATGAACCATCCAACTCGTGAAGAATGGATGTCGTATCTCTACGACGAGTTAACGACGGAAGAACATTCAAACCTGGCGGCGCACCTGGCGGTTTGCCCGGATTGCAAGGTCAAGGTGGGGGAATGGGGGGCGGTCCGGAAGGAGTTGAACGCCTGGCCGCTGTCACCCAACCGGGCGCCCGTCCTGCCGACGCGGCCGATGATCAGATGGGCCGCGGCGGCGGCGATTGTGCTTGCGGCGGGCTTCGGCATCGGGCGCCTCACGTCGGCCACGCCGGACACCGAGAAGGTCCGCGCCGCCATTGAGCCGCAGCTTCGACAACAACTGCGCCGGGAGATCGGGCAATCGTTGCGCGATGAATTGGACAGGACGTCGTCCGCCGCGTTGGCGGCGTCCAGCGAACAAACAAAGCAGTTGTTCGCTGAATTTGCGAAAATCGTGGAGGCCAGGCGGGCGGAAGATGTTCAGGCCATTTACACCGCCTTGGACAAGTTGGACTCGCAACGCGTCACCGACTTGGTATCGCTCAAGAAGGATCTGGACACCGTGGCATGGCTGACCGATGCCGGTTTGCGCCGCACCCATCAACAATTGGTTCAACTGGCCGATTACACTGAGCCGGCCGGCGTTTTGAATTCACCCAAAAACCACAAATGAATATGAAATCACTCAAAATTATCGTCACCTTAGTTCTGTCGAGTCTGAGTTCAATGTCCGGGCGGAGTCAGGACCCTCCCCCGGCGCCGATTCCGATCCCGGCGGCGGCAGAGGAAGAACCCGATCAACGGGAGTTGACCCGGGCATTGGCCGAGGTCCAGCGGCGATTGGAAGTCGAGTTGGGGCCGAAGCTGGAAGCGGCTGCCGCCCGCGCAGACGCCCAGGTTCAGGCGGCGCAGCGACAGGTCGAAAGGCAACTGGCAAAGGTTCAACAGGCCATTGAACTGGCGCAGGCCGACCCGGCGGCTGCAGGGGCGGCAGCGACCCCGCCCGCTCCTGCCAAGCCCGCGCCCGCTCCCCGGTTTCAGCAACGGCTCGCGCAAATTGTCTCCCGCGCTCACGGGAGTCCGGGCCGCACGCTGGTGATTCGCACTTCGGACACGGACCCGAAGGTGCAGGCGAATCTGGAGGAGGACCTGGCGGTGATGTCGCGCATTTTTGACAAGGCGTTGGAACAGAAACTGAGCGAGGATCACCGGCACCGCGCCATGGGCATCGACGTTTTCTTTGCGCCCGGTTCCAGTCCACTGCGCAGTCTTTATCTGGAAGGTTATGGCGCGCTCTTCCTGATGAGCGTGAATTTTCCCCTGCTGCCGCCGCCGGCAAAGCCGGAAGCGACCCGGGAGAAATCCGACACCGATTCCACGTGGGAGGAGGCAAAGCGCGAGATTTATGGGCGCTCCGATGCGTGGAGCCAGCTCGGCGATCCTTTCAAATTCAGCCCCTCCAGCCCGGAACAGGAATACGACGAAATGAACGTTGAAGACTTGAAAGAGAGCCTGCTGGTAGCCCTCAAGAACGCCACGAACATCCGCAACCTGAAATCGGAGGAAACCCTCACCGTCTGCATTCTCGGCGGCGCCAGCGTGGGTCCAAGAAAGGCAAGGACGGCCAAGGCGTCGGGGAAGCGGGCGCCGGACGCCCCGGATGTGGACGTTGTTCTCTCGGACCGCGACGATGGCGTACCCGCGCGCGGAACCATCATGACGATTCGCGTGAAGAAGTCGGACGCCGACGCTTTTGCCAAAGGCAGGCTGAATCTCGACGATTTTCGCAAGAAGGCGGCCATCGCGACATACGCCGGGGACAGCGGCGGCTGGAGCAGCGGGGGCCCGTTCGGGCTGGTCGCGCCCTGAACGAAGGGTTCAGGAGTCTCCACGGTCTTTTGACCGCGTATCGGGACCATGAACCCGATTGAGTAGGGCGCGGTGTCCTCACCGCGCCGCACGTCGGCGAGCTGAGGACAGCCCGCCCTACCTCGCAGTTCATAGAGAGCCCTCACGACTTTTTCGTCGCGCATTGGGACCACGAACCGATTGGACAATTTCATGTCGCATATGCGACACGAATCTGTCCGAGCGCTTTGCACGGTTCATGGAGAGCCCACTTTCGTTTTTCCGAATGTATTGGGTCCACGAACCTCCCCCTCTCTCGCCCATCCGCCTTCGCCAAGGCTACGGCGGACAAGTCGGGCCCTCCTCTCCCCCGTCGCCGGAGGAGAGGGGCGCCATTCGCGGTTCATGGAGCGGCTCAACTTCGACTGTTTCGCCGACCATGACCCATGGTGTCGTGTCCGGCTTTTTGATTGCGACCCCGGTCGAGGAATGGGCATCTTCGGTTGATGCCACGCGACTTCTTTCTCTCTTGCGCCACATGCCTTCTGGTCGCCATTTCAGTTTCGGCAAAATCGCTGACGCTGATTGTCGCCACGAATGGAAATGACCGGTGGTCGGGTCGATTGGAGAAGCCCGCGCGCGACGGCACGGACGGTCCGTTGGCAACGTTGCCCGCCGCTTTGAAGACGACCCGCGCGGCCCGCCGCAATTCGAGCGGGCCGCCTGAGCGCATCACCATTCTGCTGCGCGGCGGAACGTATTCGGTCGCCGAACCGATCGTGTTGACGCCGGAAGATTCCGGTTCCGACGCCGGACATCCGTTCACCATCGCCGCGGTTCGCAACGAAAGGCCCGTGTTGAGCGGCGGCCGGCAGGTCCGCGGCTGGAAACGGGTCGAAGGCCAGGCCGGCTTGTGGCGGGCCGAAGTGCCCGAGGCGCGCGCAGGGAAATGGTATTTCCGCCAGTTGTTTGTCAACGGCGCACGCAAGCAACGGGCGCGGTCGCCCGGTCGCGGTTATTATCAGCACTACGGGCGGGAAAACATCGTTCGGAACAATATCTTTGCTTTCGGCGCCGAGCACCAACTGATGCGAACCCGCGAGGAGGAGCACCTCTCTTTCATCTTCACCAATAACATTGTTTATTTCGACTCCGGGACGCTGCTGGGCAGCAACTGGAAAAACGAGCGGTTCACGATCGACTACAACGTTTATTTCGATGCGCGCCACGGCGCTTCCGCCGAGGCGCTGCGATTCGCAGGCGCGACGTTCGATCAATGGCGTCAGCGCGGACACGACATCCATTCCCTGTTCGCCGACCCGTTGTTCCTCGCGCCCAAGCAATCCAATTTCCGTCTCCGGGACAATTCCCCTGCCCTCAAGCTCGGGTTCCGGCCGATTGATCTGAGCGAGGTCGGCGTGCGCAAAAAGTTCAGGAAGCAAGTGCGCGACAGGGATTGAAAGGCAGGGTGAGTTCAAGAATCGTCGCAAGAGCCGGAGCCGCCGAGGTTACGAGGCGGAAGTGTTTTTGATGCCAAAATCCGCCTCCTTACGTCGGCGGCTACCCTTCTTGAACTCACCCTCGATTAAAAGGCGCCGCCGATAAATTCGTGTTGCTTCGCGCCGATTCGTGGTTAAATCGTCACGATGAAAGTCGAAGCCCTCCACATCGGACAAAGAGTGAGGCACCCGCAGCACGGGATTGGAATCGTGAAGGCGCTCAGCGAACAGAGCGCTGACATCCAATTCGACGACCTGAAGCGGACGATTGCGCCGCAGACCAGCGACATCCAGCCCGCCGAGGCGCAGGCCGCCCTCAACGGGCTGGAAGTTCCGCTCGCCCAGTTTGTCGAACAGATTATCGGCAGTTTGATTGACAAGCTCGGCCTGGACAGACCGGATTTTGTCGTTCAGGAACTCGCCAACCGGTGGCGCGGTGGCACCCTGGTGTTGAAGCCGGTTGATCCGAATCTTCAGGCGAAGGAAATCGAGCTGGAAGTTTTCTTCCATAAAATCGTCATGATGCGCAACAACCTTCGCGTGCTGGAACAGAAGATCAACGCCAGCGAAACGCTTTCCTCCGCCGACAAGTTCGATTGGCAGCAGTACATCACCCGGTGTTACGGCTCGATGACGACGTTCAACATTTTCTTTAAAAAGAAGGAAGACCAGTTTGCCACCTGACTTTCGGCTTGTTCACACGTCCCGCTCGCCGGATTATTCCCGGATGCGAGACGGCCTCCTGGTTTTTCTTGTCGTCGGGTTGGTTGCGGGCTGGTTGGCCGGCCATTTCACCAAGGGCCGGGGATTCGGCCTTCTGGGAAATCTCATTGTCGGCGTTGTGGGCGCGGTGCTGGGCGGATTTCTTTTTCGGCTCGTCGGCCTGGCATCGTTCGGGGTGTTGGGCGATCTGGTCATGGCCACGGTCGGCGCCATCGTGCTGCTTTTTCTGATCAGCCTGATCAAATAGGCCCGGTGTGATTTTTGCCTGAGAAATATCGGGCTGAGATCGCTCCTCATTTTTCGCCCGCATTGTCAGGTTAAGGTCGCGGTGTGCGTTCCCTGGTCCAGCCATTGGTGTTGAAGTCGGCCGCCGCCGGAGCGGCCATCACGACCGTGGCGAGCTGTCCACGACTGATTCTGTGGACGGCCCGGCCGCACCAGCTTTGGTTGCTGACGCTGACGCTGGCCTGGGCGTCTTTTTTTCTTTGGAGCTTCGTGTTTGGCTGGTACCCGAAGTACACCGGCCAACCTGCGCTCATCGTGAAAACGACGCGTCGCTGCCGGAGCGCAGCCACCCTCGCCGGGCTTCTCGGCGCGGTGGTGCTCGTGCGCTTCATTGATCCGGTTCTGCGCCCGCTGATTCCCGACGATTACCCCGGCAGCGCGGCCGCATGGCTGGCGGCGACGCTTTTCATACTGGCTTTCGAGCAGCTCTTTTTCTGCCTTGCGCCGTTCGCCTTCTTTCTGCGACTGAGTCAACGGCCGGGGATCGCGACAGGTCTGACGGTTCTGTTCGGGGCGTTTCTCCTTTATTTGAAAATGCTGGGCTGGGCCGGTCAATTCTCGTCGTTCTTTATCCTTGAGTTGTTCGCCTGGCGGCTGCTGACCGGATTTCTGTCGGTAACATTCTTTCTCAAAGGCGGCGCGTTGCTGAACGCCTGGTGGATATTCCTGCTGCAGATTCGTCATCTGGTTTACCTCTGGACGCCGGCGAACTGACCCGAGGCGGGCCGGCGGTCAACGACCTCCGGCAAAGCCGGAGTTTCCGCGCGCCCGGGAATGAAAAAGATCAGCGGAGCCGGAACGCGCGCGTCACTCCTGCAAGAGCGCTTTGATCATCGACAGCAGCGCAACCGTGGTGTAGGGCTTCGCCAGGATTTTGTCCGGACGGAACGGGTACTTCTCGATGTCCTCATCGAGAATATTGGTGCTCGCGGCGATCACCTTCAAAGTGGGATGGATCAATTTGCACCGATGAATCAATTCCAGCCCGTTGATGCCCGGCATGCGATAGTCGCTGATCAAAAGCCGCGGCCGCGCCCCGCTGGACTTCAGAGCCGACAGCGCTTCCCTGGGATCGGTGAACACGCGCGGTTCATACCCCGCGCGGGCGAGAAAAATGCCGACCATTTCGCCCAACTCCGGGTAGTCATCGACCACGTAGATAATCGGGGGCGATCTCTTATCTGTCGTATTCTGCTTTGAGTCTTGCTCGTTCATGGCGCGGTACAAGTCCGGCCTGCCACTGCATTTAAACCGTCGGATTGCGAGGAGCACGCCACAACCATGCGCCCGAGTCAATTGAAAAACAGGGAGGCACGCAATGGACTCACCTGTTCTGTCGCGGTGAAAACAGCTCGCAGAGGTCCCGTCTCCGTTTTTGGCAGGGACAGGTTCCACCGCGTCCTAAATCTTTTTTGAAGAAATGGGGACGATGTGGACATCGTTCCTACCGCGTCCAGGCGTCCGGGCGTGAACCACCGGCACGTGGATCAGCCGGTACTTGGGATGATTGGACTTGAACGTCACCTGTCCTTGCTGCTCCGGGGCGAGCTGGAAGCCGTCCGGAAACTGCACCCCGACACGGAATAGCCGTCCGGGTTGGATCTCCTCAAACCGGACCGTGGCTCCGGGGAGATCCACACCCGCGTCGGACAACGCCAGGTTGTTTGTCCCGTTGTTCCGCACCAGCACCCAGTTGGTCCGCGCAACCGGTAATGGTCCGGGCGGGAGGGTAATCTCTTCGGGCGACAGCGCGACCGGTTTCAGCACCGTGGCCTGGGCGCTCAGGCTGATCAACGGCGCCTGGGCCGAAGACGTTTTGAGTTTGAGCGTGGTCCGCGCCGACGCCTCGAGTGGCGTCACCATGGTGACGTGCAACTCGAATTCCTTGCCTGGCTTCACGGTCTTGAGTTCCGTCCGGAACGCGGCATTCGTGGATTCCTGTTGGGACATCGTGACGGGTTCCTCCAGTTGACTCACGATCCGAACGACTTTGGTTTGATTCGTTTGCGCCTCGCTGGATACGGCAAACATCACCAGAGACGGTTTGACCTCGAACGCCCGCCAGACCGTGCCCTTGATTTCCAGCAGAATATCCGGCTGGTCGGGGTCGTTGCACGAGATCACCGTTTTCTTGGAAATCTCGTTCAAGAATCCGGCGGTGTTCACCTGGAGCGGGATGACGCCCGTCCGGCCCGGCTCAACCTTGCGGTTCCATTCGCCCGCCGTCGTGCAACCGCACCCGGGCCGAACGTCCTTGATCTCCAGCGTTGCGGTGCCGGTATTGGTGAAGATGAACTCATGACACACCACGGCTCCCATGCCAATCCTGCCGAAATCGAAAGCGGTCGAGGCAAACGCGATTCTCGAACGTGCGTCGCCGGCTTTGCCAGCCGCACTCGCTGATTCGCCGACGGGATTGGGTTGCGCCAGACCCGAGCCACTCCACCCAATTGTGACGGCTGCCGCCAGTACGGTCCAACAATTCAGTTTCATAAAGTGTTCAAAGGTTGCGCGTTTGAAAAAAGCCTCGGCCTTTCGACCGAGGCTTCGTGATTACGCGAGGGAATGCGAATGCTTACAACATTTGCATTATTCGTCGCCGCAGTGCGCCGGACCGCCCGGATACAGGCCGTTGTTGTACAAATCCAGAGTTGCGGCCCAGTCCTTCTGCAAACCGCAGGAACCATTTGCAGTGCAGGCGCTCGGAGCGTTCGCAGTTAGCCAAGCCTCCGCAAGATCGAGTGTGTCCTGGACACCGCTCGGCACATCCGCCCCGTTCGCCTGGTTGAGGACGGCGGCGATGTACTGGTGCGCAAGCTGGTAGTAACCTTGCGAGACATTGACTGGAGTGTCCAACACCTCCTGCCACGTCTGAACGCTCAAGAAGAATGCGGCATTGCGGTCGTACGGAGCGGGCCATATAACGTCGGGCTTGTTGCCCCAGTAACCCTGCGTGTACGTGCAGCCCAGGTCCACTTGACAGGGCTGAACTTCGCTCAACCAGGTGGCTTTAGGATTTGGGCCATACGCTTTGCCCATGTTGCCCGAGTGGTTAAGAATTGTGAGGCTCGCGTTGTTCCGAATGACGCCAGGCAACGCCGGACCATCAACGCTGTAAGGGAACGTAAGGGCCGTTTCCTGAGTTGTGCCTGCAGAGATCTCACCGCTGAACGTGACGGGCACATCGAACGCCTTAACAAACTTCGTTCCCGTCTTGTATTCGATAAAGTCGGTGAGGTTGAACCCGATGGTGTCAATTGCACCCTCGTTCCAGACCGAGACTACACCGGAGTACCGCCATACGGCGGGCGCCGTGTCTGTCGCGGGCGTGACCTCGCAGATGTCAATGGTCTTATAGCCGGCGAGGGTCGTTCCAGATTTCGACGACGGTCCGGCGAACGTTGTTGTGGTTGCTAACGCCAGAGCGGCAAGCGCCGCCAGGCCCAGTTTTGTTTTTGGATACCTCATGGATTTTCCTCGGATGTTTTTGTTTGTTCTTTGTTTGACTGCGCTGGGAACGGCCCAATCCGGACGCTTGTAATCCCCAAATCCCAATTTACTTTCCACCGACTTCGCCGGTGCCTGGGATCGCACACACTAAAGCAGAAACACCCAGCCTTTCCTATCGGGGCGGGTCACTGATTTTGGACTAGGGGCAGTTCCTAGAAGCTTCCCGGGAATTTCCTAGGAACATGCCTCGCGGCCCCTGGCAGCAGCCCGTTAAAAAAGGTTCCCCTTGTAGAAGCGAAAGCAGCGAGGTTCAATATCCCCTGAGAAATTGTGTGAAGGCAGAGCCTCCTCGCGTCCGCTGCTGCTTTGTAAAACACAGCGCGACGCAACCCCGATCGAAGGCAGACGAATTTTAACGCAGAGATTTGGAACCTGAGTCGTCGAACCTCCGGCTTCGCGTCTCTCCCCGGTCAGGGCGCGAGCGGGTGGCTACTCCTTCGAGGATCACCTTCGGGACCGCCGTGCACCCAATGCACGGCGTGACAGAGGAGATCCACCGCATTGCGCAAGCCCAGCTTGTGCTTGAGGTTTTCGCGGTGGGTCTCGACGGTCTTGGGGCTCAAATGCAATTCGGCGGCAATGTCTGCGGTCCCCATGCCGGCGCCGAGCATCTGAAACACCTGCAACTCCCGGTCCGTCAGGCGCTCGACGCATTGGGTCTGTGTTCTACCCGGGGCGGCCAACAATTTGTGCAAGGCAAGCACCGACATTTTGCGGCTCACAAAAAGCTCGCCTTTCAATATCGTCCGTATGGCGATTCGCACTTCCTCGGTGGCCTCCTCTTTCATGACGTAGCCTCTGGCTCCGGCCCGCAAGGCGCGTTCGGCGTAAAGGGTCTCGGCATGCTGTGAGACGACGAGAATCAACAACTTCGGGAAGCGGGCCCTCAAGGTTTTTATCAATTGAAGCCCGTCGCCGTCTTTCAAACGAAGGTCCAGCACGAGCAAGTCCGGCTTCAGGGCCGTCACCGCGGTCTCCGTGCTCGCGACGGTGTCGGCCTCGCCACAACAGGACAGATCACGCTCGTGATTGATCAGTTGAACGAGTCCCTCGCGAAACAGGGGATGATCGTCCGCAACCAGGACGCGCGTTTTCTTTGTGGGTGGTTTGGCGGCGGAAGTTTTCATGGGGCATTCATTGGGAGGGAGCGCGGCGATCCGCCGTTTTTGCCTGAGGCCGCGTCGGGCGCCACCGGCAGGATGCATTTGACTTCGGTGCCGCGATTCGGATCGGAAGCGATTGTCAGGACGCCCCCAATGGCGTGGACGCGGTGCTCCATGATCCGCAGTCCCATTCCCGTCTGCCGCCGCGACGGCGGGCTGAAGCCGCGTCCATTGTCCTTGACGCAGAGGCGGAGTCCGACGGTGTCGGTGGTCAAATCAATTTCGATGAGTTCAGCATCTTCCGGACAATCCTCAAGGAGAAGAATGGATGCCTCCTTCGGCATATCTTGGAAAGTCACTTTGCTATGCACCTAAGCCCCCTGCTGCCTGCCTGACCGACCCAAGGACTCGGTCCGGTTTTGATCCGCTTGCGACCGCCTGAGGACACAAATTTCCCGTCACGTGTGTGCATAGCGAGGAGCAATAGCACCTTCCGTTCTCGGATTGGAAAGGAGTATGAATTCGACATGGACCGCTGAGTCCCAAGTGCTTTCGCAGTGACGCTGAAAATGCTCACGACGCCTGCGCCCTAACGCAATGCAAACCCAATGCACCTACTCATAAACCGCCTGGAAGCCATGGATCGATTCGCCCCGGCAAGGTCGTGAATTCTTAGAACGGGCGTCTCGACTGCAGGAGCTGTTGTCGTGGTTCCAGAGAACGGCGCGGTGCAAGGCCGGTCTGCCACTGCATTTGAACCGTCGGCTTGCCAGGAGCACGCCACTATCAAGCTGTCGAAAGGAACTCCTGTTGTTCGCGCACAACACCACTGATTCGCGGCCGGCAAACGCCGGTCCTGAGGCGCGAGATCGCTTCCCGTCACCATCAATCTGATCAATGGCCGCAAGTTATTTATCGTTTAGGAGACAGGCAATGGAATATTCTATTCTCGCGCTGTGAAAACAGATCGGCGAGCTTGTCGCGCCGAACCAATCAACATCGTGACTCTTATGAACTTCAGAAAATCCCTGCTCGCATCCACGTTGCTCATCCTGTCAAACCAGGCGGCCGTGACGGAGGACGCTTATTTCCATCTGCCGATCGCCGGGTTGACCTTTGCCGAGGGGACTTTGCCCGGCCAGCCGAACCCAACCGGTTGGCATCGCTGGCAAACATTGCCGGCATTTCAGCCTTACGCAGTTCTTGACGGTGAAGGTGAAGTTTACATCGGCGGTGAGAGTCTTCAGCCCTGGAACCTCGGCAACCGGTTTTATGACAACACCACGATTGCGATGCGCGCGGCGAAGGGGAAGGACCTTTCGGGTCGGTTGTTTGTTCCCAAGCCGGATTTCAGCGGAATGCTGCCGCTCAAATTCACGGTCGCTGCCGCGAAAGCAACGCCTGAATCCAAAACCGAATTCCTCAAAGCCAAAGAAAGCCACTACCGGCGGCTGTTGGACCGCAATATTCCCGGCGCCGCCTGGTTCCGTCACCAGGAACGAGAGACGATCAAAGCCCGCGGCGACAAAGCTGCGGATCGACCGGACAATCTCAATCGTCTCAATCGTCCGCGCCCTTTTGAGGCGGAGGACACCTATGAAATGTTCAGTGGCGGCCGGGCGGTCAGCGAGAACCTCCAGTTGGATCGCCTCCTGGCGCCGGCCAAAGCGGGCGAGAGCACGGTACCGATCACGAACATCGCCGGAATCAGCGTTCACGAGCTGGATTGGAAGCCGTTGATTAAAGACCTCAAGCCCGGAACGGACCCTTTGGCAGCCTGCATCCCTTTCGATCAACACGCGATATTCTTTCCCAGCTTCCCGGCAATGACGGAAATGATGGACGAAGCCGATGCCGACGGCACGCCGGTGTTGCAATTGTTGGAACCGCGCTCGGAAGACGCCAACGCGCGCGGGCGTTACCAGAAACAACTCTGCCTCGAATTGAGCGACCTGTCGCGCCTGCTCGGTTCCCAGGTCATCAACAGCGTCGCTTTCACGGGTTCCGATCCCTATCTGCGCACCGGGACCGACATCGGGGTCTTGTTCGAAACCAAATCACCCGCCGTATTGCAGAGCTTCATTGCGGCCAGACAAACGGCGGTCAAACAGGCCAATGCCGCGGTCAAAGCCGTCAGCGGCGAAATCGAAGGCGTGCTTTATACGGGCGTGGTTTCGCCGGACCGATCCGTATGTTCTTACGTGGCTGCGTTGGACCCGATTGTTTTTGTCAGCAATTCCCTTTACCAGTTGGGCTGCCTGGTGAGCGCGACCAAAGGGAAAAAAGCCTCCCTGGCCACGCAGGACGAATACACGTACTTTCGCAGCCGCTATGCGCGCGGCGACAAGGATGAAACCGCGTTCCTGATTTTGACCGACGCGACCATTCGCCGCTGGTGCGGTCCGCAATGGCGCATCGCCAACTCGCGCCGGACCCGCGTGGCCGCGGCGCTGGCCGAGTTGCAGGCGGCGCACTTCGATGAACTGGCTCGCGGCAAGGTCAACCCCGGCCCCATCAAGGCGGACCTGGCCTTCCCGGAAGCGGAGGAGGTTCAACTCGCCGGCAACGGCGTGGTCTCTTCGACCTACGGGACCCTGGATTTTCTCACGCCAATTGCCGAAATCCCATTGGCCAAAGTCACTCAGGCCGAAGCCGACGCCTACAATCGCTGGCGCAACGGCTATCAGCAGAATTGGCGACAGTATTTTGACCCGATCGCCGTTCGCTTTTCCGTAAACGCTCGACGACTGGGCGCCGAAATCACCGTGATGCCGCTCATTGCCGGCACCGATTACCGCCAGTTCATCGGCTTGACCAGCGGTTCGCGAATTGCGCCCGACTCAGGCGACCCTCATCCCGAAACGTTGTTGCACCTGGCCATGGCCGTCAATGCGCAGTCCGAAGCGATCAAAGATTGCACTCTATGCGGACCAGGATCCGTTCTGGGAAAAACTCGCCCAGGCGGAAAAAGCGGAGGAATTTATGGGTAAGAATTTTCCCCAACTGCCCCTGGCGCTCTATTGCGAAGTGAAAAATCCTCTTGGACTGGCGACCTTTCTGGCGGCGCTGCGGGGCTTCGTGGAACAGACCGCGCCGAAGATGACCGTATGGCAAAATTCCGAATACAACGGCCAGGCCTATGTAAAAGTCACCTCCACGCCGACGGGCGCCGAAGGCGCGCTGACGAATCTGGCGATCTTTTACGCCGTCACACCCAAGTCGCTCGTACTCACGTTGAGCGAACCGCTGCTCAAACGCGCATTGGATCGGCAGTCCGCGCGCGAGGCGGCCAAAGGGGATGGCAAACCTGCGGCGCCCCACAAACCGTGGCTGGGCACGAACCTCTGCCTGCAAGTCGATAGGCAGTTCCTGGGCGCGTTACAGAAGCTCTCACGAGAGAGTTACGAATCGGGTCAACAACGGTTATCCTGGAACAATCTGCCCATTTTGAGCGAGTGGAAGCGCCTCTATCCGTCGCAAGACCCGGTCAAACTGCACGAACAATTCTGGCAAACGAAACTCATTTGTCCCGGCGGTGGCACTTACGTTTGGAACGAAAAATGGCAGACGATGGAATCCACAGTTTACGGTCACCCCGGTGAGCCCAAGGCCGGGCCGGGAACAGTGCTGCCGCTGGCGAAAGTCACGGGCGCCAACCTGGGAGTGACCTTCGAAAACCAGGGACTGTCGGCCAGGGCCGTATTGGACCGCGAAACAAACAAGCCCTGAATGCGTGGCAACGGTGAGCGTGAATTGTCGAGCACTGATTCAGCGGTCCGCCCACATCACGGGCACTTGATGGCGGAGCCGCCACGCCTTGAACCGCTGGATCAGACTGCCGAGTTCGACGACGGCGGCGCGCATTTCCCGCTGGTCGTCAGTAAGGCCCTCCGGCTTGTAATCGGGAATGGCATCGTCATCCTTGCGCACGTAAGCGAGCACGCGCAGCAATCGCTCGCGTTCCGCCGGGCTGCCTTCGCGGAAGCTGCCGTCGCCCGTCGCCACGAGCAGCGCGGCAAACAACCGGCAGTTCTGATCGATAAAATGGTGACTGAGATCGCCGTCCTTCAATCTTTTCAGCTTCGCCAGAAAGTCGGGCGGCAAACAGCCTCGGGCCAGAGCATCGCGCAATGACTCCAATTCATGTGGAGTGATCCATTGCCAGAGAGCTGGCCGTGACACCAATGTCTGGGACGGAGACCGGACGTGGCCCGCGCCAAACTTCTCACTCGTACTGCAGTTGTATATTTCCATAGCGCCGCGAGTTTAGCGCCGCGCCGAGGGATCGGTGGATTACAAAGTGCCGCCGGATTTATCATCCCGGACTGTTTTGGATGGACAGGGCACGGAGAAATTTGATTAGTTCACCGCAGCAACTCTCAACCAAAGCTATGTCTCCTTTTCTCGCTGAACTGGTCGGCACCATGATTCTGATCATTCTCGGCGACGGCGTTGTCGCCAACGTGTTGTTGAACAAGTCGAAAGGCCAAAACTCCGGCTGGATCGTAATCACCGCCGGCTGGGGATTGGGGGTGGCCGTGGCGGTTTACTGCGTCGGCGCCATCAGCGGCGCGCACATTAATCCCGCAGTCACCCTCGGGCTGGCGGCGATCGGTAAATTTTCCTGGGACCTGGTGCCCGCTTATATCCTGGCCCAAATCACCGGTGGAGTCATCGGCGCTGCCGTGGTTTGGCTCGCGTATTACCCGCATTGGAAGGAGACCGCCGATGCCGGATCGAAGCTGGCGGTTTTCTGCACCGGACCGGCCATCCGGATGACACCGATGAACCTGGTCACCGAGATCATCGGCACCTTCGTGCTGGTGTTGGGCGTCCTGGCGATCCTTTCTCCGAGCAACCTGGTGCCTGATTCCGGTTTCGACAAAGGATTCGGTCCGTTTCTTGTGGGGGTGCTGGTCTGGTCGATTGGTCTGTCGCTCGGCGGGCCGACTGGTTACGCGATCAATCCGGCCCGTGATTTCGGCCCGCGCCTGGCCCATTTCTGTCTGCCGATTGCCGGCAAGGGAGATTCCAACTGGACCTACGCCTGGGTGCCGATCGTCGGCCCGATTATCGGCGGGATTCTGGGGGCGTGGTTTTACAAGCTCCTGTGGCACCCGATGTGAGCGGGAATGAACCTTTGGAAAGGACAACTCGATGAAACATATCCTGGCCCTGGACCAGGGGACCACCAGTTCGCGCGCAATCATTTTTGATCACAGCGGGTCGATCAAAGCGGTGGCGCAAAAGGAATTTCCCCAGATTTTTCCCCGGCCTGGCTGGGTCGAGCACAACGCCAACGACATCTGGTCCACCCAGGCCGGCGTCGCTGCCCAGGCCCTGGCCCAGGCAGGTCTGACGCCCGGTGACATCGCCGCCATCGGCATTACGAATCAACGCGAGACCACGGTGGTCTGGGAGCGCAAAACCGGCAAACCCATTTGCCATGCCATCGTGTGGCAGGACCGCCGCACAGCGGCCATGTGCGATCGCCTCAAGGCCCGCGGGCTGGAGAAGTTAATCCGTAAAAAGACCGGGCTGGTATTGGACGCCTATTTTTCCGGCACAAAACTTCAGTGGATCCTGCAACACGTGCCGGGCGCCCGCGCCAAAGCCAAAGCGGGCGAGCTGGCATTCGGCACCGTTGACTCGTGGCTGGTCTGGAATCTGACCGGAGGCAGGATCCATGTGACTGACGCGAGTAATGCCTCCCGGACGCTGCTGCTCGATCTCAAGACCGGCGATTGGGATGACGAACTGCTCGATCTGTTCGGAGTGCCGCGCTCGCTCCTGCCGGAAGTGCGCTCCTCGAGCGAGGTGTACGGCGAGGCATCGCATTTCTCTCCTTCGATTCCGATTGCCGGCATTGCCGGAGACCAACAGGCGGCGTTGTTTGGACAGGTTTGCAATCGGCCCGGCATGGTCAAGAACACGTACGGCACCGGCTGCTTCATGTTGATGAACACCGGCACCAAACCGATCATGTCGAAAAACAATCTCCTGACGACCATCGGCTGGCGAATCGGCGATCGCACCGAGTACGCGCTGGAAGGAAGCATCTTCATCGCCGGCGCGGTAGTCCAATGGTTGCGGGACGGCCTGGGCATCATCAAATCTTCGGCTGAAGTCGAATCGCTCGCCGCGCAGGTGCCCGACACCGGAGGCGTTTATCTGGTGCCGGCATTTGCCGGATTGGGCGCGCCGCATTGGGACCAATATGCGCGCGGAGTGATCGCCGGCATCACCCGGGGCACCCAGGCGGCGCACATTGCCCGCGCCGCCCTCGAGGGCATCGCCTACCAGGTGATGGATGTGCTCCACGCGATGGAAGCGGACGCGAACCTTCGCCTGAAGCAACTGCGCGTGGACGGCGGCGCTTGCTCGGACGATCTCCTCATGCAATTTCAGTCGGACCTGCTCGATGTTCCCGTCGTGCGCCCGCGAGTTGCTGAAACCACCGCTCTGGGCGCTGCCTATCTCGCGGGATTGGCAGTCGGTTTCTGGAAAGACCAAACGGAAATCGCGAAGCAATGGCAGGTCGATCGCCGGTTCGTTCC
>WNGA01014532.1_pt1 | contig 29474 bp, 23 predicted proteins | sample 5400061 | NCBI WGS metagenome assembly WNGA01 (sample SAMN13153366, study PRJNA577476) | soil metagenome | isolation source: 100 cm soil or saprolite under grassland replicate 2 | place: USA:California | collected 2016-06-15
GGGATCGTGACCCTCGCCATCGATGGATCACGCGGGGTCGTGGCCGATCCCGCCACGGCGACACGCGCTCATCCCCAGCGTCAGCGCATGCTCGGCTGGCTGGACGCCCTCGATGCCGCCGGCCTGACGGCCACCGTTGTGCAGGCCGCGAGCCACGACGAGGACGAGGCCGCGGACGCGGCACGCTCGCTGCTCGCCGCGGCCGACGAGCGGCCGACGGCCGTGCTGTGCTTCTCGGACGTGGTTGCCCTCGGCGTGATCCGAGCGGCACGAGAGCTCGGGCTCGGCGTCCCCACCGACCTGTCGGTGGTCGGCTTCGACGACAACCCGATCGCCCGCCGGCACGATCCGGCTCTCACCACTGTGCGTCAGGACGTCGCCGAGAAGGGGCGCCTCGCGGCGGCGGCCCTCACGGCGGCCATCGAGCGCAGCCGGTCCGGCGCCAAAGGCCGGGCCCGGCACGAAGTCCTGCCGACCGAGCTGGTCGTCAGGGCGAGCACGGCCCCGCCGGCGGTCAGTGGTAGTCCGTCGTCTCGGCGAGTTCGGCGGCCCGCTTCATGAGGTCGAGCACGATGGGGCCGAAAGCGAGAACCTTCGGGTTCGACGCCTCGCCCTGGACCGCCCGGGCGTAGCCCTGTTCGAGCACGATGGCGAGCTTCCACCGGGCGAGGATCACGTAGTAGTCGATGTCGTCGACCTGACGCCCCGACTCCTGCGAGTAGTAGGTGAGGAGCTCCGATCGGGACGGCATGCCCGTCAGGTCGACGTAGCTCTCGCCGGCGGCGGCGCCGGTGTCCTCAGGCCAGCTCTGCACCACCCATGCGAGGTCGACCTTCGGATCGCCGACGGTGCCCATCTCCCAGTCGACGATGGCGGCCAGGCGCGCCGGCGCCCCGTGCTCGAACATCACGTTGGCGAACTGGTAGTCGCCGTGCATGATGCCCGGCACGTAGTCGATGGGCTTGTGGGCGGCGAGCCACGCCGACGCGAGCTCGAGGCCGGGGATGTCGCGGTTCTTCACCCGATCCAGGAAGCGGGTCCAGCGCTCCACCTGACGCTCGTGGAACCCGCCCGGCCGTCCCAAGTCGTCGAGGCCTTTCGCCCGCCAGTCCACCTTCGCGAGCTTGGCGATCCCGTCGACCAACTGGAATCCGAGGCCCCGCCGGGCGGCCAAGTCGGTTTCGAACGGCTCGGGCCAGGTGCCGTCCATCCCCATGGGCGACCAACCGTCGACGAACCCCATCAGGTAGAAGGCGCAGCCGAGGACCTCCTCGTCGGTGCACAGCGCGATCGCTTGGGTGTGGGGTACGTCGGTGCCGTCAAGCGCCTCGATGATCCGCCACTCCCGGACGATCCCTTCGTTGCGGCCCGGCGGCGGGTTCTCGGGCGGGCGCCGCAACGCGGCCCGGAAGTCGCCGCGACGGATCTCGAAGATCTCGTTCTGGCTTCCGCCGGAGATGAAGGAATGCTCCAACGGCGCTCCTGCACCCGGAAGGCCCTCGACGTCCATCCATCGGGCGAGGCGGTCCGCGTCGATGAGCGCGCTCATTCGTAGGGCTCTCGGAAGGTGTTCTCGCCGAGGACAGCGAGTCCGTCGAACAGTTCGGTCGGCGGCGCCGGCCCGTCCACCTGGCGCTCCGCTTGCGACTTCATGATCCCCTCCCGATGACGTAGGGCGTACATGCTCTCGCGCCGCCCCGAATAGGTGACCGGTTGCCGCAGCATCCACACGATCCCTTCGGCCGCGACCGCACACGGCTCCCACGTCGAGCGGTCCATGCCGGGGGTGTTGGCGACGAACCCCTCCGACGCCACCGGGATGTCGATGCGGAAGCAGTTGACCGCGATGTTGTGAGGTTGCAGTTGCACCGCGGCGTCGAGCGTGAGCCGTTCGAGACCGATCTTGGACATGCCGTAAGACATCAAGCTCGGGTGTGGGTAGAGCGCGGCCACGGACGAGACGTTGAGGATCGCGCCACCACCCTGGCGGATCATGTGGTCCTTCACCTCGCGGATGGCGATCAACGGTGCGCGCAGGTTCACCTCCATGACGAGGTCGTGGCGCTTGAGGGGGATGTCGAGGTCGCCCACGAAGGTGATCGCCGCGTTGTTGACGAGCACGTCCACCCGGCCGAAGTGGTCGACCGTCGTTGCGATCATGCGGACGACGGCCTCCTCGTCGGCGAGGTTGGTGGGCACCGCGAGCGCCCGGCCGCCGGCCTCTTCGATGCGGCCCACGGTGTCGTCCAACGTCCCCGGTGTGCGCTGGGGCTGCGCCGCGGTCGACCGGGCCGCGCAGGCGACCGCGCAGCCGGACTCGGCGAGGGCGATCGCGGCGGCCGCACCGACCCCTCGGCTGGCCCCGGTGATGACCGCGACTTTGCCCTCGAGGTGCATGGTAGGACGCTACGTCGCAGCCAGTAGCGTCGTCCTCGAGACAGCACCCGTGCACCGGGGGGGCGACGATGGCGTGGGACTTCGAGACCGAGCCCGAGTTCCAAGACAAGCTCGATTGGGCCGACGCGTTCGTCCGGGAGGAGGTCGAGCCGCTCGATCTCGTCTTCTCCGGGCTCGCGTACCACCCGCTCGACGACGTCCGCCGCAAGGTCGTCGACCCGCTGAAGCAACAGGTCCGCGACCACGACCTGTGGGCCGCGCACCTCGGCCCGGAGCTCGGCGGCAAGGGCTACGGCCAGCTGAAGCTGGCGCTCCTCAACGAGATCCTCGGCCGCTCGGGCTGGGCTCCGATCGTGTTCGGGACGCAGGCCCCTGACACCGGCAACGCCGAGATCATCGCCCACTACGGCACGGACGAGCAGAAGCGCGACTACCTCCAGCCGCTCCTCGACGGCGAGATGTTCTCCTGCTACTCCATGACCGAGCCCCAGGGCGGGTCCGACCCGACGATGTTCGAGACCCGCGCCGTCAAGGACGGCGACGAGTGGGTCATCAACGGCTGGAAGTTCTTCTCGTCGAACGCGCGGACGTCGTCGTTTCTCATCGTCATGGCCGTCACGAACCCGGACGTGAGTCCCTACAAAGGGATGTCCATGTTCATCGTGCCGACCGACACACCGGGCGTGAACATCGTGCGCAACGTCGGGCTCGCGGGCGAGCATCGGGACGAAGGCATGCACGCGCTGATCCACTACGAGGACTGCCGCGTGCCCGAGGATCACCTCCTGGGGGGCGAAGGGCAAGCATTCGTGATCGCGCAGACCCGGCTCGGCGGCGGACGCATCCACCATGCGATGCGCACGGTCGCCGTGTGCCAGAAGGCGCTCGACATGATGTGCGAGCGCGCCCTGAGCCGCTCGACCCAGAAGTCGTTGCTGGCCGAGAAACAGCTTGTGCAGGCGGCCATCGCGGACTCATGGGCCGAGCTCCAGCAGTTCCGGCTCATGGTCCTGCACACGGCGTGGAAGATCGATCGGTACAAGGACTACAGGCGGGTGCGCCGCGACATCGCCGCCGTGAAGGTGCTCATGCCGAAGGTGCAGATGGACATCGTGTTCCGCGCCATGCATCTCCACGGCGCCCTCGGTGTGTCGAACGAGATGCCCTTCAACGGGATGTGGTTCGGAGTGCCGATCATGGCCGCCGTCGACGGCCCGACCGAGGTGCACCAGATCACCGTGGCCCGCGACGTCCTCAAGGACTACGAGCCGGTCGACGACCTGTGGCCCAGCGAGCACCTGCCGAAAAAGCTCGCCGCGGCGCGAGCCAAGTACGCCGAGTTCGTCGAGCACGAAGTCGGTAACTGCTAGCGAGTGGAGCCCCTGGCGGTTCGAGAGGATGGAGGCCAGTGGACGCACGATTGGTTCGGCGGGTGGTCACGGGGCACGATGAGCGCGGCAAGGCGGTGTTCGCGTCCGACGAAGAGGTCGCGCCGGTCACCCTGGCGTTGGTTCCGGGCGCGGAGTGGCACCGGCTGTGGGGGGCCGACGAGGCGCCGCACTTTCCCGACGATGGTTCCCGGCCGGCGGAGCCGACGTTCTTCCCACCGCTCGGGGGCTTCCGCTTCCTGATGTTCAACGTGCCGCCGGCCGGCACCGCGGCGCCTGCCGACCTTGACCTCGGGGCCGCCCTCGCCGAGTTCGAAGAGAAGCTCCCGGGGATGGCCAGTCGCATGGAGCCGGACCACCTCGGGATGCACACGACCGACACGATCGACTTCGAGGTCGTGTTGTCGGGCGAGGTCGTGCTCGAGCTCGACGACGGCGCGGAGAAGGTGCTGCGGCCCGGCGACACCGTGGTGCAGAACGGGACGCGTCATCGCTGGCGCAACCGTGGTGCGGAGCCGGCGGTGCTGGCCGCATTCATCGTCGGTGCCCACCGGGCCGGCTGAGCGCGTCAGTCGTCGCGACGGAGGTGGGGCTGGACGACGTCGGTGATGCCCTTGCCGGCGTGGGGATCGCGGCCCGCGACGAGGAGGATGTCGCGATGGTCGAGCAACGCCATGGATTCGTCGGCGTCGGGAGGGAACCACGGCAGGAGTGATTCGGCGCTCATGTAGTGGTTGACGAGCGCCCGGCGCATCCCGTGTGGGCGGGTGTTGGGCAGCGACCGGTGGAGCAGGTAGCCGTCGAAGACCAGCGCGGCGCCCGCGGGCAGCTCCGCGGGAACGGCATCGTCATCCTGATGCCCGAAGCCGTACGCCTCCGGCGTGGGGTCGAACCGGGCATCGTCGTGGCGGCGGACGGGATGGAGGATGCCGGCCCGGTGAGAACCGGGGATGACCCACAGGCAGCCGTTGTCGACCGTGGTGTCGTCCAGCGCGATCCACACCGCGGTGAGCGAGCGGTCGCGGGTGGGGATGTGCGCCTCGTCCTGGTGCCAGGCCTGGCCCGGCTTCCCCGCGGGCTTGAGGAACAGCATGGACTGCATCATCTTGACGTTGGGCCCGATGACGTCGGTGAGCACGTCGACCGCGGTCGGGAGGCGGCCGATCTCCTGCATCAACGGTGAGATCTTGTGCGGAAAGTGGATGCAGAGATAGCGGCCCAGGATCGTGGCGTCGTCCTCGTCGCCGGGCGGCGTCATCCCGTCGATCTCGCCCCGGACGCCACGGCAGATGGCGGTGGCTTCCGAACGGGCCGCCTCGAGCAGGTCGGCGTCGAGGAGATCCGGGATGATCAGGTAGCCGTCCCGGTCGTACGTCGTGACGGCGTCCCCCCGCCGATATCGGGTTGCTCGTGATGCGATCGCCGCTGCGCCCGCGTCAGCCATGGCTCTGTCCTTCTCTGGTCGGCTCTCCAATACTGACCGCCGACGGAGCCGGGAGGTGACCGCGGTATCGTGGATCGTCGCCTTCGGGCGTCGTGGCCCGTCCCGACAACGTGCAACGGCTGGATCACGACCACACACCTTGCACCTGCCCCGGGAAAATCCATGTCAACCGTGCTCGACGTTCCTCGTCGTCCTTCGCCCGAGACCCCGGCGCCATCTCTCTCCGCCCGCAGCGCGTTCGTGCCGCGGAGCATCACTGCCTTGCTGGTCATCGGGCCGGGCGTCGCGCTCGTCGTCGCCCTGATCGCGTGCAGCCACGCCGTGCACCTGCGCGACGTCGGCCTCGCGATCGGGTTCTACGTCCTGTCCGGCTTCGGCGTCACCGTCGGCTACCACCGTCTCTTCACGCATCGCAGCTTCCGGCCGAAGCGCTGGCTGAAGCTGGCGCTGGCAGCCGGCGGGTCACTGGCGATGGAGGGCACGCTCGTGAGCTGGGTCGCCACCCATCGCCGCCACCATCGCTTCAGCGATGCCCCCGGCGACCCGCACTCGCCGCATGCCTTCGGGCCCGGTCTGGTCGGCCCGCTCCGCGGGTTCGTGCACGCTCATGTCGGGTGGCTGTTCCGCTCGGATCCGACCTCGGAGACGGCGTACGCGTCGGACCTCCTGCGTGACAACCTCCACCACGCGCACCCGGCTTCGGCGCGCCACGGCGCGCTCCCACATCAGATCGATCCGTCGGCGATGCTCATCCGCCTCTTCGAGCGGGCCGGATGGGCGACGAAGGTGCGCTGGCCCACCACGGCCCAGTTGGCGAGCTGCGCGCCGGCGGGTGCCTGAGGACGTCGTCCGTGGACGAGCGCAACGAGCCCGAGTCGATCGACGTGGCGAGGGACGAGAGCGTGACGGTCACCTATCTCGACGGTGAGGTGGCCCGTTTCGACCTCGTGAGCCTGCGCCGGGCCTGCCCGTGCGCGACGTGCCGAGCGCTTCGAGACCGCGGCGAGGAGCCGTGGCCCCGGCCGGGCAGCGCCGCCCCGCTGCGGATCGACGACGCGCAACTCCATGGCGCGTGGGGCCTGGCGATCACGTGGAACGACGGCCATTCGACGGGGATCTTCCCGTGGGAGTCACTGCGCAGGTGGCACGACGGCGATGCCGCGTTCCGCCGCGACTCCGGGCTCGGGGGCGCGACGTCGTAGCGCGGCCGACACGCGCTACGCGTCGGGGCGGCGCAGGAGCCAGAGGCCGGCGAGGAGCGCGTTTCTGGGCCCAGCTCCGGGCCGAGGCCCTGCTTCGGCCCGGACCGGGCTGCGCGTCAGCCGCGGGCGGCGTCGTCGATCTGGGGGACATAGCCGGCCGCTATCGCAGCCACGGTCCCACGAGGTGTCAGCACGGTCACACTGCCGCGCGTCGGGCGAGCCCGTGCCGGGCCCGCATAGCCGACGGCCGGGTCCCATGGAACGACCTGATCACCGACGACGAGCGCGGGTGCGTCGGCGTCAAGGACGAAGACACCGTCGGGCAGGTCCGGCCACGGCCGTTCGTGGGTTCGCGGGCGGCGCCCGTCGAGTCGATCCGCGTGGAGCTGCCGGTCGAGCTCGTCGGCCGACGGTCGCGGCACGTCGTGCGCCGCGGACCAGGCGTCGCCGAAGTCGCGGTACGCGACATGGCGGCACAGGGCACAGGGCCGATGGCCGGCGGCGAGGCCGACCGCCTCGTCGTGGAAGAAGAGAACGGTGTAGCGGCCTTCCTCCCATTGCTGGGCCCGCCATCCTCGGAAGTCCGTCTCGCACAGGATCCACCGCCGGTTGGCCCACCCACGCACGACCCGGGCGGACGCGCCGCGGCCTCGATGCAGGACACCGCGGTTGCCCATCCATCGGCAGCGCAACGGCGACGCGACGATCTCGCCGGTCGCCGCCACCCGGTTCTGCGCCACCCGGGCAACGTAGCGGTGCGTCGCGAACCCCGCGGTAGCGTCCCGGCCGGCATGGAGGAGCGGGGACGGGTTGGGGGCCAGCGCGCGGCTCGGGTTCGGTTGGTCGTGGTGGTGGTGATTGCCGCGGCGGTGATCGTCGGCGTCGCCAACCGAGATGACAGTGGGTCCGCGGCATCGCCCGCGTCGGAGGGCCGCGAATCGACCACCACCGGACAGGAGTCCACCACCACGGCCGCGCTCGCGGCTCCGGCCGTCGGCCCCGACCAAACCACGCTCGACACGATCGCCATCGGCCTCACCCCGGTCGTGAGTGTCGAACATCCCACCAGCGCAGTGCAGCGACCGGGCACCGACGACCTGTACGTGACCAGCTTCGAGGGCAAGCTGCTGCGCGTGCCGGTCGGGGGCGGCCCGGCCGAGGAGCTGGCCGACCTCGGCGAGCGCATCTCCAACGAGGACGAGTCCGGTCTCCTCGATCTCGCCTTCGACCTCAGTGGCGACCGCTTGTTCTTGAGCCTGGTCGAGCGGGCCGGGAACCTCGCGGTGTACGAGGTCCCGATGGCCGGCCCGGCTCCTTCCTTCGACCGGCAGCGCCTCGTGATCGCGGTCGACAGCCCGAGCACGGTGCACCACGCGGGTGACGTCTACGTCGACCCCGCCGGACTGCTGTGGTTGGCCGTCGGCGACGGCGGCCCGAATCAAGCCGCGAGCCGCCGCGGCCAGGACCTCCTCGACCTCCACGGCAAGATCCTGCGCCTCGACCCCTCGCATCCGTCTGACGGTCGGGCCTATGGCATCCCGGCCGACAACCCGTTCGTCGGGCGGGCCGACGCGGCCCCCGAGATCTGGGCGTACGGGTTGCGCAACCCGTGGCGGTTCTTCGTCGACGAGCCGACCGGCGCGCTGTGGATCGGAGACGTCGGACGTAGTGCGGTCGAGGAGGTCGATTACGTCGCCGGGCCCGCGAGGGGTGCCGGTCTCAACTTCGGCTGGCCGTACCTCGAGGGCACGACGCCGGTGGTCGCCGGGCCGCCCCCCGATCTCGTCGCGCAGCTCATCACGTGGAGGCACGGCGACCGTTGCGCGGTGACGGGCGGCGCGGTCTACCGCGGGTCGGCCATCCCGGCGCTCCAAGGCGCATACCTGTACTCGGACCTGTGCGACGGCATCGTGCGCGCCGTGGTGGTCGCGGGGGGCGTGGTTGTCGCGCGGCGGGCGTTCGAGAGCGCGCACGCGGGGTACCTGGTGGCCTTCGCGGCGGACGCCGCCGGCGAGTTGTACGTGTGCTCGTTCGACGAAGGAACGGTCTCGCGCCTCGGCCCCGCATGAGCCCCGGCGCCCGCTCGGTGTGTCAGCGGCGGGTGAAGAAGCCGGATGGCTGTTGTGATCCGGGGACGACGAGGAACGGCGCGGTGGCGGCGGTCGCTCCCGATGCTGCTAGCAACGTCCGCGCGCCGAAGGCCGTGTGGCCGAACACGACCACGCTGATGGTGAGCTCGGGCCTGGCCGCCGGGGGCGGGGTTGTGGTGGAGGTGGTGGACGACGACGTCGTCGAACCCGAGGTCGGCGGGCTCGTGGTCGGAGGCGGGGGGCAGGGCACCCGGAACCGGGTCTCCGCGAACAGTTTTGGCTGCCGCGGCTGGGACGCGTGCACCAGGTAGCCGGCGGCCGGCTGCGGTCCCGCACGCTGGACGACGAAGTCGAACTGGTAGTGGCCGCTCTGGTCGACCTTGTCAATGAACGTCGGCGCAGCGCCGCCGTAGTCGAAGATGACCTCCACCGGTGAGTTCGGGACCGTCATCGTCCCGCTAACGGTGATGCGCCAAGGTGGCTTCAGCTGATCAGTGCAGTCGGGCTTGAGGTTGATCGAGGGCGCGGTCTGCGCCGCGCCCTGGCCGGCGGCCCACGATAGGGCACCTGACACGACGGCTACAGCGAGGAGGGCACGAGCCACGCGGTGCGACACCACCGTCGAGTGTGCCATCCCGCCGGCCGCTCGTCAGTGACCGATCGGGCAACTACTCGGGCCAGCCGCCGGAACATCGGCGGGAGGGTCTGCCACAATTCGGGCCGCACCGGTGAGAGGCGAGAGGCGGGACGGCATGGCCAATGCCGCCGGGGTGGTCCTGACGATGTCGCCGCATGGCGGCCGGGTCCAGGGCCGCGCCCTGCCGCTGGTTCTCGCCGCGGTCGTCGTCGCGACGAGCGTCGGCGCACCGAGCGCGCTGCGGATCGGGCAGCGCCAGGTCGACGCGGGCGAGCTCGGCGGCATCGTCGTGCCCGAATCGGCGCCCACGTTCTCGGCGACGGGCGCGCCGACGGTCGAACGCGGCATCGACGGCACCGCGGTGGCCGCCGCGACGGTGGAGGCGCAAGCGGCAGCCGACATCCGCCAGCCGCCGCCGCTGCCGCTCCCGCCCGACCATCAACCGTTGCGGCCGGCGGTGGCCCCCTTCGACTTCCCGGACCCGTGGGTGCTCGCCGCCAACGGTCGCTACTACGCGTTCGCGACCAACGCCGGTGGGCGCAATGTCCAGGTGTCGGTGTCCGACGACGTCTTCACATGGGCGACCCCCGGCGACGCGCTCCCGACGTTGCCTCTGTGGAGCCGACCGGGTCAGGCCTGGGCGCCGGCCGTCGCAGCCATCGGCGGCCGGTACGTCCTCTACGTGAGCTTGCCCGTGGCGGCCGACGACACGCAGTGCATCGACCGCTTCGTGGCTGACGACCCCGCGGGACCGTACGCGCCGGTAGGGGACGTGCCCTTGCTGTGCAACACGGTGGGCGGGTCGGGCGTGATCGACCCGTCGCCGTTCGTCGCCGACGGCCGGGTCTTCCTCTACTGGAAGAGCGCGGGGTCGCGAGGCGCGGAGCTGTACGTGACCGAGCTGAGCGCCGACGGTTTGCAGACCACCGGCGATCCGCACGGACTCCTCGGTACGTCGGGCGGTTGGGAGGGCGGCGGCATCGAGAACCCGGTGATGGTGCGGGCCGCCGGCGGGGACATGCTCTTCTACTCCGCCAACTGGTGGACCGACAGCCGCTACTCGATGGGCTGGGCCCGTTGCGACGGGCCGCTCGGGCCGTGCACGAAGGGCGGCGGTCCATGGCTGGCCTCGCGTGACGGTGTGTCCGGCCCGGGGGGCGGGTCGTTCTTCACCGACGGCGGCGGCCAGCAATGGGTTGCGTTCCACGCGTGGGGCGGCGGCGTCGGCTACGGCCGCGGCGGGCAGCGCCAGTTGCATCTCGAGCCCGTGGACTTGAGCGGGCGAGCACCCGCGTTCGTCGACCGCGCGCCGGTCAACGCGGATGACGACGTGGGGATGAGCACGCCCGAGCTCGGCTGTGCGGCGATCGACGTGGTCGACACGGCCTCAGGCGCGGTTGAGCTCGCCGGTCAGGGCGGCGCGCCGGGCACGCTGCAGGCCGCGGGCTGGGCCCTGGATCCCGACACGGACGCCCCGGTGCCCGTCGACGTGTACGTCGATCGCGTGCTCGCGCAGTCCTTGCTCGCGGCCGGCGACCGGCCGGACGTAGGGGCCGCCCATCCCGGTTACAGCGCGGCTCACGGGTGGGCGATCGAGGTCGCGGTGGCCCCCGGCCAGCACGACCTGTGTGCGTACGCGGCCGACGACGGCACCGAGCCGAGCACCAACCTCGGCTGCGTGCTCGTCACCGTCACCTGATCCTTCACCCTCTAGCCTGGCCGCCGGTGGCGACGGTTCACGACAGCGCGACGACGTACCGGGGCGTGGCGCGGTCAGAGCTCATCGAGGATTTCCGTCTCGCGCTCGTCTCCCGCTTCCTCGACGACCGTGAGATCAGCCTCCAGAAGCAGAGCCGGGTCTTCTTCCAGATCTCCGGCGCGGGCCACGAGGCCCTCCTGCTCGCGCTGTCCCACTCGCTGCGCGCCGGCTACGACTGGTTCTTTCCCTACTACCGGGACCGGTCGCTGGTGCTCGGGCTCGGCGTCACGCCCACGGAGATCCTCCTGGAGGCCGTGGGTTCGGCCGACGATCCGGCTTCGGGCGGCCGGCAGATGCCGTGCCATTGGGGCTACCGGTCGAAGAACATCGTCACCCAGTCGAGCCCGACCGGCAGCCAGTGCATCCCGGCCGTGGGCTGCGCTGAGGCGACCCGCTACATCCAGGGCCGCGACCTACCGGGCTGCGAGGCCCACGGCGACGAGGTCACCTACGTGTCCTTGGGCGAGGGCGCGACGTCGGAGGGCGAGTTCTGGGAGAGCCTCAACACCGCCTGCCGCCTCCATCTCCCGGTGCTCTACCTCGTGGCCGACAACGGCTACGCCATATCCGTGCGGGCCGAGGATCAGTCGCCCGCGCCGATCTCGGAGATGGTGCGCGGCTTCCGCGGTCTCGCCATCACCAAGCTCGACGGTCGCGACTACTTCGCGGTGCGCCACTTCGGCGCCCGAGCCGTCGCCCGCGTCCGGGCCGGCGAAGGCCCCGGCCTCATCCACGCTCGGGTGACGCGCCCGTACTCGCACTCCGCGGCCGACACCCAGAGCAAGTACCGACCGAAGGAAGAGTTGGCCGAAGAGGCCGAGCACGACCCGATCCTCCTGTTCGAGCACGAGCTCGTGCAGGGCGGCGTGCTGACCCCTGAGGACTGCGACCGCATACGCGCCGAGGCCAAGGACATCGTCACCGCGGCGGCGAAGGAGGCGCTCGCGGGGGCGCGGCCGGACCCCAAGACCGTGCTCGATCATGTCTTCGTCCGGCCGCCGATCCCGCCGCCCGGCCCGCCGAGCACGGACGGCGACGTGGTGGCGTTCGGCGAAGCGATCCGGCGCACGCTCCACGAAACGATGGACCGGGACGAGCGCATTCGCGTGTTCGGCGAGGACGTCGCCGACGCGCCGGAAGAGGTGCTCGACGAAGTCGAAGGCAAGGGCGGCGTGTTCGGCACCACTCAGGGCCTCCAACGCCGGTTCGGCGTCGCTCGCTGCTTCAACACGCCGTTGGCCGAAGCCAACATCGTGGGGCGGGCGGTCGGGCAGGCCGTGCGCGGGCTGCGGCCCTGCCCGGAGATCCAGTTCTTCGATTACATCTGGCCGGCCATGACCCAGATCAAGAGCGAGGCGGCCACCATCCGCTGGCGCTCCAACGGCGCATGGAGCTGCCCGATGGTCCTCCGGGTGCCGATCGGTGGCTACCTCACGGGCGGCGCCATCTGGCACAGCCAGTGCGGCGAGTCGATCTTCACCCACATCCCCGGGCTGATCGTCATGTTTCCGTCGCGGGCCCGCGACGCCGCGGGCCTGTTGCGCGCCGCATTCCAGTGCGAGGACCCGGTGATGTTCCTCGAGCACAAGCACCTGCTGCGCCAGGGCTACACCCGGGACCCGTTCCCGCCCGCGGACTACGTCATCCCGCTCGGCTCCGCCGACTACGTCACGCGGGGCGACGACCTCACGATCGTCACCTACGGGGCCACCGTGGAGAAGTCCCGCCAGGCGGCCGCCCTGTTGGCCGACGACGCCAGCGTCGAGATCATCGACCTGCGTTGCCTCATCCCATGGGATCACGAGCTCGTGGCCGAGTCGGTAGCGCACACTGGCAAGGTCCTCGTCGTCCATGAGGACATCCGCACGTCGGGCTTCGGTGCCGAGGTGGCGTCATGGATCGCCCAGGAGTGCTTCGCCGACCTGGACGGACCGGTGGCGCGCATCGGCGCGAAGGACTGCCACGTCGCGTACGAGCCCAGCCTCGAGGAAGCGATCCTGCCGCAGGCCGCCGACATCGCCGACGAGGCGCGCCGCCTGCTCGCGTATTGAACGTCACCTTCGTGTGCCGTGCGTGCGGTGCTCGCTCGGCCGCGCTCGGCGCCCCGTGGCGCTGCCCGTGCGGCGGGCTGTGGGACGTCGACCCCGCGGCGCCCGTGATGCTCCCGGACCTCGGCCCGGTCACCTTGGGCGAAGGCGACACGCCGTTGATGGCCGCCGGATCGGATCAGCCCGGCTTGTGGTTGAAGCTCGAATACGTGTCGCCGACGTCGTCGTTCAAGGCCCGCGGCGCGGTCGTGCTGGCCGCCGCGGCGAGGGCGGCCGGGGCGGATTTGGCGGTCTGCGACTCCAGCGGCAACGCCGGTGTGGCGGCTGCGGTGTACTTCGCCCGGGCCGGCATCCCCATCGAGGTGTTCGTGCCGCGGTCGGCGGCCGCCGCCAAGCTCGCGGCCATCGCCGCGCACGGAGCCCGGGTGGTGACCCTCGACGGATCGCGGGCGGCGGTCGCCGTGGCCGCGGTCGAACGGGTCCGAGCCACCGGCGCCTTCTACGCCAGCCACGTGTACAACCCCCTCTTCTACGAAGGCACCAAACAGTTCGCCGTCGAGCTGGCCGACCGCCGCGTGGCCTGTGTCGTGGTGCCGTTCGGGAACGGAAGTCTCGTGCTCGGTGCGAGTCGAGGCTTCGGGCCGGACCGGCCGCGGCTCGTCGGCGTCCGGGTCGAGCAACGGCCGACGATCGCGGCCGGACTGGCGATCGATGACCCGCCTCGAGGGCCGCAGGCGGCGGCCGTGCTCGACGAGATCGTGGTCGTCGACGACCGTCAGATCCTCGCAGCCCAGCGCCGGCTCGACGCGATGGGCATCGGAGCCGAGCCGTCGGGTGCCGTCGCGTACGCGGGCTATCTCGCGGCGCGGATCACCGGCGACACGGTCGTCGCCATCACGGGTGCATAGCCCGGCGGCCGCGGTCCGATCTCAGACCGGGGGATCGAGGGGCACGACGCCGACGCGATAGCCGGCGTCGGACAGCCGGGCGACGAGCGCCTCGGCGTGCCTGCGGTCGAGGGTCTCGACCGCCAACTCGACTTCGGCGGACCGGATCGGGATGTCGGCGAAGAGGCGTTGGTGGAACACCTCCACGATGTTGCCGCCGGCATCGGCCACGAGCGCCGTGAGGCGAGCCAGCGCCCCCGGGCGGTCGTCGAGCGCGACACGCATGCGGGACAGGCGCCCGCTCCGGACCAGGCCCCGCATGATGACCGACGCAAGCAACCGAGGGTCGATGTTCCCGCCGGTGAGGACGACGCCCACCGTGCGGCCCTCGAACCGGGATCGGTAGTCGATGAGCGCGGCGAGGCCGGCGGCTCCCGCCCCCTCGGCCACGACCTTCTCGATCTCGAGGAACAGGTTGACGCCGTCCTCGATGCTGTGCTCGGACACGCTGACGACGTCGTCGACGTACGCCGCGACGATCGCGGGCGTGAGCGAGCCGACGGTCGTGACCGCGATGCCTTCCGCCATCGTCGGTCCGCCGCACGGGAGGTCGCGATGGTGGAACGCGGCGACCATCGACGGATACAGCTCGGACTGGACGCCGACCACCTCGACGTGTGGCGCGATCGCCTTCGCCGCGACGGCCATGCCCCCCACCAACCCGCCGCCGCCGACCGGGACCACCAGCGCGTCGATGTCGGGGTGATCCGCCAACATCTCGAGCGCGACCGTCCCTTGCCCCGCGATCACGAGTGGGTCGTCGAAGGGGTGGACGAACGTGCGGCCCTCGTCGGCAACGAGCTTCTCGGCGCGGGCGGCGGCGTCGGCCAGGCTCGCTCCGTACAGCTCGACGGCCGCGCCGAGGTGGCGGGTGCGGGCCACCTTCACGAAGGGCGTGCCCTCTGGCATGACGATCGTCGCGGGGATGCCGAGGAGGCGGGCGTGGTGGGCGACGGCTTGGGCGTGGTTGCCGGCCGACACGGCCACGACGCCTGCGGATCTTTCGTCCTCGCCGAGGTGGAGCAGGCGGTTGCGGGCGCCCCGCTCCTTGTAGGCCGCGGTGAACTGGAGGTTCTCGAACTTGACGACCACCGTCGCCCCGAGCACCTCGGAGAGGGTCTGGGACACGGCGCTCGGCGTGCGGACCACCGCGCCCTCGATGGCGACCGCCGCGGCCCGGACGTCGTCGACGGTGATCACCGGGCGAGCCTCGCGCGTCGCGATCGGTGCGTGCCGCCCCGCCTTCGAGCCCGCCGTCAGGCGGGCGCCGCTGGTTCGCCGCCGAACCGCTGGTTCGGCGGCGATCAGCGATCAGGACACGGAGAGGGCAGTGTCGTCGACGACGAAGGAGGTCGCCAGCGACGAGTCCTCGGTACCGGTGAACGTCAGGGTCACCGTCTGACCGGCGAACCCGCTGACGTTGAAGCTTCGTTGCGTGTAGCCCGCGGCCTTGTTGAGGTTGGAGTACGTCGCGAGCGTCGTCGTGCCGAGCTTGACGGTGAGCTTGTCGTACTGGGTGCTGGTCGTGGTCTCGCTGCTTCCGACGTGCAGCCAGAACGACAGCGTGTAGGTGCTGCACCCGCTCGGGATGGCGACCGTCTGCGACAGCGTGTCGGTGTGGGTCGTGCCGTACCCGTCGAGCCACGCCGACCACGTGCCCGAATGGGGGGCGCCGGCGCCGGTGTTCTGGCCGATGACGCCGGCGGTCGCGGTCCATGACGTCGCTCCGGACTCGAAGCCGGGATTCGCGAGCTTCTGGCCGGCGGCGCACGCCGGTGCCGACGACAGCGCGACGTCGTCGAACTTGGTGTAGCTCGCGTCACCCGCGTAGTTGTCGTCGTGACTAGTGAGCGTCAGCGTGTAGTTGTGACCGGCGGTCACCGCCGCGAGCACCTGTACGTACGCGCTGTTCGTCGCGCACGTCCTCGGCAGCACGGTGGCGGTCGTGGCTGTCGTGTTGTCCCGCAGCGTGGCGGTGACCCAGTCATACGTGATTGTGTCGGGACAGGTCATCTTGTACCAGAAGGACAGTTGCGTGGCCCCCGTCGGCACCGTGAACGTCTGGACGATCGACGAATCGCCGTTCGTCGGCGACGTCGACCCGCCCTGATCGGCGTACACACCCGAGCGCGGCCCGCTCGTCGTGACCGCCTCGACACCTGTCGCCGTCCAGCCCGACAGCGAACCCGTCTCGAAGTCACCGTTGGTCACGCCGCCGCCGCCGCTCACCGGGTTCACCGTGAGGGAGTAGCTCGTCGTGTGGGTGGCCGACGTCCCCGTTCCCTGGATGGTGACGGCGTAGGTGCCGGCCGGGGTCGACGACAGCGTGCCGATCGTGAGGGACGAGGACGACCCGGAGGTCACGCTCGACGGGGTGAACGAGGCGGACGCGCCGGCCGGCAGGCCGCTCGCCGACAGCGCCACCGACTGGGCCGCGCCGCTGAGGGTGACGGTGGAGACCGTCGCCGACACCGAACTACCGGCCGTAGTGGAGCCGGAGGTCGGGCTGACCGCGATCGAGAAGTCCTGAGTCACCGCCCCGGGCCCGAAGGCGCCGACGCCGTTGGGCGTGCCCAAGCCGGTGGGACCGTCGTAGCCGACGGCAGCGTGGCACATGACCGTCGGCGTGCACGTGGTGCCATTGCTTCCGGTGGTGACGTCGAAGAGCGCGCCGGGGTTGGCGTACGCGTACTGCGCGGGCGTCACGCCCGCGGCCGCCGGCGTCGCCATCGCGTATACCGACGCGATGATCGGCGACGAAGCGCTGGTGCCGCCGAAGACCTGCCAGCCCGGCGCCTGATAGGTGTCGTACACCGCGACCCCGGTGTTGGGGTCGGCCACCGCCGACACGTCGGCCATCGCCCGGCCCGAGCAGGTGGCGATCTGCCACGACTGCTTGGCCTCGATGGTGGAGCAACCGCTGCCCGCGCCGTCCCACGCCGACTCGGTCCAGCCCCGGGTGTTCGCGGCCGTGTTGAGCGACGTGCCGCCCACGGCGGTGACGTATCTGGAGTTGGCGGGGTAGCTCGTACCGAAGCCGCTGTCGCCGCTCGACGCGGTCACTGCGATGCCGGGATGGTTGTAGTACTGGGTGTCCCAGCTGGTCTCGCTGATGCTCTCCGACCCGCCGTAGCTGTTGGAGATGGCGACCGCGCCCATGAGCGCGGCCCGGTTCACCGCAGTGCCCAGGTTGGCGATGCTGGCGCTGTTGGCCTCGACGAGGAGGATCTTGCAGCTGGGGCACGCGGCCGAGACCATGTCGAGGTCGAGGGCGATCTCGCCGCCCCACCCGGCGTCGGCGGCCGGCAGAGGGCTGGTGGCGCCACTCTGGTTCACCTTCCGGAAGCAGCCGTTCGCCGTCGTGCACGGTGGCAGACCGAACTGCGACCGGTACACGGCGAGGTCCTGCTCCGCGGTGGGGAGGTCGTAGGCGTCGACGATGGCGACGGTCCTTCCCGCGCCCGCGCCGGCAGGGAGCTTGTACGCGCCCTGGATGGCGGCGGGGCCGTAACCGCTCGGGGTCGCGAAGGCCGCGACGTTACCGTCCGGCGTCGTCCGCCTCAGGGCGAAGCACGCTGCGAAGCCGGGCGCGGGGGCCTTCGAGCACAGGCGCTCGGTGCCCGGCGGCGCGCTCGGAGGTTGGCCCGAGGCGGGCTGAGTGCCGAGTGCCAGCACACTCAGTACGAGCGCGGTGATGGTCGCCGCCGCGATGGCGCGCGACGACCTCCCGCGGGAGCGAAGGCCCATGTGTGAGTCCCCCTGTCAGGTGGGTGGGTGCCCCGGACCGGGCACCAACACATGGCGCCGGATCGTTACATGCCGTGGGCGATTTGACAAGGGTCGTGCCCGATTGGGCCGCACTCTTTGTCGCCCTTGTGCCCGTTGGGGCAGCAGAGTGACACTGACATCAGCGTCGGGTTGAGCAATGTGTCTCGTCAGCGACGAGCGTGAGCGTCGAGGATGTGCGCGACGCAGGCCGTCACCCGCTCGGCCGTCGGGACGTGCAGGTATTCGTTTGGTCCGTGCGCGTTCGACCCCGGTCCGAGTACCCCGGTGATCAGGAACTGGGCGGCGGGGAACCGGGCGCCGAGCATGCCCATGAACGGGATCGTGCCGCCTTCGCCCATGGCGGCCGACGGCTCGCCGAACACGGTGGTGGACGCCGCGTCGAGCGCGGCGTCGAGCCACGGGGCGGACGTCGGCGCGTTCCATCCCGGTGCCGTCGCGAGTACGTCGCAGGTGACGGTCGCGCCGTGGGGCGGGTCGTCGACGAGAGCCCCGCACACCGCCCGGCTCGCCTCCTCGGGCGCGCACGTCGGCGGCAAACGCAGCGAAAGCACCGCGCTCGTGTAGGGCCGCAGGACGTTGCCCGCTTCGCCGGCCGGCGGGATGCCGTCCATGCCGACCGTCGCCAGCGCCGGCCGCCACGTCCGGTTGAGCAGCATCTCGGCCGGGGTCGCCCCGAGCGGCGTCGCGGTGGGCACGAGCGGGTACACGTTGGCAACCTCGTCGCCCAGCTCGTCGGCCGCCTCCTGGGCCTGCGCGGCGCGGTCCGGCGGGATCGCGACGAAGAGCTCGGGGAGGAGGAGCTCGCCGTCCCGGTCGTCCTCGATGCGCGACAGGAGATGGCGCAAGATCCGGAACGACGAGGGCACGACGCCGCCGGCCGCACCGCTGTGCACTCCCTCGGTGAGGATGGCGACCTTCAGGAGGACGACCAACATGCCCCGCAACGACGTCGTGACCCAGAGTCGTTCGTAGTTCGCGCACCCGGAGTCGAGCGCGATCACGAGCGACGGCGAACCGATCCGGGGCGCGAGATGGTCGAAGTAAGCGAGGAGGTCGACGCTGGCGCTCTCCTCGCTCGCCTCGATGAGCACGACGCACCGGGCGTGCGCGCCGCCCGCGGCTTGCACGGCCTCGATGGCGGTGAACGCGGCGAACGCGGAGTAGCCGTCGTCGGCACCGCCGCGTCCGTAAAGGCGGTCGGCTTCGAGCACCGGCTCCCACGGACCGAGGCCCTCCCGCCAACCCGTGAACGGCGGTTGCTTGTCGAGATGGCCGTAGAGCAACACGGTGTCGTCACCCGCCCCGCCGTGGGCGGGGACTTCGGCGACGATGAGCGGCGTCCGGCCGTCGAGCTGGACCACCTCGACCGTGAGACCGGCGATCGTGCGCGCCGCGCACCACGCCCGGATCAGCTCGACCGCCCGCTCCATGTGCCCCTGCTCGGCCCAGTCGGGCGCGTACGCCGGCGAGACGTTGGGGATGGTGATGTACTGCTGGAGGGCGGGGAGCGCCTGCTCCATCCAGACCCGAGCGCAGTGTTCGGCGACGGTCGTGGCATCCATCCCGGGCACCGTATCCGTGAGTACGGTCCGGGCTCATGGCGGTAGCCGTCGAGGACGCGGGCCTGTCGCCCGACGACGTCGTGGCCGTGGCCCGCGGTCGCGAGGCGGTCGTGTTGGGGGATCGCGCCGTGGACGCGATGGCCCGCTCCCGCGCCATCGTCGACCGGCTGGCCGAGTCCGGCGCGCCGGTCTACGGCGTCTCCACCGGCTTCGGTGCTCTGGCGACGATGTTCATTCCCGCCGAGCGCCGGGCCCAGTTGCAGCGCTCGCTCATCCGCTCGCACGCGGCGGGCATGGGTCCTCCGGTCGAGGCCGAGGTCGTGCGGGCGATGATGCTCCTGCGGGTGCGGTCGCTGGCGATGGGCTTCTCGGGCACTCGGCCAGAGGTCGCCGCCAACCTCGTCGCCCTGCTGAACGCCGGGATCACCCCGGTGGTGCCCGAGCACGGGTCCCTCGGGTGCAGCGGCGACCTCGCACCGCTGGCGCACGTCGCGCTCGTGTTGATGGGCGAGGGCGAGGCCGTCGGGCCCGACGATGCCGGTCGCCTCGACGGTGCCGCCGCCCTCGCGGCCGCGGGTGTCGCGCCGTTGGAGCTGTCGGCCAAGGAGGGACTCGCGCTCGTCAACGGCACCGACGCCGCCTTTGCTCAGGATCTCCTGGCGCTGCGGCCGCAGCCCGGGCAGCAGTCCAGCGCCGCGAACCTGCGCCGGCTCCTGGCCGGATCGGCCATCGTCGCGTCCCACCGCGACGGAGATCCGCGCGTGCAGGACGCCTATTCGATGCGCTGCGCGCCGCAGGTGGCCGGGGCGGCGCGGGACACGTTGGCGTTCGTGCGAGGGGTGGTCGATCACGAGCTGGCGGCCGCGATCGACAACCCGGTCGTGTTGCCCGACGGGCGTGTCGCGTCGAACGGCAACTTCCACGGCGCACCGCTCGCCGCCGCGGCCGACTATCTCGCCATCGCGGCCCAGTACACGGCCGCTGCGCTCGTCGCCGAGAACCGCCGGCTGGCGGTCCCTGCCAGTGTGGACAGCATCCCGACGTCCGCCATGCAAGAGGACCACGTGTCGATGGGGTGGGCCGCGGCCCGCAAGCTGCGAGTTGTGCTCGCCAATCTGGCCCGGATCTTCGCGGTCGAACTGGTCGCCGCGGCCCGCGCCCTCGACCTCCGGGCGCCCCTCACGCCCGCGCCCGGGACGGCCGCCGTCCTCGACCGAGTGCGGCGCGACATCGCGGGTCCGGGCCCGGACCGGTTCGTCGCGGCCGAGCTGGCGGCGTCGGAGGCCCTCGTCCGCTCCGGCGACGTCGTCCGCGCCGCCGAGTCCGTAGTCGGCCCGCTGGCGTAAGGCTGCCGCGTTCGACCGGGCCTGTCGCGCTTCGCCGGATCATGTCCGGCTGGACGCGGCAAGTACGGGGCAGCGCGACAGGCTCAAGCGGCACGGGTATCCCACGCGCGATCGAGCGATGCGCGCAGCGCGCGCTCGCCTGGCAGCAGGTCCACCTTGTCGGCATGGAGGAGATGCCACCCGCAGGCCTCGATCGCGGCGTGGCGGGTCTCGTCGTGGAACCATCGCCGCGGTCCGTGCCACCGGATGCTGCCGTAGTCGATGCCGATCGTGCGCTGCGCCCAGCCGAGGTCAGCCAGCGCGACCAGGTTGCCCGAGGTATCGCGGATCGCGACCTGGCGATCGGGCGTCGGAAATCCCCACTCGGCTACGAGCCGGCGCAGGCGCATCTCCGCCGGACTGTCGGCGCGGATGGGACCGGTCCAGTCCGCGAGCGCGGTCCGCAGCAGGGCCGGCCCGGCGCGCCCGATGGTGCCGGTCCTCGCGAGCACGGCCTCGACCGAGGCGACGCTCGCCTTGCCCTCACACAGGGCGACGTCGACGAGATTCGCAAGGCCGTCGCGGTCGAGCACCGACGCGCAGTCGACGAGCGTGCGAGCCACCTTGGTACAAGGGATGCCGTCGACGGTCGTGCGATCCTGTGGATCTACGCGCCCGTAGTGGACCTTCGCGATTCGCAGTCGCCCCGACCGCCCGCGGGGGACGATGACGTGGGGCAGGACGGGAGGCGGGCAAAGGCTCGCGAGCGCGGCTGCCGTGAGGTGCGAGGCCACCGTTCCCGGGGGACCCGCCAGGCACGCGGCGCGAGCGGCCTGGCGCCACGTCCATCGGGCCCCGGCGGTGACGTACACGGTTGACGCCACTCGCGAGAGCCAACGACCGAGCTGCCAATCGATCTGGTCGTCGGTCAGTCCGAAGCTTTGGAGCTGGGACCGGGTCAAGAGCGAGTCCTGGCGAGAAGCCAGGCCCAACGCTCGCTGCAGGGGCGTGCGTTCGTAGTCCATCGCACGAGTATCCGCAGGGGGTGTGACAACGAGGAGCCTGTCGCGATTGGCCGGAGCTGTCGCGCTCCGCCGGATCATGTCCGGTTGGGCGCGGCAAGTACGGGCCAGCGCGACAGGCTCGGCGCCAGAACGGGCGCGTCAGATCAGCTCGGCCCAGAGTTCGCGGGTGGGGCCGTCGGGGTCGTGGGCGAGGGCGGCGGGCGTGTCGAAGAGCATCGTGGCCCTCTGCTCCGCGTCGTAGCGGGGCCAGTCGGGGAGCCCCTCGTGGTTCGGGTCGCCGTGATGGGCGAACGCGAGCCACGCACGCGACATCGCCCGAGCCAACGCCTGGACCTCGTCGGTGACGGGGCCGATGAACTGCTCGACGCCGCGGCGATGCAGATTGTCGAACACGAACGGGATCTCCACTGCGTGGCAGGCGCGAAGCGCTCCGCCGAAGGCCTTCGACGGCTGATCGAATCGGTACATCCACGTGTCGGACTGTCCTCGGGCCGCGAGCGTCTCGGCCAGGCGGATGCTCGGCAGGCGGAAGACCTGATCGGTGAGCACCGCGCACCACACGTCGCCGTTCGAGCCCGCCGAGCCAGCCGCAGTCGCAGCCGCTGACCGGTAGCGCTCGACCGCCTCCCGACCCCGCCCCGCCCCGAAGATCCGCTCGCACCGAGCTTCGAGCTTGCCGTCGGGCAAGTCCCCGGACGCCTGCGCCATGAGCAGGAAGAGGGTGCACTCGTCGTGGGTCGTGCCGGTGAGAACGGCGACCCCGTCGGCAGAGCCATTCGACACGGCCTTGATCGGCGCCTCCGGCACCACCATGTCGTCGACGACCGGGACGAGGCGGAGCGCGAGCCCGCTCGTGGTCGCCGTGTCGAACGACGTATTGGTGCCGACCATCGCCTGCTGCGCTTCGAGCAAGCGGTCGGTCGGCACCTCGAGCAGGTCCCGCGCGTGAGCCGCGTCGAGCCCGACGTGCTCGAGCAGGACGAGGGCGTTGGCCTCTGCGGCCTCTCGCTTCAGGACGTTGCGCGCCGCGCCGCTCTGCGCGATGGCGCCCTTGAAGAGACCCTTCGCGGCGGGGAGACCGAGCAACGTGCCCACGCTCATACCGCCCGCGGACTCGCCGAAGATCGTGACCTTCGACGGGTCACCGCCGAACGCCGCGATGTTGTCCCGCACCCACTCGAGGGCGGCGACCTGATCGAGGATCCCGTTGTTGCCCGAGCCGGCGAAGGCGTCACCGAGGAGGTGCTCGAGATGCAGGAACCCCCACGCGCCGAGGCGGTAGTTGATCGTGACCACGACGACGTCGCCACCGACGGCGAGGCGGGCGCCGTTGTACCACGGCACCGATCCGCTGCCGCTCACGAAGGCCCCACCGTGGATCCACACCATCACCGGGCGGGCGGCATCGTCGGCGGCCGGCGTGAACACGTTCAGATAGAGGCAGTCCTCGCTGGTGGGGATGCGACTCCCGCTGCCCCCGAGGAACGCCTCCATCCCGCCGACGTCCTGTGTGGCACTGGCCCGGTGGGCGGTGCAGTCGAGGACGTCGTCCCACGGCACGGTGGGCGCCGGCGCCTTGAAGCGCAGCTGGCCCGTCGGGGGCGCGGCATAGGGGACGCCCCGGAACTGGACTGCTCCGTCCTTCTCGAATCCCTGGACCTTGCCGCTGAGCGTCGAGACGAGCATGGGCGGAGAGGTTACGACGGGTGGGCGAATTGCACTATCCCGGCGTGGCGAGCGCGGCACTGATCGCGGCGCCTACGGCGCGGGCGCCGTCGTCCCCCAACAGGATCGTGTAGTGGTTGGCACCGGGCACGGCCTCGACCACCACGTTCGGGTGGGTGCCGGCGAACGCCGCCGCGTCCTCCGCCGGGATCAGCGGGTTCGGCTCGTGGAACAGCCCCCATTCGGCCCGGAGCAGATGGGTCGGCGCGGTGACGAGCGCTGCGGCCATGCGCGCCTCGTCGTCGACGATCAACTCGGCGCCGTCGGTGCGCACCGCCCGTTCGGCGACCTTGGGCCGCAGCGCCGGCGGCGAGCCGTCGAGGTCCGATCGCACCCAAGCCTCGACGTCGTCGTTCCACACGCCGCTGTAGGCGAACGCGGGATGGGCACGCCAGAACGCGACGTAGTCGTCCGCCGAGGCGAACGTCTGGTTGAGCCGCGCCACGGCCGGCCCCAGGAGCGTGTCGATCACCGCATCGGGGTCGACGTCGACGGGCGCGGGGATGGGAAGACCGCCGTCGACGAGCACCACGGACGCGGTGCGCTCCGGCGCGACCACCGCGAGCATCGCGACGACGAACGCACCCATCGAGTGGCCCACGGCGACGACGGTGTCCAGCCCGAGATGATCGAGCACGGACTCGAGGTCAGCCGCGTGGGCCCGCATGCCGTACGGCCCGGGCAGACCGGCGCTGCCCCCGCGCCCGCGAAGGTCCGGGGCCACGAGGGTGAGCCCGTGGCCGACGTGGCGGACGACGCGCCCGAAGGCGAGGTGGTTGCTGGTGATGCCGTGCACGCACACCACGACTGGGGCGCCGGCATCCGGTGGCTCCCCGGCCAGGCCGACGCACAGCTCGCCGCCGGCGACCGGGACACCGATCTCCTGGGTGAACATCGTCACGGAGGGCCACCGTAACCGCGCTTCTAGGATCCATCTGTGGCTGGACCGGACGCGAGGGTGCCGCAGGGCTACCCGTCGCAGTGGGAGGCCGACGTCGTCCTCGCGGACGGCGGGCTTGTCCACGTACGGCCGATTCGGCCCGACGACGCGCCCCGCGTCGTCGCGTTCCATGGGCGGCAATCGGCGGAGAGCATCTACTTCCGGTTCTTCAGCCCGCGGCCCCGGCTCTCAGAGCGCGACGTCGAGTACATGACCCATGTCGACTACTCGGACCGCATGGCCTTCGTCGCGACGCTGGGTGAGGAACTGGTGGGCGAGGCGCGGTACGACCGCTGGAAGGGGACGAGCCACGCCGAGGTCGCCTTCTTCGTCGACGACAGCCACAACGGTCGCGGGGTGGCGACCGTTCTGCTCGAGTACCTCGCGGCCCGGGCGCGGGAGGTCGGCATCGACGCCTTCACCGCGCAAGTGTTGCCGGCCAACCGCAAGATGCTCGGCGTGATGAGGCGGGCCGGGTTCGCGGTGCGCAGCCGGTTCGCCGACGGGGCCATCGAAGTCGACATGGCCATCGATCCCACCGCAACGGCCTTGGCGGCCATCGAGGAGCGCGCCATGCGAGCCGACGCCCGATCCGTGCAACGACTGCTCGCCCCCTCGTCGATCGCGGTCGTGGGCGCCGGCCGGGACCCCGGCACCGTCGGCCACGAGGTGCTGCGGTGCTTGCTCGGGCATCACTATGCGGGCGAGCTGTACGCGGTGAACCCCTACGCGGACAACGTGGCCGGCGTCCCCGTCCACGCCCGGGTGCTCGACATCGACGGTCCGGTCGACGTGGCGATCGTCGCCGTGCCCACCGACGTGGTGCCGGCCGTCGTCGACGACTGCGCGGCTAAAGGCGTGGCCGGCCTCGTGGTACTCACGGCCGGCTTTGGTGAGACCGGACGGGCTGGCCTCGAAGCGGAACAGCGCCTCGTCACCACCGCTCGCCGCCATGCCATGCGCGTCATCGGGCCCAATGCCATGGGCTTCGTGAACACGGCGCCCGCCGTCCATGCGAAGGCGTTGTTCTCACCGGTTCCGGTGCGGGCCGGACGGGTCGCGCTCGCTTCGCAGTCGGGGACGATCGCCGCGGTGATACTCAACGAGATCCACGCCGGGGGCTTGGGCGTGTCGACCTTCGTGTCGCTCGGCAACGGCGCCGACGTGCGCGGCAACGACCTGCTGAGCTACTGGGAAGGCGACGACGACACCGACCTCGTGCTGCTCTATCTCGAGTCGTTCGGCACGCCGCGCACGTTCAGCCGGGTGGCGCGGCGCGTCTCGGCCACCAAACCGATCGTCGCCGTGCGCACTGGTACGACGCCCGCGCTCGATGTGCTGCTCGGCCAGACGGGTGTCGTCCGCGTCGAGACGCTCGAAGAGCTCGTCGACGTGGCCCGGGTGTTCGGCTCTCAACCACTACCCGAAGGGCGACGAGTGGCGGTCGTGAGCAACGCCGGCAGCCCCGCCCTCGCCATCGAGGCGTGCATCGGCGCCGGGCTCGACCTGGCGTCGTTGACCGCCGCCACCAAAGAGCACCTGCGGACGTTCTTGCCGCCCGGCGCCGGCATCGCGAATCCGTTGGAGCTGACGCACCGAGCGGGCCCTTCCGACTACGAGCGCGCCGTCGCGGCCTTGCTCGCCGACGAAGGAGTCGACGCGGTGCTCGTCCTTTACGCGCCGCCCGTGTCGCCGCGTACCGCGGCAGTCGCCGCCGCCCTCGGCCAGGTCGTCGCGTCCGCGGCCACGAGCGAGAAGCCGGTCGTGGCCTCGTTCGTGGCCGATGTTCCCCTCGAGGGCCTCGGCACTGTGCCCAACTTCCGGTTCCCCGACGCCGCGGCGCGCGCCCTCGGCCGGGTCGCTGAATACGCGGCGTGGCGGCGGATGCCGGAGGGTGCGCTGCCGGTGCTCGACGGCATGGATCTCCCCGCGGCGCGCGATCTGGTGGCGGCCGCGATCGCGGAAGGTCCGGCGTCCGGGCTCCTCGATCCCGCGGCCACACTCGTGCTCGTAGCGAGCGCGGGGGTGTCGATCGTCGAGCAACATCTCGCGAGCACCGAAGAGGAGACGGTGGTCGCCGCCGACGCGCTCGGCTACCCGGTCGCCCTCAAGGCCACCGGTCTCGAGCGTCTGGCCAAGACGGAGGCGGGCGGCGTCGCGGTCGACGTGCATGGCGCGCGTGAGGTGCGCGCCGCGTACCGCCGGATGGCCGATCTGCTCGGCCCCGCGATGGTGCCCGCGGTGGTGCAGCACATGGTCGATCCAGGCACCGATGTCAGGGTGGGTGTGCGCTTCGATCCCACGGTCGGCGCAGTGATGTCGATAGGGACCGGTGGTGCTGCGGCCGTCGTCTCGGACACCGACCCTCACGGTGTTCGCATCCTGCCTCTCACCGATCGCGACGCGGGCCGGCTGGTCGCGTCGTCGCCGATCGCGCTGTTGCTCGACGACGACGATCGCGTCGCGCTCGAGGACCTCCTGCTGCGAGTGAGCGCGCTCGTCGACGACGTCCCCGAGATCGTCGCGTTGGAGCTCAACCCGATCATCGTCGGCGGCGGCACGGCGTGGGTCACCGACATGCGCGCCCGAGTGTCGCCCTTCCCCGAGGACCCGCTCACGACCGTGCGCCGGCTGGGCGGCTAGTGCCTGCCGCTGCTGCAGTGGGCCACGGCTGGGTCGTCCACACCGGCGTCGGGCCGTTCCGCTCTCGCTCCGGAGCCTGACCCCGGCGTTAGCGGGGGAGGCCGAGGACCCGCTCGCCGATGATGTTGCGCAGGATCTGCGTCGTGCCGCCCATGATCGTGTAGCCGGGGGCGTAGCAGATGTTGCGGGCAATACGACCGGCGAGCCCGTTTTCGGCTCCCCACAGGAGTGCGGCGGGACCCGCGACCCGGGCGCAGAACGACGCGACCCGTTGTTCGTACTCGGTGCAGAACGTCTTCGTCGCGGCCGAGAAGCTGCGAGGGGCCTGGTGCAGCGTCTCGCGGAGCACGAGCAGGCGACCGATGCGGTAGCCGGTCTCGAGTTCGGCGACCGCTTGGCGGATCCGGCGGTCGGAGCCGTCCACCAGACCCGAGGCGAGGACGTCGCGGTACATGGCCCGGTTGCTCACCAAGCGGTCGATCCCACCCCGCTCGTGCTCCATCTGCCTCATGAGTTGACGAAAGCTGCCGTTGAGCTCACCGACGAGGTGGTCGGCCGGCACGCGAACGTCCTCGAACAGCACTTCGCAGAAGTGGCGATTGTCGGTCATGTCGATGATCGGGCTCACCGAGATCCCCGAAGCGCGCATGTCCACGACGAACTCGGACAAGCCTTGGTGCGGCGGTGCATCCGGATCAGTGCGGGCGACGAGGTAGCACCAGTCCGAGAACGCGGCGCCGCTGGTCCACACCTTCTGGCCGTTCACCACCCACTCGCTGCCGTCCCGAGTGGCGCGGGTGCGCAACGACGCGACGTCGCTGCCCGCGTCGGGCTCGCTCATCCCGATGCACCACATGGACGTGCCGGCCACGATCCCTGGTAACCACCGGGCCCGCTGTTCGGGTGTTCCGAACTGGAGGAGGGTCGGCCCCATCTGGCGATCGGCGAACCACGCCGCGGCGACGGGCGCACCCTCAGCGATGAGCGCCTCGAAGACGACGAAGCGCTCCAACGCGGTGCGACCGTGCCCGCCTTCCTCGGTCGGCCACGTCATGCCGAGCCACCCACGGTCGCCGAGCTCGCGTGCGAACTCCTTCGAGTGGCCGACGATCCACGAATCCTCCGGGAACTCGACGTCGGCCGCCGCCTTCGCTGCGACCTCAATCGCCTCCCGTTGGAGGGCGAGCAGCTCGGGGGCGAACGTGAACTCCACGGCCGCGGCAAGCTACCAGCGTGCAGATCCGGGAAGTCGAGCCCGCCGAGTACGAGCCACTGGGGGCGATCACGCTCCAGGCGTACACGGCCCTCGACGGCCACGTCCACGAGCCGGATTACGAAGCGGAGCTCGCCGACGTCGGGACCCGTGCCACCGCAGCCGGAGCGCGAGTGCTCGTCGCCGTGGACGACGACCGCTCGCTGCTCGGCGGCGTGACCTACGTGGGCGACCACAGGTCGCCGTTGGCCGAGGACGTGCCGGTGGACGGGGCCAGCATCCGCATGCTCGCGGTCGGCCTCGACGCCCAGCGCCGCGGCGTGGGAGAGGCCCTCACTCGAGCCTGCATCGACCGGGCCCGAGCCGAGGGAAAGGGCCAGCTCGTGCTGCATTCGACGGAGTGGATGACCACCGCGCACCGTCTGTACCAGCGCCTCGGCTTCGTGCGCGATCCCACCCATGACTGGGAAGCTCTCCCCGGCCTGACCCTCCTCTACTTCCGCCTCGCGCTCTGAGCCCTCCCAACGGCACGTTCTGGCGAGATTCACTGGTCGCCACGACAAGCCACGCTCGCCAGAACGACGCAGGTGTTAGGTCACGAGGACGATCTTGCCGAGCTTGCCGCCGGCGGCGAAGCGGGCGTATGCGGCGTCGGCGTCGGCCATCGGCAACGCGGCCTCGACGGGAACCCGCACCGATCCCGAACGGACCAGCGGCAGGACGTGGGCCTCCATCCGCCGGGCGGCGATGGCCTTCTCCTCGAGCGGCCGGGGGCGGAGCGTCGATGCGTGGATCCGGCCCCGTTTGGTCATCAGCGCGTGAAGGTTCAGCTCGGCCACGGCCCCTCCGCCCACACCGATCACGGCGATGCGGCCCCAGGTCGCGAGGGCCTCGAGATCGGCGGCGATGTTGGGCGCTCCGATCAACTCGAGGATGACGTCGAACGGGCCGTGGGCGACGAACTCGTCAGGTTCGATCGCGGTGGCGCCGAAGGCGGCGACGGCGGGACGCAGGCCGGGATTGCGCACCGTGGCCACGACCTCGCACCCGGCCGCGACCGCCAGTTGCACCCCGGCGAGCCCGACGCCGCCGGCCGCGCCGTGGACGCACACCCGCTCGCCCATCGCGAGGTGGCACTGGCTGAACAGCGCGTCGTGGGCGGTGGTGAACACTTCGGGGAAGCCGCCGGCCCCGGGCCACTCGAGCTCGTCGGGAACGGGCATGGCCATCCGCTCGTGTATGACTGCCAGCTCGGCTTGGCCGCCGCCGCCGACCACGGCCATCACCGGCGCGCCGACCGCGAACCGAGTCGCGCCGGCGCCGGCGGCAACGACTTCGCC
>WNGA01002539.1_pt1 | contig 29461 bp, 22 predicted proteins | sample 5400061 | NCBI WGS metagenome assembly WNGA01 (sample SAMN13153366, study PRJNA577476) | soil metagenome | isolation source: 100 cm soil or saprolite under grassland replicate 2 | place: USA:California | collected 2016-06-15
CAGGTCGGCGCCCCCGCCGCCAACGCTCCGACTGTCCATCAGTGGTAAATGGGACAACGGAGGCCTCTTTGGCGGCGTCGTTGGGGGGTGGGGGGTCCGCCCTGATGACACATCGGCCCTGCGTGTACCTAAGGGCTACCGACTCGGACCGGGTCGCCGCAACGACGAGAAAGGCGCGTAGCCTCTGGCGCTCGCGGACGCACCCTGTGACAGACCGGATCAGCACGATCAGCACGGTCACCGTCCCGCCGGTCTCAAGCCAGCGAAGGATGTGTTCCTCGGTGATTCGGAGCACCGGTCGACTCCTCTCACTCAGCGGCCACCGCGCTCCGGTCGCCTCATCTAGCTGCCGTTCTCGACTTCGTTCGTCGATGCCTTGCGCCCGCTGATAGAGTCGACAATGACCAGGCAAGAGGTTTCGCAGGACTGCGAACCTCAGCTTGGGCCTGACGACCTCCATCCTGAGTGGCCAACTCGTGTGGGATGGAGGTCGTCGCTTGTTGTCCTCAAGACCCCGCCTTGACCGAGCAGGGGTCACTGCACGCCAGTGTAATCGGCCGGTTCGGGCGCGGACAGCACCACGGCCGGCGCGTTCGATGGTATTTTAGGTTGGTCGAGTGGCTTGACAGGATAGCGCGGGGAGGTCTTCGTCCGTCGACGCGGCCAGGCGGCCGCCGATCAGCCCGGGATCGCCGTCTTCCAGCGAGGGCTCAAGGTCCGATCTTCGCTGGTCGACTGGCTTGGTGTCGTTGCACATCAGTGTAATCTGTTGGTGTCCGTACGCGGACAGATCCCACCAAACACGCTGAGCCGAAGACCGGGAACCTGGAGACCAACCGGGAGTCGTTGTGAGTCAGCAACCAAGGCCCGCGTGGACCGGGGGTTCCGAGGAGGCCCTGGTCCCGCTGGACCGTGGCGACGAAGGCTCGAGTCACGCCGAGGACGACCGCGCGCCGCGCGGCCGCGCCGCCCGGCGCGGCGACGTGACCACCCCGGCCAGCGGCCGGTCGACGGCCACCGCCGCCGACTTCACCGCCGAGCGCTACCTGCGCCGGGAGTCCATCGCGCCGCGCGACGGCTGGCGCCGCTTCGTCTACTGGCTGAGCGGTGGGCGCGTCAACTTCGGCCCCAGCCCCGCCGAGGTCGCCGAGCGGGCGCTGATCGCCCGCGCCAAGGGGCGGGTGGCCGGCTGCCGCTCGATCGCGGTGATCAGCCGCAAGGGCGGCGTCGGCAAGACCACCACCACGCTGATGCTTGGCCACACCTTCGCCTCGTTGCGCGGCGACCGGGTGGTGGCGCTGGACGGCAACCCCGACGCCGGCTCGCTGGGCTACCGGGTCCGCAAGGAGACCGCGGCGACCGTGACCAACCTGCTCGCCGACGAGCAGGAGATCATCCGCTACGCCGACATCCGCGCCTACACCAACCAGGCCTCGACGCGCCTGGAGGTGGTCGCCTCCGACGACGACCCGCGCATCACCACCGCGCTGGGCGAGGAGGACTACCGGCGGGCGATCGCGCTGCTGGAGCGGCACTACAACCTGATCCTGCTGGACACCGGCACCGGCGTGCTCGAGTCGGCCACCAAGGGCATCCTGCAGCTCGCCGACCAGATCGTGGTGGTGATGTCGCCGAGCCTGGACTCGGCCAGGGCGGCCTCCTCGACGCTGGACTGGCTCAACGAGAACGGCCATCCCGAGCTGGTCCGCAACGCGGTGGCGGTGATCAACGCGGTGCGCGAGGAGGGCCTGGTCGAGGTCGGCAAGATCGAGGACCACTTCCATGGGCGCTGCCGCGCCGTGGTGCAGGTGCCATGGGACAGCCGCCGCCGTGGCCGATGGATTCACGGCATGACCATCGGAGGGAACCACCGATGCTGCGCCATCTGATCGCCCAGACGAGAGTCAACTTCACACCCGACTTCAACGCCATCCCCGGCGCCGGCCCGGTCCAGCAGATCATCAACGGCGTCGGGGCCTTCGCGCTGCTGCTGGCGCTGGTCGGGATCATCATCGGCGGCGCCATGTGGGGCGTCGGCTCGCTCAGCTCGAACTACCACCAGGCCGCCGTCGGCAAGCGGGCGACGCTGTACTCGGTGGTCGGCGCCGTCATCGTCGGAGCGGCCGCGGCGCTGGTGAACTGGGCGTTCTCCCTCGGGCAGTCGGCCTAGACGACATGGACCGCTCCCCACGCCGCTGGGGGTCCGGCCGCCGCGCCGGGCCTCGTTCGTCCTTGGCATCCAGGGCGAGGGGATGATCCGCGTGGCCGTCGGTGACCACAGCCGCGCCCGGGTGCTGTACCGGCTCCCCGAGCAGCGGCGCCTCGGGGTCGGCGGCATGCCCAGCATGCTGGCCACCGTGCTGCTGGCGCTGGTGCTGTTCCTCGGCGGCCTGCTGGTCGGCCGCGCCACCACCAGCAGCGGCACGGTCGCCCCTCCCGTGGACACGCCGGCCACCTCCGCCGCCACCGCCGCACCCGACGAGACCGCGCCGGACGTCGCCGCCACCACCCCGCAGGCGCAGGCGGGTCAGGCGGCGGCCAGCCGGGTCGGGCCGCGCGCGGTGGTGAGCGGCGTGCCCGTCGGCTACCAGCACAGCGAGCAGGGCGCGGTCGCGGCCGCCGCCAACTACGCCACGGTGCTGTCCAGCACCCTGATCCTCGACCGGCCCAGGCGGCGGGCGGCGATCGAGGCCCTCGCGGCCCCCGAGACGCTCGGCCGCCAGCAGCGCGCCTTCGACCAGGCGGTCGCCTCGCTCCGCAAGGGCCTCGGCGTGACCGACGGGAGCGCCGTGGACGGCACCGTGCTGCTGCGCGCCGTCCCGGTCGGCTGGCGGCTGGAGGAGTACACCGGCGACCGTGCCACCGTCGCCATCTGGGTCACCAGCGTCCTCGGCGCGCTCGGCGGGCCGCCGGACGGTGTGCCGGTCCGTGAGGCCTGGGGCACCACCACGGTCGAGCTGCGCTGGGTCGACGGCGACTGGAAGCAGCTCCAGACCACCACCACCGACGGGCCGGTGCCGATCGCCGACACCGCCACCCCGACCGCGGCCTCGCAGCTCATCCCCGAGGCCCAGGAGTTCAAGGAGTTCACCTATGCACCAGGATCGTAGGCGCGCCTGGGCCCGCGCGGTCCTTGTGCTCGTCGCCCTGCTCGCCCTGCTGATCGTGCTCGCCCCTGCCGCCTTGGCCCAGCCGACCGACCCGGCCCAGCCGCAGCAGCCCAACCCGGGGCAGGAGCGCTGCGACACCATCCCCAACCCGGTCGCCAAGAACATCTGCCAGCTCGGCACCAACCCCGGCCGGGCGGTGACCAACACGGTCACCGGCGCCGCCCAGAACGTGGTCCAGACCGCCGGCGACAGCGCGTTGCGCAGCTTCACCGCCGCGGTCGCCTCCGCCGGCAAGTTCTTCCTCGAGCGCATCGGTGCGCTGGTCACCACCACCACCAGCCCCAACGTGGTCAACCCCGGCTGGTTCACCTCCCAGTACCGGGTGATGCTCGCCCTGGCGGTGGTGATCGCCCTGCCGATCCTGCTGGTGTCGGTCGCCCAGTCGATCGTGCGGGCGGACGGCATGCAGGCGATCCGCTCCGCCTTCGTGTACCTGCCGATCGCCGCCATCCTGTCGGCCGTCGGCCCGGCCATGGCCCAGATCCTCATCGACGTCAGCGACTGGATGAGCGCGGCGCTCAGCAACAACGCCTCCGCCGACGCCCAGAAGTTCATGGCCGACGCGGGCAGCTCGCTGGCGGCGTTGGGAGCCGGGACCCTCAACCCGGCCGCGCCGGTGTTCGGGGTGCTGCTGGGGGCGTTGATCGTCGTGCTCGGCGCGCTGTCGATCTGGCTGGAGCTGCTGCTGCGGGCCGCGGCGATCTACATCTCGGTGCTGTTCCTGCCGCTGGCGCTGGCGGCGATGATCTGGCCGGCCGGCTGGAAATGGTGCCGGCGGCTGATCGAGTTCCTCATCGCGATCATCTTCGCCAAGGTGTTCATCGTGGCGATCGTCAACCTGGCCGCGGCCGGTCTGGCCCGAGGCGGGCTCGGCGACAAGTTCGAGGGCGTGCTGGCCGGCGGCGCGCTGCTGCTGATGGCGGCGTTCACCCCGATCGCGCTGCTCAAGCTCATCCCGCTCGCCGAGGCGGCGGTGGTCACCGCCGGCCACCAGCGTGCGGCCCTCCGGCAGGCCACCCAGGGCGCCACCGCGCTCACCACCAGCTCCTCGGTGGTCTCCTCGATGATCCAGACCCGCTTCCGCAGCGGCGCGGCGGCGGCCGCCGCCCCGGCCGCCGGCTGGGCCGCCCCGGCCGCGGCCGCCGTCGGCGCCGTCTCCGCCGCCCGCAACCGCGCCACCTCCAGCTTCGCGGCGATGAGCTCGGTCGGCGACGTCGGCGGGGAGTCGGCGCCGCCGGCCTCCGGCCGGACCGCGGTGCGGCCGGGACCGGTCAACGCCGGCGGCAGCGCCGGCGGGACCCGCCCGCTGAAGCTGCCAGAGCTCGAGCGAGCACCGGATGCGTAGCCCGCTAGAGGTCCGCTACCGCTTCGGGCCGCTGGAGCGCCGCGGCCTGATCGGTAGCCTGCGCCCCGGGCAGGTCCTGGTGCTCGGCGCCGCCGTGTTCCTCACCATCGTGGTCGTCCAGGCGCTCAAGAGCGGCCTCGGGCTGGTCCTCGCGGCGCTGATGCTGAGCCTGGGCGGTCTTGGTACCTTCGTGCCCCTGCATGGCCGTACCCTCAACGAATGGGTGCCCGTGATCGGAATCTTCCTGTCCCGCAAGGCGACCGGGCGCAGCCGCTACCGCTCGGCGGCCCCCGAGGCCGGCACCCACTTCGCCGGCGGTGACGAGCCCGTCCGGCTGCCCGACTCGATCGGCAAGGTCGAGCTGCTCGCCTTCCCGTTCCGCGGCGTCGAGCTCGGCGTGCTCGCCGACCGGGCCGCCGGCACCTTCTCGGCCGTCATCCAGGCACGCGCCCGCTCGTTCGTGCTGCTCGACCCCGTCGACAAGGCGCACCGGCTGGCCGGCTGGGCCGGGGTGATCGCCGGCCTGGCCCGCGAGGGCAGCCCCATCAGCCGGGTCCAGTGGATCGAGCGGACCGCCCCCGACGACCCCGACGCGCTCAGCCGCTACCTCAAGGAGGCGATCGACCCATCGATCGGGCTGGACGCCCTGCCGCTGCAGAGCTACCTGCGCCTCACCCACGCCGCCGCGCCCGTGACCGAGCAGCACGAGCTGTTCATCGTGCTGCAGGTCAACGCGGGCAAGGCGGGCCGCGCCATCAAGCAGGCGGGCGGCAAGGACACCGGCGCCTGCCTGGTGCTCGCCCGCGAGCTGGAGACGATGGCCAGGCGGCTGGAGTCGGCCGAGGTCGAGGTGCTGCACGCGCTCGGACCGCGGCGGCTGGCCGCCACCATCCGGCTGTCGTACGACCCGCACGCCCGCGCCAACCTGGCCAGGCTGGCCAGCGTCGACCCCGACCGCCAGGACGGCGTCTCGCCCCGCAACGCCTGGCCGATGCGCAGCGAGGAGCGCTGGGGCTACTACCGCACCAACGACGTCGTCCACGCCACCTACTGGATCGCCGAGTGGCCGCGGATCGAGGTCGGGCCGGACTTCCTGGCGCCGCTACTGGTGCAGACGCGGTCGATGCGTACCGTGGCGGTCACCATGGAGCCGGTGCCGCCGCTCAAGGCGATGCGGGCGGTCGGGTTCGCCAAGACCGCCGACGTCGCCGACGAGGAGCTGCGCCAGAAGCTCGGCTTCCTCGGCACCGCCAAGCGCCGCAACCAGGCCGACGCCGTGGACAGGCGCGAGCAGGAGCTGGCCGACGGCCACGCCGACGTCCGCTTCTCCGGCTACATCACCGTCACCGCCGACAACCCCGAGTCCCTCGCCGAGGCCTGCGGCGAGGTCGAGCACGCCGCCGGCCAGGCCCGCCTGGAGCTCCAGCGCTGCGACGGCGAGCAGGAGTTGACATTTTCTTACACATTGCCGATGGGACGTGGGCTCAAGTGAGGATCAAGCCTCGCCGACCCGCCCACCGCGTCACCACGGCGCACCTCCAGGCCGCCTACCCGTTCATCTCCGAGGGCGGCCTCGGTAGCGAGGGCGTCTATATCGGCCGGGACGTCTTCGGCGGCTCGTTCTGCTACGACGCGTGGACTCTTTACGGCAAGGAGATCACCGGTCCGAACATGCTCGTGATCGGGCAGATCGGCTACGCAAAAAGTTCACTTGTCAAGACGTTTCTTTGGAGACAGCTGCTCTTCGGGCGGACGGCGTGGGTGATCGACCCGAAGGGGGAGTACGAGCAGCTCGCCGCCATGTGCGGGGTGGAGCCGATCCGGTTCGCGAGCGGGGGGGCGCTGCGGCTCAACCCGCTGGACCCGATGATCGGGGGGGACGCACAGCTCGCCCTGCTCCGGTCGATCGCCGAGGTCATGCTCGGGCGCAACCTCCGGCCGGAGGAGGACGCCTGCCTGGAGCGGGCCCACCACGAGGCGGTGGTGGAGGCCAACAACCGCAACTCCCAGCCGATCATCCCGCAGGTGGTCGGGCGGCTGCTGGAGCCCTCCGACGCCACCGCCTACGAGCTGCGCACCTCGACCGCGCGGCTGGCCGAGGACGGCCGCCAGCTCGCGCTGTCGCTGCGGCGCATGGGCGCCGGCGACCTGCGCGGCATGTTCGACGGCCCGACCTCGCCGGGGCTGGACCTGTCGGGGCGGCTGGTGGTGTTCAACCTGCGCGAGGTCAAGGACGAGGCCCGGCCGATCCTGATGGCCTGCACCGCGGCATGGCTGCAGGGCTCGTGGGCGCGCAACGACGGAGTGCGCCGGATCGTGGTCCTCGACGAGGCGTGGGTGGTGCTGCGGCACCTGGCCATCGCCCGCTGGCTGCGCGAGAGCTGGAAGCTCGCCCGCCAGTACGGCGTGCAGAACATCGCGGTCATGCACCGCCTCTCGGACCTGACCGCCGCCGGCGACCAGTCCAGCGAGCAGGTCCAGCTCGCCAAGGGCCTGCTGGAGGACTCCGAGACGCGGGTCATCTACCGGCAGTCGCCCGGCGAGGTCGAGCAGGCCCGCGAGCTGCTCGGCCTCACCCAGACCGAGGTCGAGCAGATCCCGACCCTGGAGCGCGGTGAGGCGCTGTGGCGGGTGGGGCGCCGCTCGTTCATCGTGCAGCACCGCATCGACCCGCTGCTGGAGCGCGAGATCGTCGACACCGACGCGAACATGGGCCCACGGTCGGCGCCCTGGCTGGCCGCCGAGGCCGCCGAGGCCGCCGACTCGGCGTCATGAGCCTGCGGCCGGCGGTCCGGCGGGAGGGCCCGCTGGACCAGATGCTGCTGCTGGTCATCGGCATCGTGCTCGGCGCCTCCTTCACGTTGTGGCTGACCGGCGAGGTCGCCGCCTACGTCCACTCGGGCAAGTGGCCGAAGGTCAGCCTCGCCGAGATGGGCCAGGTGGTGGTCAACGTGCCCCGCCATCCGCTGGACCCGGCGGCCGCCTGGCCGAAGACCGCCAGGTCGCTGCTGCCAGGCCCGGTGCTGTTCTGGGCCACGTTCCTGGTGCTGCTGGCGATCGCCGTCACCGCCTGGATCTACCTGAGCGCCGCGCTGCGGGCGCTGCGGCGGCGGATCGGCAGGGTCAGCCTGGTGGAGCGGGTCGCGCCGGCGCCCGACCGGGTCGGTCCGGCCGGCTGGGCCCGGCCCCAGGTCTTTCGCGAGCTGTACGTCCGTGGCCCGACCCCGTGGCGGGTCACCCTCGGCCGCATCAACGGCCGCCTGGTCGCCGCCGAGCCGTTGCAGTCGGTGATCGCGCTCGGGTCGACCCAGAGCCAGAAGACCAGTGGGCTGACGATCCCGGCCATCCTCGAGTGGGACGGGCCGGTGCTGGCCGCCTGCATCAAGCCCGACCTGATCCGCTCGACCATCGGCCGTCGCTGGCAGCGGGGCGAGGTGTACCTGTACGACCCGGCAGGCGCCACCGGCATGGAGGCCAACACCTGGTCGCCGCTGCCCCGCTGCGAGACCTGGGAGGGCGCCTACCGGACGGCGCTGGCGCTGGTGAACGCGAGCAGGGTGTCCGGGCAGAGCGAGCGGGACATGGAGGCGATCCCCGGCGCCACCGCCAACCTCCTGGCGACCATGCTGCTGGCGGCGGCGATCTCGGGGCGCTCCATGGGCGACGTGCTGCGCTGGGCGCAACGCCAGGACCGCTCCGAGATCACCGCCGCGATCAACGTGGCCGGGGAGCCGGCCGCCGGCGACGCCTTCCAGTCGATCTGGGCCGTGCCCGAGCAGCGCCGCAGCCAGGTCTACGCCGGCGTCCTCGGCGTCATCGCCGCCTACACCGACCCGTCGGTGAAGGAGGCGTCGGTGGCGACCCGGTTCACCGCCGAGCGCCTGCTCGACGGGATCGCCAACACCGCCTACGTGTGCCTGCCAGCCCACGAGCAGCGCCGTCTCGGCCCGCTGGCCGTCGCGCTCGTCCAGGACGTCATCGAGCTCGCCTTCGACCGCTCCCGCAACCGGTCGGCGCCGATCGACCCGGCGCTGCTGGTGGTCATCGACGACGCCGCCAACTCGGCCGCCCTGCCGCAGCTCGACGTCTACGCCTCCAGCGCCGGCGGTCACGGCGTGCAGCTCGTGACGACCTTCCGGCATCTGGGGCAGATGCAGGCCCGCTACGACGACCGGGCCGAGGCGGTGTTCTCCAACCACCGCGCCAAGGTGATCCTGAGCGGTGTCACCGACCCGCCGACCCTCGCCCTGCTCTCCCACCTGCTGGAGGACGAGACGATCCGGCACCTGGCCACGCCGGCGGCGCTGGCCAAGGCCGCCAAGGACCAGGAGGGGGCGCCGGCCCGGGCCCGCTCCACCTCACCGGCTGACGCGCTGCGCTGGATCTCGCCCGGCCAGGGGGTCCTCCTCTACGGCCACCTCCCGCCCGCCTACCTGACCCTGCGGCCCTGGTTCCGCGACCGCCAGCTCGCCGCCATGGTCGCCCCGACGGAGACGGGCATCACCCGCCGCTCCTGACCGCTCCTGGTCAGCGGCCGGCGTGGGTGGTGGCTTCCAGGGCGCGGTCGGCGAGCTGGACCACGGTGCCGGCGAAGGCCCGCCAGGTGTCGTCGCCCTCGCCGTAGGCGCCGGCGGTGTAGCGCGCGTACACGCCCTCCAGGATGACGGCCAGCTTCCAGTAGCCGAACGCCATGTAGTAGTCGAGCTGGTCGACGGCACGGCCGGAGCGGGCGGCGTAGGCCGCGGTCAGCGCGGCCCGTGGCGGGAACCCCGGCAGCCTGGTCGGGGCGGTCCCCAGCGGCAGGGCGGTGTCGCCCGGCTCGGCCCAGTACACCAGCAGCAGGCCCACGTCGGCGAGCGGGTCCCCGAGGGTGCACAGCTCCCAGTCGAGCACGGCCAGCACCCGGCCGGCGGGGGAGAGGATCACGTTGTCCAGGCGGTAGTCGCCGTGGACGACCCGTGCGGGACCGACCTGCGCGGGGACGGCCGCCTCCAGGCGCCGGTGGACCTCGTCCAGGACGGGCAGCTCGCGGGTGCGGAACTGCTCGAGCTGGCGCTTCCAGCGCCGGAGCTGGCGCTCCAGGTAGCCCTCCCGACGGCCGAGCGTTCCGAGCCCGACCGCGTCGGGGTCGACCCCGTGGAGCGCGACCAGGGCGTCCACCAGCGAGTCGGCCGCGGCCGCGCGGGCCTGCTCGTCGAACGCGGCGACCACGGTCGCCTCGTCGCTGGGGACGGCGCCGTCCACGTAGGCCATCACGTAGAAGGGGGCGCCGGTGACGGCCGGGTCCTCGCACAGCCCGAGGGCGGCGGGCACGGGCACCTCGGTGGCGGCGAGGGCGGCGATGATCCGGTGCTCGCGGGCCATGTCGTGGGCCGACTGGAGCACCCCGTGCAGCGGCGGGCGGCGCAGCACGAAGTCGCCGCCGGCGGCGTCGCGGACCCGGTAGGTGAGGTTGGAGCGACCGCCGGGCAGCCGCTCGAAGCGCAGCGGCGGCCGCGCGTCCGGGACCTCGGCCTGGAACCAGGCCGTCACCCCGGCCTCGTCGATGCCGGGCGGTCCCGCCGGCACGGTCAACCGCTCATCGGGGGGCCAGGCTCGAGCCCCCCGGACCCCCAGCGCCGTGGCGGTCGGCCTCGGCGGCCTGGCGGACGGCCCCGGCGACCTCGGGGGCGACGGCGCGGTCGAACACGCTCGGCACGATGTAATCGGGTCGCAGCTCGTCGTCGTGGACACGGTCGGCGATCGCCCGCGCCGCGGCCACCTTCATCGCCTCCGAGATCGCGCGCGCCTCGGCGTCGAGCGCGCCGCGGAACACGCCGGGGAACGCCAGCACGTTGTTGATCTGGTTGGGCTCGTCGCTGCGGCCGGTCGCCACCACCGCGGCGTGGCGGCGGGCACCGGCCGGGTCGACCTCCGGGTCCGGGTTGGCCAGGGCGAACACGATCGCGCGGTCGGCCATGGTGGCGATGTCGTCGGGGTCCAGCACGTTCGGGCCGCTCACGCCGACGAACACGTCGGCCCCGGCGATCGCCTCGCGCAGGCTGCCCCGGCGGCGCTGCGGGTTGGTGTGCTCGGCCACCCACCGCTTGCTGGTGTCCAGCCCGTCGCGGTCGGGGTGGAGGACGCCGGCGCGGTCGCAGGCGACGATCTCGCCGGCGCCCTCGGCCTGGAGGATCTTGATGATCGCGACCCCGGCGGCGCCGGCGCCCGACAGCACCAGCCGGACCTCCGGCAGCGATTTGCCGACCACCCGCAGGGCGTTCCGCAGCGCGGCGAGCACCACGATCGCGGTGCCGTGCTGGTCGTCGTGGAACACGGGGATGTCGAGCGAGTCGCGCAGCCGGCGCTCGACCTCGAAGCAGCGGGGGGCGGCGATGTCCTCGAGGTTCACGCCGCCGTAGGCGGGAGCCAGCAGCTCCACGGTGCGGACGATCTCGTCGGTGTCCTGGGTGGCCAGGCACACCGGCCAGGCGTCGACGCCGGCGAACTGCTTGAACAGCACCGCCTTGCCCTCCATCACCGGCAGCGCGGCGGCGGGGCCGATGTTGCCGAGCCCCAGCACGGCCGACCCGTCGGTGACCACCGCCACCGTGTTGCGCTTGATGGTGAGCTTGCGGGCGTCCTCGGGGTGCTCGGCGATCGCCAGGCAGACCCTGGCCACCCCCGGGGTGTAGGCCATCGACAGGTCGTCGCGGGTGCGGAGCGGCACCTTGGAGGTCACCTCCAGCTTGCCGCCGAGGTGGAGCAGGAAGACGCGGTCGCTGACGTTGTGGACGCGGGCGCCCTCCACCTCGCTGACCGCCCGGGTGATCGCGTCGGCGTGGCGTGCGTCGGCGGCGTTGCAGGTGAGGTCGACCACCAGCGAATCGGGATGGGACTCGACGATGTCGACCGCGACCACCGTCCCGGCCGCCTCGCCGACCGCGGTGGTGATCCTCCCGATGCCGAGCGGGTCGGCGCCCAGGTGCACCCGCATGGTGATCGAGTAGGAGGCGCTTGGTATGCCCATCTGGCTCCGGGCTCCTCTGAGGCGGCGGATGTTGCGGGTGCAGCCTACCCCCCGGCCCGGCGCCACGCCGTATTCTTGGCGCATGCTGCTTGCCCAGGTGGAGGCGTTCCTCGAGGTCGCACGGCTGAGCAACGTCAGCCGCGCGGCCGAGGCGCTGTTCGTGACCCAGCCGACCCTCACCGCCCGGCTCAAGAACCTCGAGGCCGAGCTGGGCGAGCAGCTCTTCCTGCGCACCGGCCGTGGGCTCAAGCTCACCGAGGCCGGCCGGGCGTTCCTGCCGCACGCCGAGCGGGCGCTGCGCTCGCTGCGGCAGGGCGAGGCGGCCGTCACCGAGCTGCAGCGGGGCGAGGCCGGACCGCTGGAGGTGGGGGCGGTCCCGTCGGTCAGCACCTACGTGCTGCCGTCGCTGCTGCGGCGCTTCCTGACCGTCGCGCCAGGGGTGCGCCTGGCGGTCAGGACCGGGCACTCCGAGGAGGTGCTCGCGATGGTCCTGGCCGAGGACGTGCACGTCGGGCTGGTCCGCGCGCTGCACCACCCGGAGGTGGAGAGCATCCCGGTCTACGAGGACCACCTGGTGCTGGTGGTGCCGCCCGACCACCGCTTCACCGGCGGCGCCGGCATCCGCCTGGAGGAGCTCGACGCCGAGCCGCTGATCCTGTTCGACCGCACCTCCAGCTACCACGAGCTGACCAACGCGCTGTTCCGGGAGGCCGGGGTGCTGCCGAGCACCGTCATGGAGCTGGACAACATCGAGGCGGCCAAGCAGATGGTCGCCCACGGCCTCGGCGTCGCCCTGCTGCCCAACATCGCGATCACCCCGGAGGTCGCCGCGGGGACGCTCGCGGAGGTCCGGATCGTCGGCCGGGGCCCGGTGCGGCGGCAGATCGTGGCGATCCGCCGCCGTGACGGCGCCGGCACCGCCGCGGTCGCGTGGCGGTTCCTGGCGATGCTCGAGGAGCCCGCCTGACCAGGCGGTATCGACATCTTCGATCATACACATAGCGACAAATGATTGGATCAATAGCGTTCCGCCGCGCTATCGTCGAGCATGGACAATTTGACTCGGGAATGGGCGTCGGACCCGCGCTGGCGGGGGATCCGCCGCGACTACGGCGCCGAGGAGGTGCTGCGGCTGCGGACGGTCGTCCAGCCCGAGCACACCCTGGCCAGGCATGGAGCGGAGCGGCTGTGGGCCCTGCTCGGCGAGCGGGACCACGTGCCGGCGCTGGGCGCCATGACGGGTGGCCAGGCGGTGCAGATGGTCAAGGCCGGGCTGGAGGCCATCTACCTGTCCGGCTGGCAGGTCGCGGCCGACGCCAACCTGGCCGAGCAGGTCTACCCCGACCAGAGCCTGTACCCGGCCAACAGCGTCCCCGCGGTGGTCCGCCGGATCAACAACGCGCTGCTGCGGGCCGAGCAGGTCCAGCGGCTCGACGGCGGGGCGGCGCGGTCGCTGCTGGTCCCGGTCGTCGCCGACGCCGAGGCCGGCTTCGGCGGGCCGCTCAACGCCTACGAGCTGGCCCGCGCGATGATCGAGGCCGGCGCGGCCGGGATCCACTTCGAGGACCAGCTCGCCTCCGAGAAGAAATGCGGCCACCTCGGCGGCAAGGTGCTGGTCCCCACCCAGGCGTTCATCCGGACCCTGCAGGCGGCGCGGCTGGCCGCCGACGTGGCGGGCGTCCCCACCGTCCTGATCGCCCGCACCGACGCCCTGGCCGCCACCCTGCTGACCTCCGACACCGACGAGCGCGACCGCCGGTTCCTCAGCGGCGAGCGCACCGCTGAGGGCTACCACCTGGTCCGGCCGGGCCTGGACGCCGCCGTCGCGCGGGCGCTGGCCTACGCCCCCTACGCCGACCTGCTGTGGTGCGAGACGTCCACGCCGGACCTGGAGGACGCGCGCCGCTTCGCCGAGGCGGTCCACGCCCGGTTCCCGGGCAAGCTGCTCGCCTACAACTGCTCGCCGTCGTTCAACTGGCGCCGCCACCTGGACGACGCCACCATCGCCAGGTTCCAGAAGGAGCTGGCGGCCATGGGCTACCGGTTCCAGTTCATCACCCTGGCCGGCTTCCACGCGCTCAACGCCTCGATGTTCGAGCTGGCCCACGGCTACGCCGCCGAGGGCATGCCCGCCTACGTCCGGCTGCAGCAGCGCGAGCTCGAGCTGGAGCTGGAGGGGTACACGGCCACCAGGCACCAGCGGGAGGTCGGCACCGGCGTCTTCGACGCGGTCGCCGGCGCCATCTCGGCCGGCGGCGCCTCGACCCTGGCCCTGGCCGGCTCCACCGAGCGCCAGCAGTTCTGACCGTCGCCAGACGTCGCTGCGTCATCCTCCCTACGCAATCTGAGGGGTGTAAAACCGGCAGGATCAGGTAGGATGCCGCCGGATCGGTCGATTGGGGGCGAGCGGCGATGTCCAACGGCGGCTGCGCGGCGTTCCGGATCAGCCGGCGTGCCCCGATCGCCGTCCTCCTCGCCCTCGTCGTGGTCCTCGCCGGCGCCGCCGGCGCGGCCGCAGCTCCGGCGCCGCCCGATGCCACGCTGGTCGCCAAGGCCAAGGCGCTGCAGGCCAAGCTGGACGCCCAGCACACCGCGATCGAGCGGCTCACCGAGCGGCTCAACGGCATCGACGAGCAGCGCCGGGTGATCCAGGCCAGCCTGACGACTGCGCGGGCCAGGCAGCAGGCCGCCCAGGCGGAGCTGGCCGCCGCCCAGCAGCGGCTGGACGAGCAGGCACGGGCCACCTACATGCAGGGCCCCCAGTGGCTGCTGTCGGAGCTGGTCGGGGACGGCGGCTCGCCGGACCCGTTGCAGCGGCTGCCGCGGCAGAAGGCGGCGCTGGAGGCGTACGCGGCGGTCGTGGACGAGGTCCGCCAGCGCAAGGTCGAGGTCGACGCGCTGGGCGAGCGGATCGCGCTGGACCTGGCCGAGGTCCAGCGGGTCCACCGCGGCTACGCCGACGAGCGCCGCCAGGTCGAGGTCCTGGTCGCCCAGCTCAAGACGACCCTGGCGGGGGTCGACCGCAAGCTCGCCGGCTACCTGGAGGCCGAGCGCGCCCGCGCCGAGGCGGCCAGGCGGGCCGCCTACGCCGGCTACATCTCCGGGGTGGGGTCGGTGCAGTCCTGGCTGCGGGCCGGCCCGCTGGCCAGGGCGGCGGTCCGCTGGGCGCTGGCCCAGCTCGGCGACCCCTACCGCTGGGGCGCGGCCGGCCCCGACAGCTTCGACTGCTCGGGGTTGACCAGCTCGGCCTACCGCGCCGCCGGGACCGCGATCCCGCGGACCTCGCGCGCCCAGTGGAACGCCGGCCCCCACGTCGACGTGTCGAACCTGCTCCCCGGCGACCTGGTCTTCTACGCCGACGACACCCGCGACCCGGCCACCATCCACCACGTCGGCCTGTACATCGGCAACGGCCTGATGGTCCATGCCCCCCACACCGGCGCGGTGGTGATGGTGGCCTCGATCTGGCGGGAGGGCTACATCGGCGCCACCCGTGTGGTCCCCGGCGTCCCGCGTCCCGGTGCCCCGCTGCCGCCCCCGACCGCGCCGCCGCCGACCAGCCCGACGCCGCCGCCGCCGCCGACGATGACGACCGCCCCGACCACCACCACGCGTGCGCCGACCACGACGGCGCCGACCACGACGGCGCCGACCACCACCGCGCCGGGGTCCTCGACCACCACCACCGCCGGGACCACCACGACCGGGACCACGACCACCACGGCGGCCCCGACCACCACCACCGCCCCGACCACCACCGAGGCACCCACCACCACCACCGCCGCGGCGGCGACCACCACCGAGCCCCCGACCACCACGGTCCCACCGACGAGCACATAGCGAGCGGTCGGCCGGCCGAAGACCCGGGCTGACCTCACTCAGCTCCATCGGGTCGAAGCCCGGAACCAGCCGCTGCGGCTACGCCCTGGCTGTGTCCAGACCTGTGGAAACGGACTTGACGGTCAGATCACCATATCGGGACCTAGCCGCGTTTCATGAGGTCCAGTTCGAGCCAGTGAGCCAGGTCCTTGATCTCGCCATCCACTGCGGCGGTCATGGTCCTGTCGAAGGGCACGTCCTGGTGGATCGCGTCGACCCGCAGCACCCCGGCGTCGCGGTCGGCGGTGGCGTCGAGCTTCCCCACCAGCCGGTCGCCGTACAGGATCGGGAGCGCGAAGTACCCCCAACGGCGCTTGGCGGCGGGCTTGTACATCTCCAGCTGGTAGTCGAACCCAAAGAGCTCGACCGTGCGCCTGCGGTCGTGGATCAGCCGGTCGAAGGGGGACAACAGCGCCGCACGCCCCGAGAACGGTTGGCCCAACAAGGAAGAATCGACTCGCCACGTGCCCTTGACACCCTCCACCACGGCCGGCACGCCCGCCTCGCCCACGTCCACCGGCTCGACCGGGCATTCCGGTCCCCGGGCGCGCGCGATGCCCAGAGCCCGCAGCCGCCGCTCGTTGCGGATGCGCAGCGCCTCATCCCTTCCGACCACCGGGTCATCTGGGTAGACCCGGGTCGCCAGGTCCCACAGCCGGTCGCCGCCCCGGCGTCCAGCGATCGCGACCTCGCCCCGCAGCACCATGAGCTCCAGCAGTTGCGTGACGTTGCGGTTGTTGGTCCACCCGGTCGACCGCCACGGCACCTTGCAGGTGTCCGGAAGATCGCGCGACGGCAGCGGCCCCGAGGAGCCAAGCCGATCGAGGATGTCCAGACGACACGCGTCGTTGGCCCGCACCCAGTCGCGCTGGGACGCCCGCCAGCCGGGCAGCTCCCCGCGCTCGGCCCACTCCCAGTGCGCCATGTCCGCGCGGTAGAGCGCCAGGTCTTCGCTGGGCCGGATCATCGCCCGCAGTTCGAGCAGCGTCCGGTCCGCAAGTGCGGTGCCCAACTCGGCTGGCGGGTACGACGACCCAAGGCGGCTCCAGGCCACGAGATCGGCACTGGGCGCGATCGCGGCGGTCGGATCGAGCTGGAGCAGCGTCAGCTGGCGCACCACGTCAAGCAGCTCGGTCGGCCGCGGGCGATCCAAGAGCTGCGCGCGCACGGCAATGCGGCGCGCGTCGAGGCGGGAGAGCTCGTGGACGGCCACGACTCGAGGTTATCGGACGGGTCCGACCGGAGGCCACCGTCCGATCGGAGCCAGATGTTGATCGCGGTGATGTGGACGGTGGCTTCGTGGCGCACCGCGAGTTTGTCGTGGTCTCGGCGTCGAACGCCGGTGGCCGCCCGCCCGTGCAGCACCGCTGGGGCGGTACCCTGCGACTGGCGAGGATCAAGCAGCGTCTGCAAATGAGGCGAACGTTGCTCGAAGAGGCAATATCATCCCCGCGAGTCTGCCGAACCGCCGCCCGCGAAGGAGATCCCGCCGTGCCCGAGATCCAGGTCAAGCTCCCCGACGGAACCGTGCGGCAGGTCCCTGCCGGCACGACCCCGGCCGAGCTGCTGGACACCACGGACGCGGTGGCCGCCCTGGTCGACGGCGAGCCGTGGGACCTGGACCGCCCGCTCGACCGCCCGCTCGACCACGACATCACCCTGGCCCCGCTGGCCGCCGCCAGCGACCAGGGCCGCGCGGTGCTGCGCCACTCCACCGCCCACGTGCTCGCGCAGGCCGTGACCGACCTGTACCCGGACGCCAAGTACGCCATCGGCCCGCCGATCGAGGACGGCTTCTACTACGACTTCGACGTGCCCGAGCCGTTCACCCCCGACGACCTGGAGCGGATCGAGGCCCGCATGCGCGAGATCGTCGCCGAGGGCCAGCCCTTCCGGCGCGAGGAGCTGTCCCGCGCCGACGGCCTGGCGCTGTTCCAGGACCAGCCCTACAAGCGCGAGATCATCGAGGCCACCGACGAGAACGAGGGGGCCGGCCCGCAGGTCTCGGTGTACCGCAACGACGGCTGGGTCGACCTCTGCCGCGGCCCCCACGTGCCGAGCACCGGCGCGATCCCGGCCTTCAAGCTGCAGCGGGCGGCGGGTGCCTACTGGCGCGGCGACGAGGCCCGCCCGCAGCTCCAGCGGATCTACGGCACCGCCTGGGAGTCCGAGGAGGCGCTGGCCGCGCACCTGCACCGCCTGGAGGAGGCCGAGCGCCGCGACCACCGCCGCCTCGGCCTGGAGCTGGACCTGTTCCACTTCCCGCCCGAGGTCGGCAGCGGCCTGCCCGTGTTCCATCCCAAGGGCGGCCTGGTCCGCAAGCTGATGGAGGACTACTCGCGGGCCGAGCACGAGGCCGCCGGCTACTCCTTCGTGTGGAGCCCCCATCTGGCCCGCTCGACCCTGTTCGAGATCTCCGGGCACCTGGGGTGGTACGCCGAGAGCATGTACCCGCCCATGGAGATGGAGGGCGCCCGCTACTACCCCAAGCCGATGAACTGCCCCTTCCACATCCTGATCTACCGGTCGCGCGGCCGCTCCTACCGGGAGCTGCCGATGCGGCTGTTCGAGTTCGGCACCGTGTACCGCTGGGAGCGGTCGGGCGTGATCCACGGCCTCACCCGCGTCCGGGGCATCACCCAGGACGACTCCCACATCTTCTGCACCCGCGAGCAGCTCGCCACCGAGCTGGCGAGCCTGCTCGACTTCGTGCTGCGCCTGCTGCGGACCTTCGGCCTGACCGAGTTCGAGGCCGAGCTGGGCACCCGCTCGGAGGCCGAGGCGGACAAGTACCTCGGCAGCCCGGAGGACTGGGAGCAGGCCCAGGCGGCCCTGCGGGAGGCGGTCGAGACGGCCGGCCTGGACTACGTGGTCGCCGAGGGGGAGGCGAGCTACTACGCCCCCAAGGTCGACGTCCACGTCCGCGACGCGATCGGCCGGCGCTGGCAGCTCTCCACGCTGCAGGTGGACTTCCAGCTCCCGCAGCGCTTCGAGCTGGAGTACACCGGCGCCGACAACGCGCGGCACCGGCCGTTCATGATCCACCGTGCGCTGTTCGGCTCCATCGAGCGCTTCCTCGGCATCGTGCTCGAGCACTACGCCGGCGCGCTGCCGCCGTGGCTGGCGCCCGTGCAGGCCCGCCTGGTGCCGATCGCCGACCGCCACCTCGGCTACGCCGCGGTGGTGGCCGGGGAGCTCAAGGCGGTCGGCCTGCGGCCGGAGGTCGACGACTCCGGCGGGCGGATGCAGGCCAAGGTCCGCGACGCCCAGCTCGCCAAGGTCCCCTACACCCTGGTCCTCGGGGACCGCGACGAGCAGGCCGAGGCGGTCAGCGTGCGCCTGCTCGACGGCGCCGAGCGGCGCGGCGTACCCCTCCAGGAGCTCGTCGCCCACCTGCAGGCGGAGGTCGCGGCCAAGGCGACCGCGGCCACCCTCCCCGGGGAATGACCGAACGGCTCTGGTCGCCGTGGCGGATGGCCTACGTCCGCGGCGGCGGGAACGGCGGCGACGGCTGCATCTTCTGCGACCTGCCGGCCCAGGGCACCGACCACGACGAGGCCAACCACCTGCTGGCCCGGGGCGAGCTGACCTTCGTGCTGCTCAACGCCTTCCCCTACAACCCGGGCCACCTCATGGTGGCGCCGTACCGGCACGTCGGCAGGTACGGCGAGCTGGCCGCCGGCGAGCTGGCCGAGATGATGGCGTTCGCCGGCACGGCGATCGGCGCCCTCGAGGAGGACTCGGGCGCCCACGGCTTCAACCTCGGCATGAACCTCGGCCAGGTCGCCGGCGCCGGCATCGCCGACCATCTCCACCTGCACCTGGTGCCACGCTGGGGCGGGGACACCAACTTCATGCCGATCGTCGGCCAGACCAAGGTGCTGCCGGAGCTGCTCGCCGAGACCTACCGGCGGTTGCGTCCCCGGTTCGCGAGCGGTTGACGGTGGGGGCGGCGGCTGGTCATGCTACGTACTCGTATCTACTGCGTAGCGATGGGAGACGATGCTCAATCCGACGGAGGCAAAGCTGACAGCCAGCCGCTAGCGTGGTTGTCGGGAGGCCGGCTTCCGCCCGGGTCGTTCCGGCGGCCCGCTTCGGTACGTCAAGGTTGACCGCCAGAGGGCCGAGCCGCCTCATGGGGGCCTAACGCGTCACGAGAAGGCGGTCGATAGGGTGAGCTCAGAGCCGAGGCCGACGGGATCGGTCGAGTTCCGCGATTACCTGACGGTGTTCAAGCGCCAGTTGGTGCTGATCGTCGCCGTCACCCTGCTGGGCGCCGCCGCGGCCGCCGCCTACTCCTTCCGCCGTACGCCGATCTACGAGTCGACCGCCTCGGTGCTGGTGCGGGCGATCACCACCAACGCCTTCGACTCCGGCCAGCGGGTCGACCAGCAGCTCAACATGTTCAACCAGCGCCAGCTCGTGCTGTCGGAGCCGGTGGCCACCGTGGCCGCCAAGCAGCTCGGCACCACCGCCACCCCCGACCAGCTCGTCAAGCACGTCACCGCCGACGTGCCGGCCAACTCGCAGATCGTCAGGATCCACTACCGCGACACCGTGGCGCTGTCGGCCCAGCGCGGCGCCGACGCCTTCGCCAAGGCCTACCTCGCCTTCCGCGAAGCAGACGCCCGCACCCAGGCCACGACCAGCCAGAAGTCCCTGCAGCGGGACATCGACCGGCTCGTGAAGCAGGTCGACCGCGCCCAGGCGACCGTCGAGGACGCCAGCTCCACCCCCGAGCAGATCCGCGGGGCCCAGGGGAGGATCACCGCCCTCAACATCCGCATCCAGCCGCTGCAGGCGCAGCTCACCGCCTTCGCCAGCCTCGACTTCAACCCCGGTACGGTGATCTCGGCCGCCGCCCTGCCGAAGCAGCCGGCCAGCCCCAAGCACCGGCTCGACGTCGGCATCGGGCTGCTGGTCGGGCTGTTCCTGGGGGTGCTGGTGGCGTTCGTGCGCGACCGCACCGACGACCGCCTCCGCGGCCGCGAGGACCTGGCCGAGCGGCTGGACCGGCCGGTGCTGGCCACCATCCCGCCGCTGTCGAAGTGGGTGCGGCGGGGGCTGTTCTGGCGGCGGCGGCCCAGGTCCAGCCTGGTCACCCTCGACCAGTCGAACAGCCCGGCCGCCGAGAGCTACCGCACGCTGCGGACCCGTATGGCCAGGCTGGCCAGCCAGCTCGACATCAACTCGGTCATGGTCGTGAGCGCCGGGGTGGGGGAGGGCAAGAGCACCACCGCGGCGAACCTGGCCGTGGTCCTCGCCGAGACCGGCAAGGACGTGCTGCTGGTCTCCGCCGACCTGCGCCGGCCCCGGGTGCACCAGTTCTTCGGCCTCCCCAACAAGTCGGGCCTGGCCAACCTGCTCGCCGACGGCGCGGCGCCGAACCGGCGGGCGGCCCCTGGGGCCTACCCGCGGCAGATGGCGTCGGAGCTGTGGTCGGTCAGCCCCAACCTGTGGGTGATCCTCTCCGGGCCGCTGCCGCCCCACCCGTCGGCGCTGATGGACTCCGACGCGATGCGCCAGTTCCTCAAGGAGCAGCGCGACATGTTCGACTTCATCGTGCTGGACTGCCCACCGGCGCTGGTGGTCGCCGACGCCATGGCGCTGGCGCCGCTGGCCGACGCGGTGCTGGTGGTGGCCGACGCCAAGGAGAGCGACCGCGAGGACATCAGCCGCCTCAAGGAAGAGCTCGAGCAGGTCGGCGGGCGGATCGTCGGCGCGGTCCTGAATCGCTCGAAGCAGGCGAGCACCAGCTCGTACTATTACGAGCAACAGGACAACTAGGCGTCGTTCCCCCAGGTCGTAACGCCTCGCCTACTTCAGATGCGTGAGCAGATTACCGCAACCTCCGCATGCGCCATGCCTGCCTCCCGGGAGATGCTCCGGCTGGTGCTGATGCACCCGCAGAGACGCAGCCGGGGGTTGTCGCCGTGCCACTCCCACCACGGATCGAAAATGCCGCCCACGTGGGGCTCCCGACCGTCTCCGCGGCACCTCGGATATTTGGCGGACGGGAAAGGACGGCGAGCGTGCGGCGGGCCCTTACCGAGACGGTGCCCCTGGAACCCCCGTTCCACCACAGCCTGCTGTTCTCGCCCCGCCTGACCCGCGCGATCCGCACCGGCACCCGGCGGCAGTACGACGCCCACTACGTCTGGATGGCGCTGACCGACAGCCTGGCGGTCTTCGGCGCCCTGCTGCTGGCCTACCAGCTCCGCTTCGACGCGCTGGTGCCGACGCTCGACTTCTGGCTGCTGCTGCTGACCGTCCCGCTGATCACCCCGCTGGTCTACCTCACCATGCGGCTGTACCGCGTCCACCAGTACTCCACCGCCGAGGAGTTCCGCCGCATCATCGTCAGCATCAGCCTGATCATCTCCGCCGTGGCGATGGTGTCGTTCTGGTCCAAGGCGTCGTTCTCGCGGCTGTGGATGCTGCTGTCGTGGGGGCTGGCGCTGCTGTTCGCGCTGACCTCGCGCCGGCTGTGGCACTGGCGGGTCCGGCGGCTGCGGCTGCAGGGCCAGCTCACCTTCCGGACGCTGATCGTCGGCGCCAACGGCGAGGCCGAGCGGCTGGCCGCCACCATGGAGACCAAGGAGCTCGGCTTCATGCCCGTCGGCTTCGTGGCCGGCAGCCTGGACGACGTGCGCCTGGACGACCGCCACGTGCTCGGCGCCGTCGACCACATCCGCGAGCTGATCCGCCAGACCAAGGCCGACTGCCTGTTCGTCGCCTCCAGCTCGGTCACCGCCGACGACGTCGTCCAGATCATGAAGGCCAGGCGGCTGGAGGACGTCGAGGTCCGCTTCACCGCCAACCTGCCGACGGTGCTGTCCAGCCGGCTGGCGCCGCAGACCATCGGCGGCGTGATGACCCTGTCGGTCAACGTGCTGCAGCTCACCCGCTTCCAGGCGGCGGCCAAGCGGGCCTGCGACGTGCTGGTCGCCGGGCTCGGCCTGCTGCTGCTGGCGCCGCTGCTGCTGGCGGTCGCGCTGGCGGTCAAGCTCAACTCGCGCGGCCCGGTGGTCTTCCGCCAGGAGCGGATCGGGCTGCGGGGCCGGCCGTTCACGCTGCTGAAGTTCCGCACCATGGTGGTGGGCGCCGACGGGATGCTCGAGACCCTGCGCGAGCAGAACGAGGCCGACGGGCCGCTGTTCAAGCTCCGCAGCGACCCGCGCGTCACCAGCGTCGGCCGCTTCCTGCGCCGCTACTCCATCGACGAGCTGCCCCAGCTCCTGAACGTCCTCAAGGGCGAGATGAGCCTGGTCGGCCCGAGGCCGCCGCTGGCCTCCGAGGTTGCGCTGTACGAGGAGTGGCAGCACGACCGGCTCGAGGTGCGGCCGGGCATCACCGGCCTGTGGCAGGTCAGCGGCCGCAGCGAGCTGTCGTTCGAGGACTACGTCCGGCTGGACCTCTTCTACGTCGAGAACTGGTCGATCGCCTACGACCTGTTCATCCTCTCCAAGACCATCCCGCTCCTGGTCTCGGCCAGGGGAGCGTACTGAGCTCGATGCGCGTCCTGCTCGTCTGCTCCTCCGGCGGCCACCTGATCCAGCTCCACAACCTCAAGCCATGGTGGGAGCGGCACGATCACATGTGGGTGACCTTCGAGAAGCTGGACAGCACCTCGCTGCTCGCGGGCGAGCGGGTCGCCTGGGCCTACCACCCGACCACCCGCAACCTGCGCAACCTGGTTCGCAACCTGCTGCTGGCCTGGCGGCTGCTGCGTTCCTACCGGCCCGACGTGGTGGTGTCCAGCGGCGCCGGGGTGGCCTTCCCGTTCTTCCTGCTCGCCAGGCTGCTCGGCAAGAAGACCGTGTACGTGGAGGTCTACGACCGGGTCGACTCGGCGACCATGACCGGCCGGCTCTGCTACCCGCTCAGCAGCCTGTTCCTGTTGCAGTGGGAGGAGCAGCGCCGCAGCTACCCCAAGGGCGTCGTCATCGGGAGCCTGCTGTGACCCCCCCGGGGGGTCCGCTGCTGCTGGTGACCGTCGGCACCGACCACCACCCGTTCGACCGGCTGGTGCGCTGGGTGGACGGCTGGCTCGGCACGCCGGGCGGGCGCGCCGCCGGGCTGCGCTGCCTGATGCAGACCGGCACCTCGGCGGTGCCGACCGGTGCGGCGCGGTGGCAGGCCTACCTCGAGTTCGAGGCGCTGCAGGCCGCCATGCGGGACGCCGCCGCCGTGGTCTGCCACGGCGGGCCGGGCACCATCCTCGGCGCCAGGCACATGGGCGCGGTGCCGATCGTGGTGCCGCGCCAGCAGCGGCTCGGCGAGCACGTCGACGACCACCAGGTGGCGTTCTCGCGCCGCCTCGCCGCCGAGGGCAGCGTGTTCCTGGCCGAGGCCGAGGCCGACCTGCACGGGCTGCTGGACCGGGTGGCCGCCGAGCCGGCCGCCTTCCGCGCCGCCGCCGAGCACCGCGGCACGGCGACGGCGGTGCGCGCCTTCGAGCGCCTGGTCGACGACCTCGTGGCCGGCCGATCCGCCCCCCGCGACGAGATCCCCAACGAGGTGCCCCGGTGACCCACCCGAACCCGGCGGAGGTCGCGGTCGCGGCGCGGGAGCGGGTCGCCGAGGCCGCTCCGGTGCGGGTGCTGTTCATCGGCGGGCTGGGGCGCAGCGGCAGCACCCTGCTCGACCGCATGCTCGGCCAGCTCGACGGCGTCTGGTCGGTCGGCGAGCTGGTCCACGTCTGGCAGCGGGGACTCAAGGAGAACAACCTCTGCGGCTGCGGGCGGCGCTTCCGCGACTGCCACTTCTGGCGGCGCGTCGGCGAGGAGGCGTTCGGGGGCTGGGAGGCCGTCGACGTCGACGAGGTCCTCGCCCTGAAGCAGGCCGTGGACCGCAACCGTTGCGTGCCGCTGATGTGCCTGCCGGCCCTGTGGCCGCCCTACCGGGCCAAGCTGCGCCGCTACCTCGACCTGCTCGACCGGCTGTACCGGGCGGTCCGGCAGGTCGCCGGCGCGCCGCTGCTGGTCGACGCCAGCAAGCACGCCTCCCACGCCTTCCTGCTGCGGGGCATGCCAGGGCTGGATCTACGCCTGGTCCACCTGGTGCGCGACAGCCGCGGGGTCGCCTTCTCGTGGGGCAAGCTGATGCGCCGGCTGGAGGTGGTCGACGCGGAGGCGCTCATGGCCACCACCACCCCGCTGCGGATGAGCGCCCGCTACCTCGCCTACAACTCCCTGTTCCACCTGCTGCGCGGGCTCGGCGTGCCGACCCTGCTGCTCCGCTACGAGTCGTTGGTACGCCGCCCGGCCGCCGAGCTGCACCGCGTCCTCGGCCACGCCGGCCGCCCGGCCGCCGACGGCGAGCTCGGCTTCGTCGGCGACGGCTGGGTCGAGCTCGGTGGCAGCCACGCCCTCGCCGGCAACCCCATGCGCTTCGAGCGCGGGCGCGTGCCGCTGCGGCTCGACGAGGAGTGGCGCGGCAAGATGCGCCGCCGCCACCGCCTGCTCACCGCCGGCTCGACCTGGCCCCTGCTGCTCCGCTACGGGTACCTGCGTGGACGCCACCGTGGCCGCTGAGCCGGCCTGGCCGTCGGTCAGCGTGGTGGTGCCCACCCGCGACCGGCCGGAGCTGCTGCGCCGGGCCGTGACCGCGATCCTCGGCCAGACCTACCCCGGCCTGGTCGAGTGCGTGGTCGTCTTCGACCAGAGCGACCCGGACCTTCCATGGGAGGACCCCGGCGGGTCGCGCCGGCTGCTGCTGGTCCGCAACGAGCGAACCCCCGGCCTGGCCGGGGCGCGCAACGCCGGGGCGGCGCACGCCACCGGTGAGCTGGTGGCGTTCTGCGACGACGACGACGAGTGGCTGCCGCGGAAGCTCGAGCGCCAGGTCGAGCTGCTCACCAGCGTGCCGGACGCCGCCGTGGCCACCACCGGCATCGTGGTCCGCTACGGCGACCGCAGCGTCACCCGGCTGGCCCCGACCCCGGTGGTCACCCACCGCCAGCTCCTGCGGTCGCGCATGACCGAGCTGCACCCCTCCACCGTGCTGGTGCGCCGCGGCGAGCTGCTGGACGGCATCGGCCTGGTCGACGAGGGCATCCCCGGCAGCTTCGCCGAGGACTACGAGTGGCTGCTGCGGGCGGCCAAGCGCGCGCCCGTGCTGGCGGTGCAGGAGCCGCTGGTCATCGTCCACTGGCACCAGTCCTCGTTCTTCGCCGACCGCTGGCGGACGATCATCTCCGCCCTCACCTACCTCGTCGACAAGCACCGCGAGCTCGAGCAGGAGCCGTCCGGTCTGGCCCGCATCTACGGCCAGATCGCGTTCGCGCACGCCGCCCTCGGCGAGCGCGGCGCCGCCAGGCGGTGGGCCCGCCGGACGTTGTCCCTCGACCGCCGCGAGCGTCGCGCGTATCTGGCGCTGGCCGTGAGCCTGCGGCTGATCAAGGCGCGCACCGTGGTGCGCCTGGCCCATGTCGCCGGCAAAGGCATCTAACGGCGCGCAAATTCGCGCGGTAAAGGATAATCGCGCCGAGTCCCCGATGCCTGAGTTTGACTGGCGAATCCTGATACTGGTATGAATCCGCGCAGCCCTTCAGTCCCCCAAGCGCATACCGACGAGCTTCCCCCAAGCTCGACCAGGCCATGTCACCCCCCGACGTGGTCGTTCCAATAGTGCGAATACCGAGCGGCCCCGCCCCGCCAGGGACGCCTGGATCCCCCCGAGGGACCGCTCACGACTGGCCGAGGCTCTGCCTCCCGCCCAGGTGAGACGTTCACCAGGAGGAGCCAACGTTGCACCCATCTCCCCGTCACTCGCGGCCACCCCGAGCGGGTGCCTCCCGGCTTCCACGGCTCCCCCGCAGCGTCACCGCGCTGCTGCTGCTGGCCGGCCTGGTCGGCGCCCTCACCGTGTCGGCGCGGGCGTTCCCGCCCGCCAGCCCGCAGCTCCAGGCGCCGCTGACCCCCAGCGCGGCCTGGCTCGGCGCCTGGGTCCAGCCCGCCTCCTTCAGCCAGCAGGTCCAGCAGGCCGCCGTGCTCGAGCTGGAGCGGCAGATCGGCCGCCGCCTCGCCATCGACCACACCTACGTGCCGTGGGGGACCGGCCTGGGCTGGCGCCCCGCCTGGGACGTGTCGCTCGGCCGCATCCCGCTTATCACCTTCGGCAACGGCGGCAACACCACCGAGATCGCCCAGGGCCGCCACGACGTCTACCTCCGCCAGCTCTCCGAGGCCGTCCGTGAGCTGGGCAAGCCGGTCTTTCTCCGCTACGCCCACCGGATGGACCTGGCGAGCGCGAGCTCCTGGGTCGGCGCACCCGCGTCGTACGTGGCCGCCTGGCGCCACGTCCACGAGATCTTCTCTGGGCTGCCGGTGTCCTGGGTGTGGACGCCGACCGCGGCCGCGTTCTCCGGCGACCAGCCCGCCGACCGCTTCTACCCCGGCGACGACTACGTCGACTGGATCGCCGCCGACGGCTACAACGCCTTCGGCTGCAGCGGGCAGGGTGGCTGGCGCCAGCTCGCCGACGTGTTCGGCGCCTTCTACGCCTGGGGCAGCGCCCGCGGCAAGCCGCTGATGATCGCCGAGGCCGGCACCACCGAAGACCCCGCCGACCCCGCCCGCAAGGCGGCCTGGTTCGACAACGCCGCCCGCCAGCTCGCCACCGAGATGCCCAACGTCCAGGCGCTCGTCTACTTCGACGCCAAGAAGACCTGCGACTACCGGGTCAGCACCTCGACCCGCTCGCTGGAGGCGTTCAAGCGGCTCGCCCAGGACCCGCACTTCCAGACCCAACCGCTGCCGCCCACCACGACCACGCGGCCGGGCCCCACCACCACGACCACGCGGCCGGGCCCGACCACCACCTCCCCGTCGCCTGGGCCCTCGCCGGGGCCGGGCGGCGTCAACGGCGTCATGGTCCCCAGCGGCGGCTCGCTGTGGGGCACCAGCAAGTTCGACCGGTCGTGGGAGTCCCAGATGGGGCGGAAGTTCGACATCGCCCACTTCTACCACCAGTGGACCTCCAACTTCCCGACCGCCGAGGAGCGCAGCATCGCCGCCGAGGGCCGGCTGCTGCTGCTCAACTGGAAGATGCCGAGCCCCTGGTCGTCGGTTGCCAACGGCAGCCAGGACGCCCAGATCGCCACCACCGCCAGCCGGCTCAAGGCCCTTGGCCGCAAGGTGTTCCTGTCGCCCCACCACGAGCCGGAGGACCAGGTCGGCAGCTTCGGCTCGGCGAGCGACTACGCCCGCGCCTTCCGCCGCATCGTCGACGAGTTCCGGCAGGCCGGGGTCGGCAACGTCATCTTCGTCTGGAACATGATGGGGTACGTGGGCGGCTACGGGGGCATCTACCCGCAGCTCTACCCGGGCGACAGCTACGTCGACTGGATCGCCTACGACCCCTACAACTGGGTCGGCTGCAAGTCGGGCCACAAGGGCCGCTCGTTCGCCGAGATCACCAAGCCGATGTACGACTGGACGGCCGCCCACGCCCCAAACAAGCCGCTGATGCTCGCCGAGTTCGGCCTGCGCGAGCAGCCGGCGGGGATGCCGACCAAGGCGGAGTGGTTCCGCGACGCGCTGGTCACGCTCAAGACGACCAGGACCCGCATCAAGGCGCTCGTCTACTTCAACACCAACCACACCTGCGACTGGCGCATCACCAGCTCCAGCTCGTCGGTCGCCGCCTACCGGGAGGTCGGCCTCGACCCCTTCCTGAACCGGCTCCACTAGCGCCGGGGCGCTGTCCCTCGGGCACCGGACCGCCTATCCTGGTCCGGTGCCCGGAGCACGGGGAGGCGACGTGAGCTCGACGGGGGTGGCGGCGCCAGCGGCCCGTCCTGCCCGCCGGCGGGCCCTGCTGCCCGCCGGCTGGCCGGTGCTGGCGCTGTTCGCGCTCTTCCCGCTCTGGTGGTTCCTCGGCCTGGCCGCGGTCATCTGGGTGGTGCTCGCCGTCCCCATGCTGGTGCAGCTGCTGCTGCGCGGCTCCAGCATCCGGATCCCCAAGGGCTTCGGGCTGTGGGCCGCGTTCCTGTTCTGGATGCTGCTGTCCGGCACCCAGCTCGACGAGGCCAGGCGCCTGTACGCCTACTCCTACCGCGCCCTGCTGTACCTCGCGTCGACGGTGATGTTCCTGTACGTCTACAACCTGCCGAGGTCGGCGGTGCCGGCCCGCAAGGTGGTGCTGGCGCTCACCATCTTCTGGGCCGTGGTGATCTGCCTCGGCTTCGTCGCCCTGGTGATCCCGAACGCCCGCTTCACCACCCCGGCGGCCCTGCTGCTGCCCGGGAACATCGGCAGCAACCCCTTCGTCCAGGACCTGTTCGACGCCAAGCTCGCCCAGGTGCAGGACTTCATCGGCTACGACCTGCCGCGGCCGGCGGCGCCGTTCACCTACACCAACGAGTGGGGCGGCGCGGTCGGCCTGCTCACCCCGATGGCGCTCGCCGGGCTGGGGATGCTCCACTCCTACCTGGCCCGCAACGTCATCCGGCTGCTGCTGGTCGCCTCGCTGGTGCCGATCGTGATCTCCTCCAACCGCGGCCTGTGGGTGGGGCTCGGCGTCGGCCTGATCTACGCGGCGGTGCGGGTGGCCCTGCGCGGCAACGCGCGCGCCCTGTTCGCCATCGTCGGCTTCCTCGCCCTTGTCGGCGGCCTGGTCACCCTCACGCCGCTGGAGCACTACGTCAGCGACCGGCTCGCCAACCAGCACAGCAACGAGCGCCGCGAGAGCCTCGGCGAGCAGGCGATCCAGGGCACGCTCGACGCGCCGCTGTTCGGCCACGGCGGGCCGCGCGAGTCGCAGGAGACCCCCAACGCGCCGGAGATCGGCACCCACGGCCACGTCTACCTGGTGGCGTTCTCGCATGGGATCCCCGGCATCGCGTTCTTCCTCGGCTGGTGGCTGTGGGCGCTGCTGCGAACCTCCAAGGGCGCGACCGGGCCGCCGCTGTGGGCCCACGTGGTGCTGGTGGTCGGCATGCTCGAGTTCTTCTACTACGACATGATGCCGACCCAGCTCCACCTGATGATGGTGGTGTCGGCCCTGGCCTGGCGAGAGCTGGAGGCGGCCGCCGGCCCGGCCGAGCGCCAGACC
>WNGA01003581.1_pt1 | contig 29448 bp, 18 predicted proteins | sample 5400061 | NCBI WGS metagenome assembly WNGA01 (sample SAMN13153366, study PRJNA577476) | soil metagenome | isolation source: 100 cm soil or saprolite under grassland replicate 2 | place: USA:California | collected 2016-06-15
CAGCCGGAGGTTGTCGCCGTCATTGGCCAGATTGTCGTTGGTGTAAGCGCCGGCAATGACCGGGCTGGTGCCGTAACGGGACTGGAAGGCGGCGACGTCGCGCACGACGACGACTTGCTGGCCACCGGCGAGCACGAGGCTGGGGAAGTCGAACTCGACGCCGCCGCGAATGCGGAAGCCGGTGATATCGAGAGGGGCGCCGCTGATGTTCTTGACCTCGATGTATTCGAACAGGTCCTGGTCGACGTTATTGCCCGGGGGCGGATCGGCCGGGTGATACATGATTTCCGTGATGCGCAGGGGCGGGATGGTGGTGTAGTAAGTGGCCGCGGCGGGGCCGGACCAGAAGCTGTTGATGAGGGGCTTGCCAACCTCGTTGGCGGCATTGGTCTGATTGAAGTGGCTGGTGTTATACGACCGGGCCACGAGGCGCACATTGTTCGAAATCGTAAGGGTAAGTGGGCCGATGTTGGTCATGGCATTGGGCGACACGGCGCCGCCGAACAACCGGGGATCGGTTCCATCCAGCGTATAGAGCAGCAGCGTGTTGGGCTTGGAGGCGGGTGTTACAATCACTGTGCCTCCAAGGCTCACGGGCGCCATACCGGAACTCAAGACGGGCATGGCCAGGAAGTTGGTGTCCAGAAACTCGAGGCGATCGACCAGCCACTTCTTTTGGAACTCGACTTCTTTCAAGAACGAGCCGCGGCCGAAGTTGGTCGCCGGGCCGAAGTCGAACGTGTAGCCCTGGACCGTCTGGAGGCCCGAGCGGGGCCAGGTGAAATTCGTGGTTCCGCCGCGCCACAAACCGCCCCACCGGAGTTGCTCTCGCACTTGGGCTTCGCGTATCTGGTTGTGGAATCCGTTCACCATGGCCAGGATCGCGTTGGTCGAGTACTCGTTGGTTCGCAGGGCCTGGTAACGGTCGATGAACTTTTGCCAGAAATTCGGATCGCGGAACAGCGGGGTAAACCAACTCACGCCGACGTTCGAAACACCGAAGAAGTCCGTGCCGTTGTCGGTGCCGGTGTCGAAGGCGGGCAGGCGCCAGAAGCGCGGGCTGAAGCAGCGATTGTCGGCCTGGGGAGTGGTGGTGCCGCCCGTGCCCAGGCAGCGGTCGCAGTCCCAGAACTGCCCAGTCACCAAGCGCTTGTTGCGGTCTTTGTAAAAGGAACCGCCCAGCCGGTAGGCATTGACATCGAAGCAAATGATGTGGGCGATCAGGTTGTCGATCCATTGGTCTGGATCGATGTACTGCGCGTAGCCGGTGATTGGATTCGTAGTGCTGGGCTGGCTGAGGTTGGTGAGGAAGTTCAGGAGATACGTCTGAATATAATTGACTTGCGCGAGAATTCGCGGATCGGTTGTCCCCAAGGTGTTGTTCGGATAGTCGAGGATGATCGGGGCCGGCACGGGTCGGATGGAGCCAATCTGCGGCGTCGACCAAACTCGCTCGTCCACGTCCGTACGATCTATCCGGAGCATGTATCCGCCGGTGATGGCGACCGCGTTGGTGTCTTCCGGCTGGAGCGGCTCGATATCGACACGGTTCTTGTTGCGTTTGGGCTTTTCCTCCAGCAGGTAGAGGCCGAAGTAGTCGTTCGTGGTCACGGGACCCGAATCGAGCTTCCGGAACACTTCGACGTACCGGAAGCGGGACGTGAACTGGCCAAGCTGCCGCCCAAACCACTGGAAGATCGGATTGTGCATCAAGCTCGTGTCGAAGCCATTGATACCGTAGAGGACCCAGTCGGATTCGGGGGGCATGCCCAGAACTGATTTATCGGCGTCCTGATTGAGCTCGTCCCACGTCTCGATGGCAAAGTTTGCCTTTGGCTGGCCGTCCGTGCTGGCGCCGCGGGTATTGATGCCCATGCGGCTGTGCAAGCTGGGACGATTGGTCAGGGAACTGCGCCCGCAGTCGTTGTCGAACGTCATTAGGATTCCCGCTTGATCCCTCATGGAGGAGACCGAGCCAGCAGAGAGCACGTGGACAATGCACATCGGCAAATCGGAACTCCAGCCCAGCACGTCCGAGCCGAGCTGAATGTAACTGACCGTCACGGGAGCGCCCGGCAATTTGCCCGACTCGAAGGCGCGGGCGCGGATCTGGGTCGTGTGGTGGATCTCGATGGGGCCCGAATAGATCGGCGAATTGGTCATGGCGTTGTTGGTCAAAACGTTGTTCCCCGTGGCCGGGGCCAGGTTGGTAATCACTTCAACGCGGATGACTGCATTGGACGAAACTGTGGACAGGGCCACGTTGAACGGACTGACAAACGTGCCGGACTGACGGGAAACGAGGATGTGCGGCGCGAAATCCGTTCCGCCACTCGTTCCATTGGCCGCGCCGGGCGTCGGCGTCGAGTAGTAGCCGACACTGCCAGGGTCCAGCCGGTCGCGTCCGTAGGAGACGTCCAGCCGCTGTTCCGGGAAGAACGGGGAGAAGGCCGAGACCACATTCGTCGCGGGATCGAGCAGCGCCAAGTACTCGCCGGCCCCATCGAGCCTGAAATTGGTGTGCATCGGGGCGGCAGGATTCGTCCGACCGGGCTTTCCCGAAGCCCAGATGAGCAGGTAGCTGTCCGGGCTGATGAAGGTGCCGTCCGGGACGCGCCATCGGGTCGGGTCGAATGCATCGTCTGTCAGGAACCAACCGCCCAGATCCACGGAGGTCAGGCTTGCATTGTAGAGTTCCAACCAGTCGGAATGGTCCCCGTCCTCATCGCGAATGCCATTCTGGTTAAGTGCCATGAACTCGTTGATTCGCACGTCAATTCCTGAGGCCGCAGGGTCAAGCGCGTAGATCCAGGAGCCTCCCCCAAACGCGTTGGGTGTTGGCGCGAGGTCGGTGATGCCGTGGCCCGCCGCCCAGGCCACATGCACGGCGCCCGCGGCCGGCTGGACGAAGGTGAACCGGTATTGGGCCGGGCCTTCCTGGAAGACTTCCAAGGCGGGTTGAGTGTTGATCAACAGGTCGGAAGCATCGACGCCCTGCACTTCCTCGCTGAAGAAGACCTCGATTTCGTCCAGCGATAGGACGGTGATGCCCGGCAGGGGGTTAATCGAGGTGGACAGCAGATCTTGCGCGCCGCAGGACATGGCGGCAAACGCGCCGCCGAGCACGAGAAGTCGCAGCGGGTTCCAAATGGAGAGAGTGCGAGGATTCATGGCAGGTGATGGTTGGTTTGGCGGGACAATGGAAGGGCGCAGCGCCTGACAAACCCCCACCGCGCCCCAGGCGCAAAGCGCCCGTCGGCACGAGGCGAACGAAGCATTTTGTCGAGCTTGGTTTTCAAGCCCGTCGTCGGGTTAATCCGAAGGATTAGATCAACCGTTCGCTAGCACAGAGTCAGGAGCCTGTCACGCAAAGAATGCTGGGGAGTTCATCCGTGTGCGCCCGCCCGGCCCTACGGCGCGCGCGGCGTGGCCACGCGGTAAAACCGGTTTGTGGACCAATTCGGATCGACTACGGTTTCAACGCTCGCCGCAGGCCGGGCGACGAAGTCGGCGAGGCGCTTCCAGTCCGAAGGCAACGCCGGTAGATGGTCCGTGTATTGGATCGTGTAGGTCTTGCCGGGCGCGGCGCCAAAGAACAGCGTGGCCGAGCCGGGCGCCGTGTTTTGTTGGATTTTGAGAAAGCTGGCCGGATCGCTCGGGTCGGTGCCGGCAATGAACTCGGCCAGGTTGGACATTTTGTCGCCGTCCAGGTCACCGGCGGCGTCGCTCATGTCGTTCGTGTTGAGCCCGTAAAGGACCTCGAAATCATCGGGCAGCCCGTCCATATCGAAGTCGGCCCGGGTGTGGTTGGTCATGTGGGTCACCTTGCCCGAGCCGATGGTGGCGATATTGCTGACCACGATGCGATACCAGTTCGACGCGACCTGGCGCGAGGCGAAGTTGCTCGGGTAGGTGAAGAAACTGGCGTGGTTCGAGAAGTCGGTGCGGCCAACGGGCGTCGAATTGCTGCGGTAAAAGACCGAGTAGGGCGGCGGATAGCCCGTCACGACGAGGCTCACGTTGAAGGCCGTGGCCACCGGGTTGGTCTGGTTCGGGAACGGTGGGACGAGGACCGTCGTCTCGATCCACGGCGAGAGCGTCGCGCTGCCACTGTAAATTGTGCCCGCGCCGTCGGTGAGCTGGCACTGGTAGACGCCTTCGTCCGCCAGCACGACGTTGCTAACGGTCAGCAGGTTGCTCACCGCCGACGGATTCAGAGCCGCTGGAAAGTTGGTGTCGTTCTTGCGCCACTGGTAGGTGAGTGGAGGATTAGCCGTCGTCGCGGCGACACGGAAGTAGGCGTGACGGTTGGTCGTCAGCGCCTGGCTGTCCGGCGGAATGCGGATGATCACATTGGTGGGGTTGAAGCTGATGTTGGCCGGTGCGATGTAGGTCAGCGTCGCCGCGCTGCTGAACGTGCCGCCACCCGCGTTCTGGACCAGGCAGCGATACGGCCCGGCATGGCCAGGCTGCACCGACTGGATAATGTAGATGGAATTGGTCGCTCCCGGGATGCCGGAGTTGCCATAGAACCACTGGTAAAAGATTGGCGGCGCGCCTGTGGCCGTGACGCTGAATTGGGCCATCAGCGTGCCGAGTACGGAGATGCTCTGGGGTTGCATCGTAATGCCTGGGCCGTTGGCCCCGCCGTACCCGGTGCCGGGAGTCTTGATGTCACCGATCCAATTGGTGGGATCATTGCCGTATGCGGTGGGCACCCGGCGTTGAAGCACCAGGCCCACTCCGTCGGCTTCGAGCGGCCACGGCAGGGTGTCGTGGTAGTGCACTTTGTCGACCAGGATTTCGTCCTCGAGCCCGGCGGGCAGCGGCGCGGCGGGGCGAACCAGTTCCACGCTGTCCGAAGAATTGTCCAACTTTCCGGAGTACGGCCCGAGCAGCGGTGCGCCCTGGAAGGCGCCGTTGCGCGCCCGGAAGGCATCCGCCGCCGCAGGGTCGAGCACCGGATCGAACGCGACGATCAGCACATGGCCGCCGGGCTGCATCACCAGGCCCGTCGGGAACGAAAAGCCGACCGCATCGCGCAGCCGCCAGGTATTGGCCGGGTTGGCCGGATCGTAGAGCGGCTGGTTCGAGTCGGTGATGTTCTCCAATTCGATGTACTCGTCCTTCTGGTTGTCGCGCGGCCCTTCGCTGGTCAGAACGTCAGGGGGATGATAGTTGATCTCGGAGATGACGATCGGGCCGACCTTCGGACCGGCATTGGCGCTGCCGAGGGTGGGCAACTTCTGCGTGGGGAAGTGGTCTTCGCCGGTGCTGATGACGTACCGGCCGAAGGTGGCGTTGGAACCTTGAGGACCGTAGTCGAAGCCGTGCACGTAACCGGTCAGGTTCGTGTTCGCGTCGCCCGAGAACATGTAGAGTTCATCGCCCCGCGAACTGAGCAAAAAGGCGCTGCCGAAGGAGGTGTCGGCGTAAAGGGCCAGGTAACCGTTGGCGGGGACGGTCGTGGGATTGGGGAGTCGATATTTCTTGGGGGTCCCAAAATCATCGGTCAGGAACCAACCGCCCACATTCACGGGCGAGCCATTGGGATTGTAAAGTTCGATGGCATCGACGGCCGGCGGAATCGAGTGGGTCAATGCTTCGTTGACGTAAATAGTGGGTATGACCGGGGCGCCCGGATCGGTGCTGCCGGGCGTGCCCTGGAATAGGCCGCTCGGCCGCCAACTGCTCTTCAGTCCCCAATTCGTCGTCGCAATAGAGGCATCGACGATTTGCAGCGCGAACCCGGCGCCATCGGTGGACGGATACCAGCGATCGTCATAACGGAAGTCCAGGATCGGCTCGCGCAGGCGGCCTTCCAGCCGGAGGTTGTCGCCGTCATTGGCCAGATTGTCGTTGGTGTAAGCGCCGGCGATGACAGGCCCGGTGCCGTAACGGGACTGGAAGGCGGCGACGTCGCGCACGACGACGACCTGCTGGCCGCCGGCGAGCACGAGGCTGGGGAAGTCGAAGTCGACCCCGCCGCGAATCCGGAAGCCGGTGATATCGAGGGGCGCGCCGCTGATGTTTTTGACCTCGATGTACTCGAAAAGGTCCGAGTCGACCAAATTGCCCGGGGGCGGATCGGCCGGGTGATACATGATTTCCGTGATGCGCAGGGGCGGGACGGTCGTGTAGTAAGTGGCGGCGGCGGGCCCGGACCAGAAGCTGTTGATAAGGGGCTTGCCGACCTCGGTGCCGACATTGACTTGATTGGAGTGGGTGGTGTTGTAGGAGCGGGCGACGAGGCGGACGTTGTTCGAGATGGTCAGCGTGAGCGGACCGACATTGGTCATAGCCGAGGGTGACACTCCGCCGCCGCGCAAGCGCGGGTCGGTCCCATCGAGCGTATAGAGCAGCAGCGTGTTGGCCTTGGCGGCGGGTGTTGCGGTCACCGGAGCGGGGCCAGTTGAAATTCGTGGTTCCGCCGCGCCACAAACCGCCCCACCGGAGTTGCTCTCGCACTTGGGCTTCGCGTATCTGGTTGTGGAATTCGTCCACCTTGGCCAGGATCGCGTTGGTCGAGTATTCGTTGGTTCGGAAGGCCTGGTAACGGTCGATGAACTTTTGCCAGAACTCCGGATCGCGGAACAGCGGGGTAAACCAACTCACGCCGACGTTCGAAACACCGAAGAAGTCGGTGCCATTGTCGGTGCCAGTGTCGAAGGCCGGCAGGCGCCAGAAGCGCGGGCTGAAGCAGCGATTGTCGGACTGGGGCGTCGTGGTGCCGCCCGTGCCCAGGCAGCGGTCGCAGTCCCAAAGCGGACCCTGCTCGAAACGCTTGTTACGGTCCTTGTAGAAATAACCGCTGAGCCGGTAGCCGTCGACGTTGAAGGGAATGATGTTGGCGATGAGGTTGTCGATCCACTGATCCGAATCGACGTACTGGGAGTAGCCCGTGAACTCGTTGGTGTAGCTCGGGAGGCTGAGGTTGGTAAGGAAGTTCAGGAGATAGGTCTGGATCCAACTGACCTGCGCCAGAATTCGCGGATCGGTTGTCCCCAGAGTGTTGTTTGGATAATCGAGAATGAGTTGGGCCGGGGTGGGTCGGATGGACCCAATCTGCGGCACCGACCAGACCCGTTCGTTCGGGTCCGTCCGATCGATCCGCAGCATGTAGCCGCCGGTAATGGCGACGGCATTGGTGTCCTCGGGTTGCAGCGCCTTGATGTCGAGACGGTTGTTGTTGCGTTTGGGTTTTTCCTCGAGCAAGTAGAGGCCGAAATAATCATTCGTGGTCACCGGCCCGGCGTCGACCTTGCGGAAGACTTCTACGAAGCGTGTGCGGGAGGCGGCCAGGCCAATCTGCTTGCCAAGCCAGTGGAAGATGGCGTTGTGCATCAAGCCCGGGTCGAAGCCGTTGATGCCGTAGAACACCCAGTCGGACTCGGCGGGCATGCCCAGAACCGGGTAGTCGAAGTCCTGGTTGAATTCTTCCCATGTTTCGACCGCGAAGTTGGACTTGAGCTGGGCGCCGGTGCTGGCGCCACGGGTATTGATGCCCATGCGGGTTTGCAGGTTAGGGAGATTCGTCAGGGAGCTGCGTCCGCAGTCGTTGTCAAATGTCATGAAGATGCCAGCCTGATCGCCGGCGGCCGAAATCGAGCCGGCCGACAGCATGTGGAGGATGACCACCGGCAAATCGGAACTCCAGCCGAGCACGTCGGAGCCTAGTTGAATGTAACTGACCGTCACCGGTGTGCCGGGCAATTTGCCCGGCTCGAAGGCGCGGGCGCGGATCTGGGTCGTTTGGTTGATGGCGATGGGACCGGAGTAGATGGGTGAGTTGGTCGTCGCGTTGTTGGTCAATACGTTGTTGCCGACAGCGAACGTCAGGCTGGTGATGACCACAATGCGGATGACCGCATTGGGCGAAGGGGTGGACAGAGCCAAATTGAACGGGTTGACGAACGTACCGGGTTGGCGGGATAATGAAATGTCCGGCGCGAAATCCGTTCCGCCACTCGTGCCATTGGCCGCGCCGGGAGTCGGCGTTGAATAGTAGCCGACGCTGTTGGGGTCGAGACGGTCCCGCCCATAGGAAACATCCGCCCGCTGTTCCAGGTAAAACGGAGAGAAGGCCGAAACCACGTTCGTCGCGGGATTGACCAGCGCCAGGTACTCGCCGCTCGGGTCGAGCTTGAAATTCAGGTGCATCGGAAGGGCCGGATTAGTCCTTCCGGGCTTTGCCGAAGCCCAGAAAAGCAAATAACTGTTGGGGGACATCAAGGTGCCATTCGGGATGCGCCACTGTGTCAGGTCGAAAAAGTTGTCCGTCAGGAACCATCCGCCCAGGTCCACCGAGGTGAGGCTGGCGTTGTAAAGTTCCAGCCAATCCGAGTGGTCGCCATCCTCGTCGCGGATGCCATTCTGGTTGTCCGCCATGAACTCGCTGATCCGCACGTCCTGACCCGCGGCGTGGAAACTTGAGGCAAACACGGCGCCGAGCAGCAACAGCCCGAAAGATATCCTGGAGGAGAACGAGCGACAATTCATAGCAGGTGGTGGATGGTTTGATTTGGGTGAGACCCGAGCAACGCAGGACGGACCTCCGGCCGCGCCGTGGGCGCAAATTGGCTGCCGGCACGAGGCAAAGAAACTTTACTTTCGAGCATACTACTCAAGCCCGTCGTTCGATCCGGAGATAGGGTCAGGCCTTTAGTAGCACAAAGTCACCTTACTGTCACACAAAGAATTTTGTTTTGAATTCGCGCCCGGCCCCCGCCAACATCCGCCTCCGTTTCGGCGGCCGGTCCACGGCCCTGAGGCCCGCGAATTCATGAGACGAACGCACCATTGCAATGAACTCCGTCCCGCCCACGTCGGACAGACGGTCACTCTCAACGGCTGGGTCCATTCCCGCCGCGATCTGGGCGGGGTCATCTTCCTGGATGTGCGCGACCGTGAAGGGCGCACGCAGACTGTGTTCGACCCCAGCGAGTCCAACGCCGCGCTCGTCGAGGCCGCCGCGGCGTTGCGCAGCGAGTGCGTGGTGAGTGTCACCGGCAAAGTCCGCCACCGTCCCGCCGGCACGAACAACCCGAAGATCCCCACCGGCGAGATCGAAATCGTCGCCGCCTCGCTCGAGGTCCTCAACATGGCCGCCGTGCTGCCGTTCCCTGTGGACGACCCTGAGATCGCCGCCAAGGTCAACGAGGAGTTGCGCCTCCAATATCGCTACCTCGACTTGCGCCGTCCCGAGATGGCGCGCAACCTGCGCCTCCGCTCCAAAGTCGCCACGGCCACGCGGGTGTTCCTGGACGAACAGGGCTTCCTGGAGGTGGAGACGCCGCTGCTCTTCAAGAGCACGCCCGAGGGGGCCCGCGAGTTTCTGGTTCCCAACCGCAGGGAACCGGGCACCTTTTACGCGCTCCCGCAAAGCCCGCAGCAGTTCAAGCAAATCCTCATGGTCGCCGGCGTGGAGCGTTATTACCAACTGGCCCGTTGCTTCCGCGACGAGGACCAGCGCGCCGACCGCCAACTGGAGTTCACCCAGATTGACATCGAGATGAGCTTCATCGAGCGGGAAGACCTCTACCGGCTGGTCGAGGGCATGCTGGCGCGCATTTGGAAGACCGCCCTGGGCGTCGACATCCCCACTCCTTTCCAGCGCCTCACCTACGCCGAGGCGCTTAACCGCTATGGCATCGACAAGCCCGACACGCGCTTTGGAATGGAGCTGGTGGACTTGACAGAAGACTTCAAGACTTCCGGGTTCAAGGTCTTCAGCGGCGCCATCGCCGGCGGCGGCGTGCTCAAGGCCATCAATGCCAAGGGCCTGGCTTCCGCCACGCAAGGCCAGATCGAAACCATGACCGAGTACGCCAAGAGTTTCGGCGCCAAGGGCCTGGCCTTTATCAAGGTCGAGGGCGGCGAATGGAAGTCGCCGATCGTGAAGTTTTTCAGCGCCGCCGAAAAGGCCGCCCTGACCGACAAGCTCCGGATCGCGGAAGGCGATTTGATTCTGTTCGCCGCCGACCAGTGGCTGAACGCGTGCGAAATCCTCGGCAGAATCCGCCTCTACTGCGCCGAGGTCCTCAAGGCTTCGGGCAAACTGGCCATCGACCCGGCACGCTTCGATTTCCGGTGGGTCGTCGATTTTCCGCTGCTCTCGTACGATAAGGAACAAAACCGCTGGTATTCCAGCCATCATCCCTTCACCGCCCCCGTGGCGGAGGACGTGCCGTTGCTCAAGACCGACCCGAAAAAAGTCCGCGGCCAGCATTACGACATCGTGGTGAACGGCGTCGAACTGGGCGGGGGCAGCATCCGCATTCACCAGCCCGACGTGCAGAAGACGGTCTTCGAGGAGGTCCTGGGCATTCCGCCCGAAGAAACCAAGTTGCGCTTCGGCTACCTGCTCGACGCCTTCCGCTACGGCGCCCCGCCGCACGGGGGCATCGCGCTGGGCTTCGACCGGCTCAACGCCATCCTCTGTGGCACGCCGAGCATCCGCGACGTGATCGCCTTCCCCAAGACGGCCAAGGGCGCCGACCTGATGACCGACGCGCCCGCACCCGTGACGGCGCGGCAACTGCGCGACCTGCACATTGAAGTGAAGGCGGCGAAGAAGGAGTAATGCTTCTCTTTGAAGTGGAGGGCAATTCAGTCACCGTGTATCGTATTGTTCCTCGGCGTGAAGCCTACCGATAATGAAAGGCGCTATGATTGATCTGCATCCGGAAATCCTGACCAAGAACGGGCGCAAGGAATTTGCCGTGCTCCCCTACGAAGAGTTCGTCGCCCTGACCGAAGCATTGGCCGATTACGAGGACCTGCGCGATCTTCGTGCCGCGAAGGCCGAGGAAGGCGAGGCGCGCACGATCTCGCTGCACGAAGTCCGGAAGCGTTACGGCATCGAATGAAGCCGCGGCGGCCTGAAGCTATCCTGCCGCCATGAGCGCGATGAATCCGGAGGAGGCCGACCCGCTTGCCAGACGCATGGCCGCCTTGGGAGTGCGCGAAGACGATCTCGAAGAAACTTTTGTCCGCTCCGGCGGGCATGGCGGGCAGAACGTCAACAAGACCTCGACCTGTGTGATGCTCCTGCACCGGCCGACCGGCTTGCGGGTCAAATGTCAGACTTCCCGCCAGCAGGGCTTCAATCGGCTGCTCGCCCGCCAGCTTCTGCTCGACAAAATCGAGACGCGCCGGGCCAGCCAGGCGGAGGCGGAACGGGCGCGCCTCGAAAAAATCCGCCGCCAGCGCCGTCCGCGCAGCCGCGGCGCCAAGGAACGGATGCTCGCCGATAAATCCCGCCGCGCCGCGAAGAAGGATTCCCGCCGCCGCGTCGCGCCCGACTAACGGCCCCAGGAAGGATTCGCTTCCCCTCCGTCCCGCCTGCGAGTATGCTTTGGAGCCTGACGCCCGTTGCCCGCGCGGATTGAAGACGTTTCGCCGCGCGATAACGGAAAGATTCCAACGGCACCGATGAACAACGGCACCATGAAAGCGGTCGGCGTCATCCCCGGAAAACGGGAAGTCGCCTTGCTCTGGCACCCGGCGCCGCGCATCGGCGCGCCGACTGAGTTGAAGATCAGGACGCTCGAGGTCGGCATCTGCGGGACCGACCGCGAGATCTGCACTTTCGCCTACGGCTCGCCGCCGACAGATTGCGAGTACCTCGTGCTCGGCCACGAAGCCCTCGGCGAGGTCGTCGAGGTCGGCCCGCGCGTCACCGCTTTCAAGCCCGGCGATCTCGTCGTGCCCACCGTGCGCCGGCCGTGCCCGCACGCCCACTGCGTCTCGTGCCGGAACGCGCGACAGGACTTTTGTTTCACCGGCGATTTCACCGAGCGGGGCATCAAAATGGTCCACGGTTACTTGACCGAGTTCTTCGTCGAGGACCAGGCGCATCTGAACGCGGTCCCGCCTGGCCTGAAGGACGTCGCCGTGCTCGTCGAGCCGTTGACCGTCGCCGAAAAGGCGCTCGCGCAACTTTGGCAGGTGCAAAGCCGGCTCAACTGGGGCGCCGGCAACGGCGAGTCGCCCGGCGCCGGCAAGACGGCCGTGGTGCTGGGCGCCGGCCCCGTCGGCATCCTCGGGACGATGGCGCTACTGGTGCGCGGATTCCGGACGTGGGTCTACAGCCGCAGCGCCGAGCCGAATCCCAAGGCCGAATTGGTGAACTCAATCGGCGCGAAGTACGTTTCCTCCGAAACAGTGCCGTTGGGGGAGTTTGCCCGGCTGACCGGGCCTATCGACGTGGTTTACGAAGCCGTGGGCGTGGCGAAGATCACCTTCGACGTGATGAAAATCCTCGGGCTGAATGGCGCGTTCATCTTCACCGGAATTCCGCCGGAGCGACCCGCGATTCCCGTGGAAGCCGACACTCTCATGCGCCGCATTGTGTTGATGAACCAGGCCATCATTGGCACCGTGAACGCGGATCGGAGGGCGTTCGAGGACGCCATTCGCGACTTGGACCTTTTCAAGCAACGCTGGCCGGACTCCCTCCGCAGGGTGATTAGCGGGCGCCATCCTCTCGAAAACTACCGCGAACTGCTCCTTGACAAGCCGGCGGGCATCAAGCAGGTGATTACGATCGGCGCTTGAGCGGGTCAAAGTAGGGCAGGCGTCTCGCCTGCCCCGCGCCGAAGGCGCGCCCTCGTTGGCCGCGATGCGGCGAGGGCAGGCGAGACGCCCGCCCTCCTCTCCTCAAATCGTCCCCGACGACTCCTTCCGCTCGCTGGAACGATAGGGTGAAAGGCGGACGACGTTGCCCGGATCGAAGTCGGTGAGCTTGAGCCAATCCTCGGTGATGTCGCTGGGCGGGAAGAGGTCGTTCTCCCGATACTCCTTCACCAACGCGTCGAGCAGGTCCTGGCGGGTGAGCGGACACTCCGCACCCTTTTCGATGGATCGCTTGATGGCGTATTCCTTGGCCCGCTCGACGATGGCGGCGATGATGGCCCCGCTGGCCAAATCGCCTCGATAAAGGTAGTCGTGGCGTCCGCTGCGGTAGCTGACATCGAGGAAACGGTTCTCCTCGATGTGCGCGTAATGCGCCTCGGCGACGGCGTCGACGAGCGCGTCGCGCGACTCGGCCAGCGGCAACTCTTCCTTGAGATAGATTTTGTAGATGTCGCGGGCGGCAGACTTGTCGGGACGGCGCACGCGGATTTTACGGTCGATGCGGCCGGGCCGCAGAATCGCCGGGTCGATCAAATCCGCCCGATTGGAGGCAATGATGACCACGACGTTCTGGAGCGATTCCAGCCCGTCCATTTCCGTGCAGAACATCGGCACCAAAGTGGAAAGAATGTTCGTGCCGATGCGCACCGCGTGGCGCGTCCCTAAAACTGATTCCGCTTCATCGATGAAGAGGAAGGCCAGATGGCCTTCGGCCGCTTTTTCGCGGCACTGGGCGAAGAGGTCCCGCACCTGGCGCTCCGATTCTCCCAGCCACATGTTCAGGATCTCGGGGCCTTTGACGGAGAGGAAGAACTCGGGATGGTCCTCGCCGGTCTTCTCCCGGATCTGGAGACGCAGGTTGTGCGCGGTGGCCTTGCCGAGGAGCGTCTTGCCGCAGCCGGGCGGGCCGTAGAGCAGGAAGCCTTTCGGAACCGGATGATTGAAGCGTTTGAAAAGTTTCGAGTGCAGAAAGGGCAGCTCGATGGAATCACGAATGCCTTGCACGGCTTCCTCCTGACCGCCGATTTGGCTCCAGGTGATCGGCTCGACCTTGGTCAGCGAACGGTCGATGCGCTTGGACTGGCCGATGACCTCGATGGCCACGCGCTGATTGATGTCCAGCCGGATCTCGTGCCCCTGCTTGAGCTTCTCCTTGCTCAGAAGCGAGGAGCGGGCCACGACGAGATCGGAGATGCCCGACTCGTTTCCGACGCGAAGCCGGTTGTCGGAGAGCAGTTCGGTGACCTTCACGACGGGCCCGCTGCGGTCGAAGCCAAAGGTGTCCGTCACGGCGAACGCTTCGTTCAGCAGCACGCGGGCGCCGGTTTCCAGCGACACTTCGGGGATGGAAGGATCGAGGCTGCAGATGTAGTCGGTCCCATTGACACAGACCAGCGCGCGGGCTTTGGGGAGCTTCTGCAGGAGCGTGCCCAGGCGCAGGGCGGGCGCGCGCAGCTTGTCGACTGCATCGCTGAGTTTTTCGATCGCGACGCGGGCCTGGTCCTGGGTCTCCTCCATTTCGGCGACGCGCTGGCGGAGCACCGAAATGTCGGGCGGAGCGGCGCCTTGCATGACCAGCCGGTGAGCCATGAGGTCGACGATCTGAAGGGTGGAAAGTTTCCCCAAATCTTCCTCCGGCATGAGTGGGTCCACCGGATGACTCCCGGAGGCCGGAGACGGGTTGCTGGCGGGTTGGGGTTTCCCTTTGCTGGACTGTTTCACACGCATACTCTGCCACTGCATCGGAAAAGCGGCAAATTAGTTGAACTGAAATCCGCGGGCCTGGCCCCGGGCCAAAATCAGGTTCTGGACTGTCCCGAGGGCGGCCTCAACGGGGGCAAATCTTCATGCCATTGCGGAACGAACGGCACCACCGGACTCCCTCTCCCCCTCGGAGGGGGAGAGGGCCGGGGTGAGGGGGCAGCAGCGTGACAAGCAAATTGCCGCGACGTCCGCCGCGCACTCGCTCTGCCCCTCGGAGGGAAAGGGCTGGGGTGAGGGGTTAAAGCGCACACGGCTGCACAGATTTTGAGTTGCGCTCTTGGCGACCAGCCGGACACGGGCGGCTTGCCATCGGACGTCGCGCTTGCATACTGCCCGCCCATCCACCCACGAAACACGATTCGACATGAGTCAGCTTAACTTCGCCCTCGTCGGCTGCGGCAGCGTCTCGCTCCAGAACCACCTGCCCGGCCTCGCCCTGTGCAAGGAAGTCAGTGTCACCGCCCTCTGCGACAGCCACCCGGCCACCCTCGAAGCCGCCCGCCAACGGACCGGCGCGCCCATCGCTTCGGCGAACTGGGAGGAGATCGTCGCCCGGGACGATATCCACGCCGTCATCATCGCGACCCCAAATCTCTTCCATCCTCCCGTCGCCATCGCCGCCGCGCGCGCGGGCAAGCACGTGCTCTGTGAAAAGCCGCTCGCGCTGAACGCCGCCGATGCCCAGCGCATGGCCGAGGCGGCCGAGGCCGCAGGGGTCCGCCACATGACGGCGTTCACCTACCGGTTCGTTCCCGCGATGCGCTACCTGCATTATCTCGTCGGGCGCGGCGACCTCGGCCAGCCTTACCACTACCGCTCCTGCCGCCTCCAGGATTGGGGCACGCGCAGCGTGGGCTGGCGCCAGCAAAAGAAGTTCGCCGGCACCGGCGAACTGGGCGACATGCTCAGTCACCGCATCGATTTCGCCCATCACCTCGTCGGGCGGATGACGCGCCTCGTGGCCAATGTGAAGAACCTCACGCCCGTTCGCGACGGCCAGCCCAACGACACGGACGATTGGGCCGCCATCCTTGCCGAATTCGAGAACGGCGCCTCCGGAGTGCTCGAGAGCTCCAAGCTCGCCAGCGGGGTCAACGAAAGCTGGCGCAGCCCCGACCGCGTGGAGCTCAACGGCAGCGCCGCCAGCTTCAGCTTCACCACCAGTTGCTGGAACGAACTCCAATTCGGCAAGGCCGGCGGGCCGGGTCTCACGCCGCTGCCCATCCCGCGTGAGTTCCACGTCTGGCCCGGCTCGCCGCGGGATCCTGGCAAGGGCGATCCGCTGGTGGCCTTCCGCTACGATCAAGCCGTCGAATTCGTCAACGCCATCCGCGAGCAACGCCCGTGCGCCATAACGTTCCACGACGGCGCCCGCGCCCAACTTGTGATCGACGCCACGATCCGTTCGGCCGAGATGCGCGCGTGGGTTGAAATCCCCGCCTGAGTAGCCGCCGACGTGAGGAGACGGAGAACGTGGACGCACGGTCCATCCGCCTCCTCGCGTTGGCGGCTACAGACCGTCGGGTACTCAAGCCCATGGTGAGAAATGGCGATTAGTACCGACAGAGACGTGCAGGAACGACTGGCCGTCGCGGCGAAATCCTATGAATATCAACAGCCCGAGAGTCTGGCTGCGCTTGAGAACCGCCTGCGCTGCGAGCCTGCTGCCGCTGCTTCTGCTGTTGACGCTGGCCGCCCCGGTGCAAGCCCAATTCCAGTACTCGACTATTAACGGCACGATCACGATCACATATTACACTGGTCCAGGCGGTGCAGTGGTCATTCCAGACACTATTGATGGCCTGCCAGTGACCAGCATCGGGAACTCTGCGTTCTCGCACTGCACCAGCCTGACCAGCGTGACGATCCCCGACAGTGTTACCAACATCGGGCACCTAGCGTTCTATAACTGCACCAACCTAACCAGTGTCGCGATTCCCAATGGTGTACCCGGCATCGGGAGGGCTGCGTTCCTTTTCTGCTACAGCCTGACCAGCGTCACAATCCCTAACAGTGTAACTGACATCGGGGACTACGCGTTCGCTTACTGCATCAGCCTGGCCAGCGTTGCAATCCCCAGCAGCGTTACTAGCATCGGAACCAACGCGTTTATTGGATGCTTCAGCGTCAGCGCGTTCACGGTGGAAGCCTCCAACTCCTTCTTTAGCAGCGTGGATGGAGCCTTGTTCAACAAGAGCCAGGCCGTGCTCATCCTATGTCCGGGGGGTAAAACCGGAACCTACATAATCCCGAACGGCGTCGCCAGCATTGGAAGCGATGCGTTCTCTTCCTGCAGGAGCTTGACCGGGGTCACGATCCCCAGCAGCGTCACCAGCATCGGCAACGATGCATTCTCTACCTGTTTCAACCTGAGTAGTCTCACGATCCCCGACAGTGTTACCAGTATCGGAAGAGGTGCGTTCTATTACTGCACCAGCCTGAGCAGCGTCACGATCCCCAACAGCGTCACCAACATCGGCGACCGCGCGTTCAATGAATGCACCATCTTGAGTGCGATAACGGCTGATGCACTCAATCCCGTTTACAGCAGTCTGGATGGGGTCTTGTTTAACAAGGACGAGAGCCTGCTCATCAAATATCCAGGGGGCAAAGCGGGGAGGTACACGATCCCCAACGGGGTCACCAGCCTCGCTGACTCTGCTTTTGCTTCCTGCAGGAGCTTGACCTGCGTCACGATCCCCAGCAGCGCCACAAATATAGGGACTTACTCGTTCGCTTACAGCCGCAGCTTGATAGGGGTCTATTTCCAAGGTAACGCCCCCAGCGTCAGTCCAGACGCGTTCACCGGCGCCGATAACGTGACCGTCTATTACCTGCCAGGAACCACGGGCTGGGGGACGACGTTTGCCGAGCGTCCGACTGCGCTGTGGACCCCGCGAATAGAAACCAGCGATGCCAACTTCGGCGTGCGGACGAATCGATTCGGGTTCACCATCAGTTGGGCCAGCGACTTGGTCACAGTGGTGGAAGCCTGCACAAACCTGACCAATCCCGTTTGGACTCCGGTGGGAACCAACACCCTCACCGACGGCTCGTCCTATTTCAGCGATCCCGAGTGGACGAATCATCCCGTCCGTTTTTACCGCCTCCGGTCGCCCTAAAGATCGCCTGTCCACGGCGCTTCTCAAGCTGCGTCTCATGTCCGGGTCGGTATCCACCTACCTTGACCAGCCGCGCGCCGCTTGTTTCGTTGCCTTATGTCTGGCGACGTGCGGTCATTCCAAGCCCTCCTCTGGGGCGCAGTGTCGGTCCTCAACGTCTCCGGCGGGACGACCGACCCGGGCTTCCTGTACCGCCAGAACGAAGCAGCACTGCGAGGCGGTGTCCACTTTGTCGAAGCGGGCGGTGACTCTGAACGCGTCAGGCCGACGGTCAGCATCACTTCGCCCACTGCCGGGCAGCGGTGGAGCAACGCGGTATTCGTCCTGAAAGGAACGGCGAAGGACAACGTCCGCGTGGACGAGGTGCGGTATAAACTGAACGGAGAGGACTGGGAAGAGGCGTCGACCACCAATCGATGGACCAATTGGACCGCGACGGTGAGGTTGTTGCCAGGAACGAACCTCGTGCGGGTGTACGCGAAGGACACGAGTGGGAATCGATCTCTGACGAACGTGCGCGCCTTCGCATACGTCCTCAACATTCCATTCGGACTCACCATCAACGGCGGCGGCACGGTGACGCCACTGACGCCCGGCCAGCCACTCGAACTCGGCAAGCGCTACACCATCAAAGCCACACCCCGGCTGGGCAATCTCTTCAGCAACTGGGTCGGCAGCGTCACCTCGACGAACCGGACGCTTTCCTTTTTCTGGGCGTCGAACTTCAACCTCACGGCGAACTTTGTCACAAACCCCTTCATCGCACTGCGCGGCACCTACACCGGCCTCCATCAATTGCCGGATGAACCGGTGTGGGACAGTTCCGGATTGTTCAAGCTCATGCTCGGCCCGGCCGGAACGTATTCCGGCAGGTTGTACCTGGCTGGCGCCAGCTACTCGTTCAGCGGCGCGTTCGACCAGTCGCTCGAGTCGCAAAAGCGCGTCCTCCGCCCGGGCACGAACGAACTGATCGTCAGCCTGCAACTGTTGGAAGGCTCGGATCAGGTCACCGGCTCGGTCAGCAACGCCAGCTTCTTCACCCAGCTCGTCGGCTACCGATCCGGCTTCAGCACGGCAAACCCCGCGACGAATCTCGCCGGCAAGTACACGGCGGTTCTCTCCGGTGGCGGCGACCCTGTGACGAGCCCTTTTGGCCAGGGCTTCGCCACCTTCACCGTGGCCCACAGCGGCAGCGTCGTCATGAAAGGCAAGCTGGCCGACGGCACCGCCGTTGCGCAGAGCACGCCCTTGGCGGGCGACGGCGAGGTCGTGTGCCACGCGACTCTCTACTCGCGCCGGGGCTCCATCTTCGGCTGGTTGAGCTTTACCAACGCCCCTGACACGGTCCTCATCACCGGCCCGCTGCTTTGGACCAAGACGCCCACGACTAGCGGCAATTTCTATCGGGGAGGCTTCGCGAACACCGTCAATACCCTCGGCTCTCGCTACACCGCCACAAATAAGCCCGTGCTGAATTTCAGGAACGCCGTCGTGCGTCTGGAAGGCGGCAATCTTAGCGCGCCGCTGACCAACGACGTCGTTCTCAGTCCGCTCAACAAAGTGACGGTTGCCCCGACCAACGTGCATCGGCTCACACTTACCCTGAGTGCCGCCGCAGGCACATTCAGCGGCACGTTCCACAATCCCGCGACGGGCAAGACCAGCTCCATCAAGGGCGCGCTGTTGCAAAAGCAAAACGTCGGGAGCGGCTTTTTCCTGGGCACCAACCAGAGCGGCCGAGTCTACTTTGGACCGCCAGAGGGCTATCCGATGCCCTTGCCTTAGCAGCCCGTTCAAAAACTGTAGCGGCGCTCTGTGAGCGCCGAAGAAGCTGCGCATTCTGGCCCGATTTCGGCGGTCACAGACCGCCGCTACAACCCCACCTTGAGTTTTTGAACGGGCTGTTAGGTTGCATTTCTCACCGACGGTCGTAGCCGCCGACGTGAGGAGGTGGATGGACCGGCGTCCGCGTTCTCCGCCTTCTCACGTCGGCGGCTACCGGCTGTCGCGTCCCCAAGCTCATGGTGAGCCTCACGAGCGCCTGCGGGTGGTCCGGCACGACGCGCAACACGTCCAGGCAGATGCTCTCCGCCTCACCCGATTCGCCGAGCAGCCGGTAGCGCGTGGCCTTTTCCAGCGCCGTGAGGATGGAATCGGGATGCAGGGGTTTGAGTTCGAACATCGCTCGTTAAATCGTTAAATCGTTGAAACGTTGAAGCGAGCCGGCGGTGGCAGTGAGACCGAGCGTTGGCGAAAGAGTAGGCGGCCGGAACATCCGATTTAACGATTTAACGATTCAACGATTTAACGATTTAACGCTTCATCTTCTTCCACAACCACCCCAACGGATCATAAAACTCATCCACCACCCGCTCTTTCAGCGGGATGATGGCGTTGTCGGTGATCGCGATGTCCTCGGGGCAGACGTGGGTGCAGCACTTGGTGATGTTGCAGTAGCCGACGCCGAAGGCCTGGCGCAGTTCGTCGAGGCGGTCGGCGGTGTCGAGCGGGTGCATCTCCAGGGCGGCCGTGTAAACGAGGAAGCGCGGGCCGATGAATTCCTCGTGCTTGTGGTGCTCGCGCAGGACGTGACAGACGTCCTGGCAGAGGAAACACTCGATGCACTTGCGGAACTCCTGCACGCGGTCGATGTCCGCCTGCGCCATGCGCCAGGTGCCATCCGGCGCGTCGGGCGGGCGGGGCGTGAAGGGCTTGATCTTTTTCTTCACGCGAAAGTTCCACGACACGTCGGTCACCAAATCCTTGACCAGCGGGAAGGCCCGCATCGGCTCGACGGTGACGGGCCGCGTCAGGTCGAGCTGGTCCAGCCGCGTCATGCACATGAGCCGGGGTTTGCCGTTGATCTCGGCCGAGCAGGAGCCGCATTTGCCGGCCTTGCAATTCCAACGGCAGGCCAGGTCGCCGGCTTGGGTGGCCTGAATCTGATGCACCGCGTCGAGCAGGACCATGCCTTCCGACACTTCGGTCGAGTAATCTTTAAGCGCGCCGTTCGTTGCGTCGCCGCGCCAGATCTTGAATATCGCGTTCATTGGTTCAGGCGTTGATTCGTTGAATCGTTGAATCGTTGAATCGGGGACAAACGTCCCCAATGGGCCGGTTCAACGATTCAACGATTCAACGATTCAACGATTCAACGATTCAACGATTCAACGATTTAACGCTTCAACGCTTTCATTTCATTTCTTCAATCACCCGCTTCAACTCATCCCGCAGGGGTGGAATGGGCTCGCGCCGCAACTGCATCGCGCCGTCGGCTCCTTTCCACACGACGGTGTTCACGTTGCCGAATGCCGCGTTCTTGTCCGGGAAGTCGTCGCGGAACTGTGCGCCGCGGCTTTCCTTCCGGTCGAGCGCCGATCGGACCACGGCCTCGGAGACGGTGAGGAGGTTGCGCAGGTCGAGCGCGGTGTGCCAGCCGGGATTATATTCGCGGTTGCCGGTCACGCCGGCCCTGGCCGCCCGCTGCCAGAGCGTTTGCAGGCCGGCGAGCGCCTTCTGCATATCATCCTCGCGGCGCACGATGCCCACGAGGTCCTGCATCATGGCCTGAAGTTCGTGCTGGATGGCATAGGCCGCTTCGCCCTGGCCACCACGCTCGAAGGGCGCGAGGGCCTGTCGCTCGGCGGTTTCGATTTGTGCGCCGTCGATGGCGCCCGGCTTCTGTTCCTTGGCGAACTTCGCCGCGTATTCCCCGGCGCGCTTGCCGAAGACCAGCAGGTCAGAGAGCGAATTGCCGCCGAGCCGGTTGGCGCCGTTGATGCCCGAAGCGCACTCGCCGCAAGCAAAGAGACCCGGGAGGCGCGACATTTGCGTGTCCGCGTCCACGCGCACCCCGCCCATGACGTAGTGGGTGGTCGGGCCGATCTCCATCGGTTCGCGAGTGATGTCGATGCCGGCCAGTTGTTTGAACTGGTGATACATGCTGGGGAGCTTCCGCTTGATGTGCTCGGCGGCAGTGGGCAATCGCTTCTGGATCCAGGCGATGTCCAGATACACCCCGCCGTGCGGACTGCCACGGCCGGCTTTGATTTCGCGCACGATGCAGCGGGCGACGTGATCGCGGGTGAGCAGCTCGGGCGGGCGTCGCGCGTTCTTGTCGCCTTGCGTGTAGCGCCAGCCCTCCTCTTCGTTGTCGGCAGTCTGCGCCTTGTAGTTGTCCGGGATCTCATCGAACATGAACCGTTTGCCCTCCTTATTGAGCAGGATGCCCCCTTCGCCGCGCACCCCTTCGGTGACCAGAATGCCCATCACGCTCGGCGGCCAGACCATGCCGGTGGGATGAAACTGCACGAACTCCATGTCGATCAACTCCGCGCCGGCGTCGTAAGCCAGCGCATGGCCGTCGCCGGTGTATTCCCAACTGTTGCTCGTGATCTTGAACGCCCGTCCGATGCCGCCGGTGGCCAGCACGACGGCCTTTGCGCGAAACAACTTGAAACGTCCGCGCTCCCGCTCATAAGCCAGCACGCCGACCACCCGCTGGCCGTCCTTGAGCAACGTGATCACCGTATGCTCCATGTGAACGTCGATCCCCTGGTGCACACCGTGGTCCTGCAACGTCCGAATCATCTCCAGCCCGGTGCGGTCCCCGACGTGCGCCAGGCGCGGATATTTGTGGCCGCCGAAATTGCGCTGAAGGATGCGTCCATCCGGCGTGCGGTCGAAGACGGCGCCCCACGCTTCGAGTTCGCGCACGCGCGCGGGCGCCTCTTTGGCGTGCAGCTCGGCCATGCGCCAATTGTTCACGTACTGGCCGCCGCGCATGGTGTCGGCGAAGTGGACTTTCCAATTGTCCCGTTCGTCCACGTTGGCCAGCGCCGCGGCGATGCCCCCCTCGGCCATGACGGTGTGCGCCTTGCCCAGGAGTGATTTGCAAATCAACCCGACGCGCACGCCCGCCGCCGAAGCCTCGATAGCCGCTCGCAAGCCCGCGCCGCCCGCGCCGACAATCAGCACGTCGTGTTCGTGAGTTTCGTAGTCGGGCATGGTTCTTAGTTAAGCCGTTGAATCGTTAAATCGTTAAAACGTTGAATCGTTGAACCGAAGGGCCGGCTTGCACCACCGAGCGAATTAACGTTTTAACGTTTTAACGATTCAACGATTTAACGTGGTCAAAAAATCCTCAGGTCCCGCCACACCCCCATCGAGCAGAGCCGCACGTACAGGTCGGCGAAGCCCACGGTGAAAAGGCTCATCCACGCCCAAAGCATGTGACGGCGGTTCAGGCAACTGACGCAGCCGTAGGCCTTCGCACAGGCGGGCGACTTGGAAACCTCATCCCGCCGGCCGCCTATCAGGTGCCGGAGCGAGTGGCATCCGAACGTGTAGCCGCCCAGCAAGGTCACGTTGAGCGCCAGCACGAGCGTCCCCAGCCCCACGCCAAATTTCGTCCCTCCGGTCGCGGGATCCGGAAACCACAGCGCCTTCCATGCGTCGATCGCCAGGACGACGATGAACCCCATCGCCAGAAACATGAAATAGCGATGGACGTTTTGCAGGATGAGCGGGAAGGAGTGTTCGCCCCGATAACCGGCCCGAGGTTCGCCCACCCCGCAGGAAGGCGGGTCGGCCCAGAACGCCTTGTAGTAGGCGCCGCGGTAGTAGTAACAGGTGAGGCGAAACCCGGCCGGCGCCCAAAGGATGAGCAACGCCGGCGAGAAGGGCAGCCATGCCGGCCACCAGCCCGGCTGCGGCCCGAACCAGGCGTGCGGCGAAGCGCCAAAGATTTCCGGCGAGTAGAACGGGGAAAGATACGGCCCGAAATGGTAGTGGGCGTTCTGAAACGCCGCCCATGTCGAATAGACCACGAAGCTGCCAAGGCCGATGAAGACCAGCACCGGCTGGATCCACCAGGCATCCTGCCGCATTGTTTGTCCGAAGGTGCTTTGCCGGACTGACGATCCCGTGTTTCCCATGAAGACCCTGTTCGTTGTTGGCGCTCTCCTACCCGCTGTCGAGGTCATTGACAAGCACTGATCTCAAAATCCTCCCAGGGCGAGCATTAACTCGCGTAACCATGGGCTTCAAACAAAAAGGCCGCCCAACGAGAGTGAGCGGCCGTGAAGGAACTCGCGCGGGTTCAAACGCCGGTCATCCTGGTATCGGGCAGGGGAGGGGGGAGCGCCAGGCCCGTTGGCGCCATTGCTCCCACGGCGCGCCGCCGGCACGTCGTCAAGACTGCCAGGTTGAAAAAGTGCATGCCTCCGAGCACGAGCAGCACCAGTCCGATTTTCGTGCTCAAAGATTCGAGGGCCTCCTGGGGGTTCGCCGCGGCCACGCCAAAGCGCAGGGCCAGCGAAACGAAGCCCACGTTGATCAGGTAGAACCCGACCACCAGCAGGTGATTGATGGAATCCGCTAGCTCCGTGTTGCCGTGGAAGCAATCCACGAGAAAAACGCGCCCGTTGCGGTGCAAGGTGCGGGCCACCCAGACGGTGATGGCGATGCTGATGGCGAGGTAGGCAAGGTGTGTCCAGACGATGAGGGTCATAATCAGCCTTTCTATTTTATTTGACAGTTATTTCTGTCATTACAGAAATATAAGTCAAAAAGGCCGATGAAGCAAGCGCCTCTTGCGCGTGGTCGTTTCGGCCGGTCGGGCAGATTCAAGAGTGGAGCGCGGACAGCCTTGTCCGCGTGTGCTTTGGCTTCTCCAGCCGATGCGCAAGGATGGCCTGCGAATCGGCCGGACCTCCGGGCGCTGGCAGCGCACTTTAATCCATGAGCATTTTGGAACAGTTCCACCCTGCTCCTGAGCGGACGGGGATGGGCTGGAAGCGCCGGCATCCTGCCGGCGAGTTCGCATTATAATGGCGTAACGAGACGCCGGCAGGATGCCAGCGCTCCCAGCAGAACCCAAATCTGTGTCATGGGACCGGCGGCGGCCGGGATGGCATCACTGCCCGAAACTCCAGAGCGCCGCGGAGGCGAGGAGCGCGGTCGCGCCGGCCCATCGCAGGAGGCGCCTGGGCACAGCGCGGCGCGTCGCGAAATGGGCGACGAGCCAGCAGCCCACCCCAATGGCGGCCAACATGCCGGCATGGTACGGGCTTGTGAGGGCGTGCTTGGCGCCGTGGTCGAGCAGACCGTGGCCGGGATGCGCCTGGGCGCAAGTGGCCACGAGGAGCAGTTGGGCGGCAATGGCGACAGCGCGAGGCGTTGAGCGAGCGAAACGGTTCATCATTCGGCAATGCTTGGTAGAATAAGGGCCGCGTGTCAAACGAGGAGATGCGCTTCCGCGCCGCCAAGATTGACTGTTCCGCGCCAGTCACTACTTTGGGCGTCTCGAATGAATCCAATTGCAATGCATCGCGAGTTTCGGGATCCAGCCGGGCATCGGGACCCGCTCTGTCCCCGTGCAATCACTTTGGTCCTCCGCGTCCTTTTGGTCGTTACCTTTCTGGGCATCCTCTCGCAAGGCGAGGCGGCACCGCGAAAGACTCGAAACGTTTTCTTCATCACCACCGACGGATTCCGCTGGCAGGAAGTCTTCACGGGGGCCGAGGAGGCGCTGATAAACAAATCCAACAGCGTTCCCAGCGTCGAAGAGCTGCGAAAGCAATTCTGGCGCGACACGCCCGAGGCGCGGCGACAGGCGTTGCTCCCGTTCCTGTGGAACGTCGTCGCGAGCAACGGCCAAATCTACGGCAATTCCGCAAAGGGAAGTGTCGCCCGAATCACGAACGACAGGAAATTCTCCTACCCCGGCTACAGCGAGTTCCTGACCGGCGCGGCGGACACTCGAATCGACAGCAACAAGAAAATCTCGAACCCGCACACGAACGTCTTCGAGTGGCTCAACACCCGGCCGGGCTTCAAGGGCCGGGTCGCCGCGATCGTGAACTGGGACATCATCCCGTGGATCCTCAACACGGAGCGCGCCCGCATCCCGTGCTGGAGCGGTTTCCCGATGCAAAGCAACGCCCCGGCCATCAAAGTCTCGCCGCTCGTCGAGCAGCTGATCCGCGACACCACGCCGCTTTGGGGCGACATGATTCTTGACACGTTCACCATCCGCGCCGCGCTCGATTACGTGCAGGCCGAGAAACCTCGCGCCTTCTACGTCGCCTTCGCCGAGACCGACGAATGGGCGCACGAAAACCGCTACGACTCCTATCTCCATTCCGCCCACCACGTGGACCGCTTCATCCGTGACCTTTGGGAAACCTGCCAGCGCATCCCGCAATACCGCGACAAGACCACCTTCATCATCACGACCGATCACGGCCGGGGCGACGGCACCAACTGGACCTCGCACGGCGAGAAGACCGTCGGCGCCGAGTTCATCTGGGCCGCCATTCTCGGCCCCGACACCCAGCCGCTGGGCGAACGGACGAACTGCGCCCCGATTACGCAAAGCCAGATGGCCGCCACCATCGCCGCGACGTTGGGGGAGGACTTTCCTGCTGCCGTCCCAAGGGCGGCGAGGCCAATTCCGGACGTCCTGAGCCAAGTTGTGAAATAGGCGCTGTCTGCAATGCCTCTTAAAGTTTACATCGAAACTACCATCCCGAGACCCGCAATTCGTGATGCCAAGTCCCCCCTCGCTCGACGCACTTCATCTTGCGCTCGCTTCTGTCCATCGTTGTGACATCTTGCTCACATGGAATTGCGAGCATCTTGCCAACGCCAACAAACTCGGGCACATCAAGCGGGTCAATGGGCGTTTGAAGCTGGGCACGCCCCTACTCATTACCCCACTCCAACTGATGGGAACTGATCTATGAAGTCACATCCAGACCCAGGCATCGACGAAGTGCGCCGCGCGCGTATGGCGCTTTCCGCGCGCTTCGACCATGACGTCCGAAGGCTTTGCGCCCACCTCCGCGAAGAGCAGAAGAAACATCCGGGTCGCGTCATTGGCCAGGATGGATTTCAAGGCGCGCGGAAGACTCCCCGTCGTCGGGTTCGTCCCAAGGCGGCTTAGGCGCCATACAGACTTGGGAATCGAGCCCACGGTCATGCCCCAGTGTGGCAACTTCAGGATTGGTTGGCCTTGAAGCGGCTTGGCTCGACGGCATTTGATTTCATGAAAGTCACCTTCAACTGGCTCAAACAATACGTTGACTTCGACTGGTCCTCGGACGAACTCGCCGAACGCCTCACAATGCTGGGCTTGGAAGTCGAGGGCGTTAGCAAGCTCGCCGGCGAATTCGACGGCATCGTCGTCGCGCAAATTCTTACCCGCGACAAGGTGGCCGGGTCGGGCAAGCTGTCCGTCTGCAAGGTCACTGATGGCAAAGTCGAGCGGACGATCATTTGCGGCGCGCAGAACCACAAGCCGGGCGACAAGGTGCCCCTGATTCTTCCGAACTTCGCCCTGCCGCTGAAGCCGGGCGACAAGGAGCCGTTCGTCATCAAGGAGCGCAAGGTTTTCGGCGTCACCAGCCAGGGCATGATGTGTTCGCCCCAGGAACTTGGCTTGCCCGACCCGATCGACGGCCTGCTCATCCTTCCGGAGAGCGCTCCCGTGGGCCAACCCTTCGCCGAATACCTCGGCCGCGCCGGCAGCGATGTCGTCTATGACCTCGAAGTCACGCCCAATCGACCCGACCTCAACAGCGTCATCGGCATCGCGCGCGAGATCGCAGCCCTCGCGGGAACCGCACTCAAGATGCCCGAAGTGAACATTGCCGCCGGCCCCATGTCGGTCGTTGGCGAGCCAGCGGGCACGGGCGTCGACCATTATGTGGCCGTGCGGGTCGAGGAGCCGGAGCTTTGCCCGCGCTACGTTGCGCGCGTGGTGACCGGCGTGAAAATCGGCCCGAGTCCCGACTGGCTGCGCGGCACGCTGGAGAAAGTCGGCGTCCGCAGCATCAACAACGTCGTGGACGTGACGAATTACGTGATGCTCGAAATCGGCCAGCCGCTCCACGCGTTCGACTATCACCTCCTGGCACGAACCGGAACCGTTGAAGCGTTGAAACGTGAAAAGGTTGAAGCGACTGCCCCTTCAACGCTTCAACGCTTCAATGCTTCAACGCCGATCATCCTCGTGCGCCGCGCGGCCGAAGGCGAGAAGTTCACGACGCTCGATGGCCAGGAGCGCGCGCTCAGGAACGAGATGCTCCTTATCGCCGACGAACAAAAAGCCATCGCGCTGGCCGGCGTCATGGGCGGTCAAAACACGGAGATCCGCGACGACACGCACGACGTGCTCATCGAGAGCGCCTACTTCGCCCCCACGAATATCCGGCGCACGAGCAAGGCGCTCGGCCTGCGCAGCGAGTCCAGCTACCGTTTCGAGCGCGGCGCCGACCCGGGCATTACCGAGTGGGCCAGCCGCCGCTGCGCCCAACTCATCCTCCAAACCGCCGGCGGCCAGCTCGTCTCCGGCGTGGTCGATGCCTGCGCCGCCCCGATTCAGCCGAAGGAAATCACGTTGCGTCACCAAAAGGTCAATGACCTGCTCGGCCTTCAGTTGCGGCCGGAGGAAATCGAATGTTACCTGGCCCAGCTCGGCTTGAAGGCCGCCCAGCGCAAGGCCCGCGCACTCGACGACACAGGCCCGGTCGAGCCCCTCACGATCCGCGTTCCCACCTTCCGCGTCGACCTCAAGCGCGAAGTCGATCTCATCGAGGAAGTCGCCCGGCTCCACGGCGTGGACAAAATCCCTTCGACCCCGCCCCGCGGCGCCATCGGTTCAAACGAATTCGATGCGGTCGCCGACGAAATTGCCGGTGTCCGGCGCTTGCTGGCCGGCCTCGGCCTGCACGAGGCGCAGGGGCAGACGCTCATCGCCGACGCGGCGGCCAAACTCACCGCGCCGGCCGAGAACCTGGTCCTCCTCGCCCATCCCTTGAGCGCCGACATGAACGCGCTGCGACCGAGCCTGCTGCCCGGATTGCTCGATTCGCTCCGCCACAATGTCAGTCGAAAGAACGACGACGTCGCGCTGTTCGAAATCGGGAGGGTCTTCACGCAGGCGGCCGGCAAGATTCACGAAGAGCGCCGGGTCGCCGTCGCCCTCACCGGGCGACGCGCGCCGTCCTTCTGGAGCGGCGTCGAGCGCGACGCCAAATGCGATGCCTTCGACCTCAAGGGCATCGTCGAAGCGCTCCTCGAATACTTCGGGCTCCGCGGCATCACCTTTGGCAAACGCGCCGCGGCCACGGAACTCTTCCTGGAATCCGCTGCCGTTGCCCTGGGCGGCAAGCTGGTGCTGGGTGAACTGGGCCAGTTGCTCCCGGCACTCGCAAGGCGCTACGACCTGCGCGACGCCGTATTCCTCGCCGAGTTGCGCCTCGACGAGCTGCTCGCGCGACGGAACGCGGTCAAGTCATTCAAGCCGCTGCCGCACTATCCGGCCATCCGCCGGGACATCGCAATGCTCGTGCCGGAAGCCACGACGCACGACGCCGTTCTCAACGCGGTGAAGAAGACGAAGCCGGCGAATCTCGAAGCCGTGGAGTTGTTCGACGTGTTCCGCGGCAAGAACGTGCCCCCGGGCCAGAAGAGTCTGGCTTATTCGTTCACCTATCGGGCCGCCGATCGCACGCTTACCGACGCCGAAGTGAACGCCGCCCACGAAAAGCTCGTGGGGCAGTTCGAGGAAGCGTTGCAGGCGACGGTGCGTGATTCGTAGGAAGTCGCGGGGCGGGTTCCGGGTTCCGGGTTGGGTGCAGGGGTGAATCGCTTGGTCGCGTAAAACGTGAAACGTGAAACGTAAACTCGGCCCATACGCGGCGGCGAATCGGCGAATCCACGCGCGTACACACGTGTTTACGTTTCACGTTTCACGTTTTACCCGATACGCATCACGCACCACGCATCACGCACCACGCATCACGCATCACGCACCACGCATCACGCACCACGCATCACGCACCACGCATCACGCACCACGTCTTACGAAATCCTCTCCAACTGCCCCCGCAGCCTCCCATTGCTCGCAATAATCTCGTAA
>WNGA01005672.1_pt1 | contig 29442 bp, 27 predicted proteins | sample 5400061 | NCBI WGS metagenome assembly WNGA01 (sample SAMN13153366, study PRJNA577476) | soil metagenome | isolation source: 100 cm soil or saprolite under grassland replicate 2 | place: USA:California | collected 2016-06-15
GCAGCCTGATCCCGGCGTGTGGTCGTTCGCCGCGGGCGGCACGCGATTCGAGCTCGCCGGCGAGCCGCTGCGCTTGCGTCTGTTGCTCGACGAGCACACGCTCGTCACGTCGGTCACCGACGAGCATTTCCGCGGCTTCACGCGTCTGCCAGCGATCGGCCGCACACGCGCGGGGCAACAATGGCTGGCGGCGTTCGCGCTCGCGTCCGGCGAGCCGGTGTACGGCCTGGGTGAAAAGTTCGGCCCCCTTAACAAGCGCGGTCAGATCGTAACTTCGAGTGTCGAGGACGCGCTGGGCGTCAACACAGAACGCTCGTACAAGAGCGTGCCGTTCTGCTGGAGCCCCGGCAACGGCGCGGCCGCGAAAGGCGCTGCCTGGGGCATCTTCGTCAACACGCCGGGCCGGGTAACGCACGGCGTCGGCCATCCCGAGTGGTCGCATCGCTCGTACGGCATCGTCGTCGACGACGAGGCGCTCGACCTGTTTCTTTTCGCCGGCCGCGATCCGGCGCAAGTGCTCGAGCGTTACACGACGCTGACCGGCCGCGCGCCGGACGTACCGCTGTGGAGCCTGGGGCTGTGGGTGTCGCGCGCGTATTACCGCACCGCCGACGAGGCGATGGCGGTCGCCGAGGATCTGCGCGAGCACAAGATTCCCTGCGACGTGCTCACCCTCGACGGCCGCGCCGTGTGGGAACTGCGCACGCGCTTCGACTTCCAATGGGACCCGAACCGCTACCCCGACCCCAAAGCGACGCTTGCGCGCATGAAGCGGCACGCGCTCAAGATCTGCGTCTGGGAATATCCCTACGTATCGGTTCATTCCCCGCTGTTCAACGAGCTCGCCGCGAAGCATTTCCTGTTGACGACGGCGACTGGCGAACCCTACGTTTTCGAGTGGGACACCGCGCCCGCAACCTCGCCATTTTCCGGCGCGCTCACTCCGCTCCCCGGATCCGGCATCGTCGATTTCACGAACCCTGAAGCGTACGCATGGTGGCGCGATGCGCACGAGCCGCTGTTCAGGGCCGGGGTCGACGTGATCAAGAGCGACTTCGGCGAACAGGTTCCCGACGATGCGCTCGCATTCAACGGGGACCGTGGCGCTCGGCTGCACAACGTCTATCCGCTGCTGTACAACCGCTGCGTTTTCGAGGCGACGAAGAAGTTCACGCCAGCCGAAGCGCAGCCGACTGTCGTATGGAGCCGCGCGGGCTGGGCCGGCAGCCAGCGCTATCCGATCCAGTGGGGCGGCGATCCGCAGAGCGATTGGGAAGGACTCGCCGCGAGCATCCGCGGCGCGTTGTCTTGGGGGATGAGCGGAGGACCGTATTACGCGAGCGACATCGGCGGCTTCTACGGGTCGGAGCAGCCGTCCCCGGAGCTGTATCTGCGCTGGCTGCAGATGAGCGTGTTCAGCTCGCATATGCGCTTGCACGGACTGGGCCCGCGCGAGCCATGGACATTCGGCAAAGATACCGAAGCCATCGCGCGGCAATGGATCGAATTCCGGTACCGATTGCTGCCCTATCTGAAAACAGTGATCGCCCAGGCGACGGCGAGCGGAATGCCGGTGATGCGGGCGATGCCGCTGGCGTTTCCGGCCAATGCGCTGACGCGCAGCTACGAGACGCAGTTCATGTGCGGCGATGCGCTGCTGATCGCGCCGATCGTGACGCCGGGCGGCGAGGTCGAGGTCGCGCTGCCGCCCGGCGCATGGTACGACCTCGGGAGCCGGCAGCGGCTTGCCGGCCGGCAAGTTGTCCGCTACCGCGCGCCGCTCGACAAGTTTCCCGTGTTCGGTCGCGAAGGCTACGCGCTCCCGCTGGGGCCCGTCGTGCAGCACACCGGCGAAATCGACACGGCGCGGCCCCTGGCCGCGTTGTACCTGTTCGGCAAGCCTACGCAATCGCTCGACGGATTCACGCAGGCGCGGATCACTCTGAGCGAAGGCCCCGCGGCGGTTGCCGCGGCGGCGACGGTGAAACTGGAAACCTTCGGTGACTCGGTCGGCCTCCGCGTCGAGCCATTGCCCGACTGAAGTAGGGTCAGAGACGACTTTCTGACCGAATCACCATAGGAACACCGTTGCCCGCGAAAGTCGTCTCTGACCCTACTTTCCCGACGATCGCGGTCACGATCGGCGAGCCGGCCGGCATCGGGCCTGACCTGTGCGTGCGCCTGGCCGAGCGCACGTGGCCCGCGCGCTTGGTCCTCGTCGGCGATATCGAGCTCCTGCGCGAGCGCGCTCGCCGTCTCGGCGCCGGCATTCGCTTCGGCCCGTACGTCCGCCGCACGCCGCCCGCATCGGCCACGCTCGAAGTCGCGCATTATCCGGTCGCCGCGCCGGTCGCGCCCGGTCGCCCGAATCCCGCCAACGCCAAGCTCGTACTGGCGACTCTCGAAGCCGCCGTGACCGGCTGCCTGTCGGGCGAATTCGCGGCGATGGTGACCGCACCGGTGCAGAAGAGCGTCATCAACGATGCCGGCATCGCGTTTACCGGCCATACCGAGTTCCTCGCCGAACGCTCCGGCGCCAGGCGCGCGGTGATGATGCTCGTCGGCGGACCGCCGAAGCAGATGCTACGCGTCGCGCTGGCGACGACGCACCTGCCGCTCGCTGCGGTGCCTGCGGCGATCACACGCACGAGCCTCGAGGAAATCCTGCGCATTGTCGCCGCCGATCTCGTCGGCAAGTTCGGTCTCGCGCGACCGCGGATCGCCGTGTGCGGGTTGAACCCGCACGCCGGCGAAGGCGGCTACCTCGGGCGCGAGGAGATCGAGACGATCGAACCGGCGATCGCCGCGGCGCGCGCCACAGGTCTCGATGTCGCCGGACCATTGCCGGCGGATACTGTGTTCGTTCCTGCGCAACTTTCCAATTTCGATTGCGTCCTCGCGATGTACCACGACCAGGGGCTGCCGGTGCTCAAGCACGTGAGCTTTGGACACGGCGTCAACATCACGCTGGGGTTGCCTATCCTGCGGACGTCGGTCGATCACGGCACCGCGCTCGACCTGGCCGCCCACGGCAAGACCGCCCGCGCGGCCGATCCGGGAAGCCTGCTTGCCGCCGTCGGGCTGGCGATCGAGCTCTCGCGCCGCGAAACCTAACGCGAGATCGACCACTCGCTCCACGAGACGCCATCATGAACGATGCATATCTATCTCACCTGCGCGCGGTCGTCGACGGCATCCGCGCCGATGGCTTCTACAAGACGGAGCGCGTCATCGCCAGCCCGCAATCGCCATTGATCCGGCTCGCCGACGGCAAAGAGGTGCTCAACTTCTGCGCCAACAATTATCTCGGTCTCGCCGACGATCGGCGCCTCGTCGAGGCGGCCAAGGTCGGCGTGGACCAATGGGGCTTCGGAATGGCCTCGGTGCGCTTCATCTGCGGCACGCAAAGCGTGCACAAGAAGCTCGAGGCCGCGCTCTCCGCTTTCCTCGGCACCGACGACAGCATCCTTTACTCGAGCTGCTTCGACGCCAATGGCGGCTTATTCGAAACGCTGCTGACCGAGCAGGACGCGGTGATCAGCGATGAGCTCAATCACGCGAGCATCGTCGACGGCATTCGTCTGTGCAAAGCCAAGCGCTTCCGCTACCGCAACAACGACATGGCGGATCTGGAAGCCAGGCTCGGCGAAGCCGACAACGCCGGAGCGCGCTTCAAGTTGATCGCGACCGACGGCGTATTCTCGATGGATGGCATCGTCGCCAACCTCTCCGCGATCTGCGACCTCGCCGACAAGCATCGCGCGCTGGTGATGGTCGACGACTCGCACGCGGTCGGTTTTGTCGGCGCCGCGGGACGCGGCACGCCGGAGTACAGCGGCGTCGAGGGACGGGTCGACATTCTCACCGGCACGCTGGGCAAGGCGCTCGGCGGCGCATCGGGCGGCTATACCGCCGGCCGCAAGGAAATCGTCGAGCTGCTGCGGCAACGCTCGCGTCCCTACCTCTTCTCCAATACACTGGCGCCGGGCATTGCCGCGGCATCGCTCAGGGTTCTTGCGCTGCTCGGCAGCGACGAGGGCGTGGCGTTGCGCGAGCAGGTGCGGCGGAACGGCGAACGCTTCCGGCGCGAAATGACGGCGCTGGGCTTCCAGTTGGTGGCGGGAGGGCATCCCATCATCCCCGTCATGCTGGGCGATGCCGCGCTCGCCACGCGCATGGCGGACGCGCTGCTGGCGGAGGGCGTCTACGTGATCGGTTTTTCGTATCCCGTGGTGCCCAAGGGCAAGGCCCGCATCCGTGCGCAGATGAGCGCCGCGCATACGACCGAGCAGATCGACCGCGCAGTAGCGGCGTTCGCCAAGGTCGGGAAGGCCTTGGGCGTGATCTGACGGCTCGACAAGGAACTCGCAAGTGAAGGCATTGGCAAAACTCGAACGCGCACCCGGCCTGACGCTCACGCGCGTGAAAAAGCCCGAAGTCGGGCACAACGACGTCATGATCCGGATCCACAAGACCGCGATCTGCGGCACCGACCTGCACATCTGGAACTGGGACGAGTGGGCGCAGAAGACCATTCCTGTGCCGATGCACGTCGGCCACGAATACGTCGGCGAGATCGTCGAGATCGGCCAGGAAGTGCGCGGCTTCAAGGTGGGCGACCGCGTCTCGGGCGAGGGTCACATCACCTGCGGCTTCTGCCGCAACTGCCGCGCGGGGCGGCGCCACCTGTGCCGCAATACCGTCGGCGTGGGCGTCAATCGCGAGGGAGCATTCGCGGAGTATCTGGTGATTCCGGCGTTCAACGCGTTCCGCATTCCCGATGACATCTCCGACGACCTCGCGTCGATCTTCGATCCCTTCGGCAACGCCACGCACACCGCGCTCACGTACAACCTCGTCGGGGAGGATGTGCTCATCACCGGCGCGGGCCCGATCGGCATCATGGCCGCGGCGATCGCTCGCCATGTCGGCGCACGCTACGTGGTCATCACCGACGTCAACGAGTATCGCCTGGGCCTGGCGCGGCACATGGGCGCGACGCGCGCCGTGAACGTCGAGCGCGAGAATCTGCGCGGCGTCATGACCGATCTCGGCATGACCGAGGGCTTCGACGTCGGCCTCGAGATGTCCGGCGTGCCGCAAGCCTTTGCCGACATGCTCGAGCATATGAACCACGGCGGCAAGATCGCGCTGCTCGGGATTCCGCCTGCGGAGATGGCGATCGACTGGAACCAGGTCATCTTCAAGGGACTCGAGATCCGGGGCATCTACGGCCGCGAGATGTTCGAGACCTGGTACAAGATGGTCGCGATGCTGCAGAGCGGGCTGGACCTCTCGCCGATCATCACCCATCACTACGCCGCCGAGGAGTATGCGGACGCCTTCGCGACCCTGCTCTCGGGCCAGAGTGGCAAGGTCATCCTCGACTGGGCATAGGGTCAGAGACGACTTTCACGCGCAACGGCGCTTCTGAGCTGATTCGGTGGGAAAGTCGTCTCTGACCCTACTTCCGCGCGGCCACGTCGCACGCAGGCGCTTCGGCCAGCATTTCCTGGTCGACCGCCATTACATCGAGCGCATTGTGGCCGCGCTCGACCCGCAGCTGGACGACAACCTGGTCGAGATCGGCCCCGGCCTCGGCGCGCTGACGGGTCCGTTGCTCGAAAGAGTCAAACGGTTGGCGGTCATCGAGATTGATCGCGATCTTGCCGCGCGAATGGCGGCCGAGCACCCGGCCGAGCGTTTGACGCTATATAACGCCGACGCGCTCGACTTCGACTTCGGCTCGCTGGGCACAAACCTGCGCGTGGTCGGCAATCTGCCTTACAACATTTCCTCGCCGCTGCTCTTTCATCTCGCGCAATACGAAGCGACGCTGTTCGATTTGACGCTCATGTTGCAACGGCAAGTCGTCGAGCGCATGGGGGCAGCGCCCGCAACCCCGGCGTACGGGCGCCTGTCGGTAATGCTGCAGGTCCGCTTCCGCATCGAGCGCTTGTTCACCGTTCCGCCGGGCGCGTTCCATCCCGCGCCGCAGGTCGACTCGGCGGTCGTCCGCCTGACGCCGCTGCGGGACGCGCGTCCGAGCCTCGCCGACGAAGCGCTGTTCGCGCGCATCGTCGCCGCGGCCTTCGGCCAGCGCCGCAAGACGCTGCGCAACGCGCTCAAGACACTCGCGAGCGAAGCCGATCTCGAGCGCGCCGGGATCGCCCCGGGTGCGCGCGGCGAGACGCTGTCGGTCGCTGATTTTGTGCGGCTCGCGAATGCCCTGAATGCGCGCGCACTGTCGGCCGCGTTGGCTTGCTCGAGGTCGCGATGACGCGTGCTGTTCGCACGGCATTGACCCGCTTGCGCAATTGGATCGCGCCTTCGCTCCGCGATGACCGTTCGCTACTCGCTGCGCGCGTCTGGAACGCGCCGGTGCAGCCGGACGACTCGGCCGGGCCTGCGCAGATGCAGGGCCACGACGGACTGGACCCCGAGCTTGTGCCCATCCTCGGCGAGTTTGCCTGGCATTCACTCACGCTCGATTCGCGTCTGGCCGAGGTGAGCGAGGATCATTATGCGGTTGTCGCCAAGATGCTTGCGGACGCGGACCTTGGCGCTCCGCAGGATTCTCGCGTACTCGAAGTCGCAGCCTATGCGCACACGACCGGTTACCTGCTCTACGAGCGCCTTTGGATGCGCACCGATCTGCTCGACATCTCGCCCAGCACGCTTCGACTCGGTCGTCGCATTGCGCGTGAGCAGGGTTTGCCGACCGAGGGCACGACCTGCGTCGCGGGGGACTTTCACGACATGCCCTACGCGGACGCCCAGTTTAACGTCGTCTACATCTGTTCGGCGTTGCATCATACGTGGCGGTGGCAGCGCGTTCTCAGTGAAATGCTACGGGTGCTTGCGCCGGGGGGGATGCTCCTGCTGGAAAACGAGCCGTGCCGCAGGCGCTTCTGCCATTATCGCTTCAGTGCCAATAGGATCGAGCAGTATGGCGAGCTTGAGCAAGCGCTCGACCGGCTGGGTATTCTGCGCACGGTCGCCGAGCCCTTTCCCGGCACACGTCCGGAGAGCTTGTTCGGCATGGTAGAGAACCAGACGATTCCGATCGCGACGCTGTGCAGCGTACTGGCGGCCAACTGCACCCCTGTTGCCGTAACAGTTAACTCCGATGTTTGCATGGGCGGTCTCGAGCAGGAGATGGTAGCCCGCAGACGCGAGGGGAAGGCCGCATGTACCCGCTGGCTCATCGGGGAAATGATGCGACGTGTCGGCGAGGCGGGCGCGGCGACGAGCGAAGCGGACCGCGGTATGGGGTTCGGCCTGCCCTCGCGAGATGAGATCGAGAAGCTCTGTGCGTCAACCGTGGAGGCGCTTGTGGAGCTGCCGTCCGATCCGAGCTCAGCCGACTTCCGCACGGGTCTTGCCGACACCTTCGGTGCGTCGGTGCGCATTGCGGTGCGCAAGAACGGCGTGCGCCGGAGCGTGCCGGCCGCGCGTCTTTCCAGGGACTGTCCGACACGCGACGATGTCGTCTATGCTTTTCCTCGGCGGATCGCGCATCTGCTCGACCCGCGCACCGCCGTGTTGCCGAACATTCAGTCGGGCTCGATCGAGGCGCTCAACGATGTCTTTCCACCCACGGACTGGACGATGAGCGTGTCAGCCGAGGGACTGCGTTCGCTCGCGCCTGCGAAGGCCCGGCCGAGCTTCACCGTTCCGGTGACCCGGCCAGGTTCGTTGTTGATTCTGGTTCGGCTCCATGTTGTCATCGACGCGCGACCGTTTCGCGTGATGCTCTGCGCCGACGATGACGAATTGGCCGGATTCGACGCATACCGCACCGATTCGTTGCTCTTTAGGTCGATCGTTCATTGTCCGCAATGCACGTCGCGGCTGCGACTGTCGATCCGCGCGCGAGGGCTGGACGTGGCGGCCGCCGACGACGAGGCGGCGCTCTTCAACGTCTCCTATGCAGGGGCTTTCGCGCTGTAGGCAACGCTCCGCGCGAAGCCGATCTGGAGCGAGTGGGTATCGCAGCCAGCGCGCGTGGCGAGACGCTCTCGGTCGGTGATTTCGTGCGGCTCGCCAACGCGCTCGCATAGGAAGCGTCCGGAAGCGAGTTGCGCGACCGTTTCGTGCGACGGCGGTGGCTGATCGCCAGCGCAAAAAAGAAGCCGGATGGACCCACGGGGGCCCATCCGGCCGTTACGTCGTGCGGCGACGCGTCGCCGCCGCGGGGGTCTTACTTGATGAACGTATAGACAGCCCCGTGCGAGCCGCCGACGGTAAGCGTCGCCTGGTGGTCGCCCGGGTCCGCGCCCTTGGCGGTGGTCATGGTGATCGTCACCACCGTCCATGCGCCCGGCGCGAGCGAGACCGAATTCGTCGAGACCGAATAAGCGACGCCGATTTTAGTGCTCGCACTCACGGCGACCGACCAAGTAGCGGCTGAGCCGCTCAGGTTGGTGATCGTGACATCGAACGTTAGCGTCTGACCGCCTCCCGACGGGACGGCGCCGAAGCTCACGCTCACCGGATCGAGCGCCGCGCTGGCGCCGACTGCGTTCAGCAGATTCTCGCGTCCAGCACCGATGACATTGACATTGGTCTCCGGTAGAGCGGTGGAGAAGTTTTTGAGAACGCCCTGTTCCGCAGTATTGACGATCGCGGAGCGCACTTCGGCGGCGGACCACGTGGGATGCTGCTGGCGCACGATGGCAGCCGACCCCGCGAGATGCGGTGTGGCCATCGACGTACCCTGGAAGAACGCAAAGCACGGCGGCGCGGCGCAGAAGGCTGCGGGAATCGAGCTCAGCACGTTGACGCCAGGCGCGACGACGTCGGGCTTGACGCGGAAATCGACGTCGGTCGGTCCCCGGCTGCTGAAGCCCGCCATGATGTCGACATTCGGCGTCAAGAAGTACGCCAGCGTCGCGCCGATCGTCGTCGATGAGCCATCAACCAGCTTGAGCGTCTGTCCGACATCACGCGCAACCATGTAGGCGGGCACTGTTGGCTGATTCGGCGTGCCGTCGCTTGCCATCGCAACCGGGTCGCCGGCGACGTTGTTCGCAACAAGAACGGCGGCCGCGCCAGCCGCCTCCGCGTTGCGGATCTTCGCCGAGAATGTGCACGTGCCGCGCGAGATCAGCGCGATCTTGCCCGTCAGGCTGCCCGCGGGCAACGCAGAACAGGCTGTGCTGAGCACAGTCCCGCTCAATACGACACCGAGCGGCGCGGTCAGGTCGGCGGTGACCGTCGCAAACTCGCCGGTCGCCGCGCCGTACGTATTGCCGCTGTTCGTCACGGGGGCGCCGACGAAGTGTGGCACGGTGCTCGCACCGGCGGTCAGCGCGCGCGCCGCGCTGCCGGGCGATTCGACGGTGAAAAAGCCGGGACCGGAGTTGCCGGCCGCGACCGCGACGACCATGTTCGCCTGGTCGAGGTTGTCCACGGCGATCGTCAGCAGGTCGAGGTTGCCGTGTATGTTGCCGCCGAGGCTCATGTTGGCGACGTCGAAACCGTCGGCATACGCCGCCTCGAGGGCGTCCAGGATGTCCTCGGAGCGCGCGTTGAGGACGTCATCGGGAAACACGTTGTAATTGCCGAGCAGCGACCGCGGCGCGACGCCGGAGATCGCGTAGGGGATGACCACCCCTTGCACGGTGGCCGGGGTGTCGAGATTGCAGCCGACGGTGCCGGCGACGTGCGTGCCGTGCGCCTGCACCGGCTCCGGCGTGTAGTGGCGGCTCGGTGTCTTGTTGTGGAACACCTTGGCGGCGATGACTTTGTTGTTCGTGAACGTGTGATCCCCGAGCTGCGTCTGCGCGGCGTAGCCGGCGTCACTGAAGCATGGATGCGTGATGTCGATGCCGGTGTCAACGACGGCGACCTTCACGCCCTCGCCCGCGTTGGTGGGTCCGCCGCCTGCGTTCCATGCCTGGATCGCATCGATGATACTCAGGTCGGGATCGTTGTTGTCGATCGGGCGATAGAGCCCCTGATATTCAGCGCGTCGCACCTGCGGCGCCGCCGCCACTTGCGCGAGCGTCGCACCGTTGAGCTGCACGGCGACCGCGTTGAGCGAAATGTCGAACTCCCCGGTGACCTTGGCCTGCGGGACGTTCGCCTTCAGCCATTGCTTGTAGTCGTTGCGAAGCGCCGAGAGCTGCGCCCGGTAGGACTTTGTCGTGTTGCTGTAGAAATCGATCTTCTTACCTTGCGGCGGCTTCGTACGGATGTACGTCGACAGCGGATCGCCGTTGAGCTGCACGAGCGCCGAGCTCGTGTCCTGCGTTGCCTGCGTGGATGTCGCGTCGTCGTTGGGCGTCGCCGCTGATATGCCGGCCGTAACAAGGCCGAATGCCGCTACTGCGGCGACGACAAGGCCGTTGAGCATTTGTCGCGTCGTTCGCTCGTTGCAATTCATTCTTTGTCCTCCAGAGGCCCCGATACACGCGGATAGCGTCGAGTGGGGAGTGTTGTGGAAAGCCGCGCCTGCTCTTGGCCGGCGCGGAGGTGCGAATGTTGCGCGGTGAACTTTGCGCCGTCAAGCGCTGGAGTAGTTCCATCGGCCTTGTGGCACTCAACCTCCAACCTAGAAGGGATAACGGGCCGGCAGTTCGAGGATGGACGTGAGATCGTCGAGCGGCCGGCGGGACTCGTCAAGCAGTGCGCGCGGCAAGCCGCCGCAGGACCTGTTTTCCCGCGCCTCGCGAATACCTTGGCTTAGCGGGAATCCCCAACAGGGAGTTACGCTGAATCGTATCGGCGCCGATTCAGTGCGATCTGTTGTTCAGTACGACCTGTACGACTTCGCCGGCGACTGCGCAGCCCCAACGATTGGCGCGCTCGAGAGAACCAGAGCGGCGGCGACGAGGCATGCTACAGATCTTACCCATATGGAGCGTTCCTCACATCCAGGCCCTGTAACGCGCTGTGGCCCGGATGGTCTGAGGTGCGACCAGGTATATCTAGCGCTGCCGAATGCGCATTCAGGACCCTTCCAACGTCCCCCAATCCCGATCGGGGCGGAAGGCGGGAGAGGCGATGCGCAGCGTCTTGCGGCGTGCAGTCTCACCGCGAACGAGCGTGACGTTCCGCCGCGGCACGCCGAAGCTCGCAGCAAGGAACGCGATGAGCGTGTCGTTCGCCCGGCCTTCGACCGCAGGCGCGGCAAGCCGGATCTTCAAGCTGTCGCCGTGGACACCCGCGACCTCGGTTTTTTTCGCGCCCGGTTGGGCGTGAATCTCGAGCGTGATCGAGCCGTCGGCGCCAATCCGCCGCCAAGGCGAAGAGGCGCTAGCGGAAGAGCTGGGCAACGATCTGCTCAAGCCAGGCCACCGGCAGCATCAGCAAGAGCTGCGCGAGCACGATCACGATGAGCGGCGAGAGGTCGAGCGTGCCGCCGAGCGGCGGCACGACGCGCCGCACCGGCGTGAGCACGCGAAATGTGAGCGCGTTGAGCACACCGGCCAGAGGCCCGTCCGGGGCGACCCACGACAGCAGCGCCTGCAGGAAGACCGCGATGATGATGATCCACAGCGTCGCCTTGACGAGCTCGACGACGGCAAGCACGGTGACGAGTCCTACCAGGGTTCCCGACACCGCGCCGCCAGTCATGGTCATGAGCGCGGCCAGCCACAGCGCCTGCAAAACCCAAGCGAGCAGGAGCGACGCCCAGTCGTAGCCGCGATAGCCCGGTATGACGCGGCGCATCGGCTTGACTGCCCAGTCGGTCAGTGCACTCACCGCCTGGCCGAGAGGGTTCCTGAATGGCGCACGCAGCCACTGCATCAGGAACCGCAGCAGCACGGCGTAGACGAGGAGCCCGAATACGATGTTGATCAGAAACCGGAGCGCGTCGTAAAACATTAGGTCTCGTCGCCAAGTATGCGGCCGAGCTCGCTCGCGCGCTCAGCGGCCGCCTTGACCGCGGCGACGACCGCCGCCTTGACTGCGGCCTGGTCGAGCGTCGCGATAGCGCGCTCGGTGGTACCGCCCTTCGAGGTGACTTGCGCGCGCAACAGCGCCGGCTCGGAATCGCTCTGTTCGGCCAGACGGATCGAGCCGGAAAAAGTCGCGAGGCTCAGCCGCCGCGCTTCCACCGGCGTGAAACCCAGCTCGCGCGCCGCCTGCTCGAGCGCTTCGAGAAAGTAAAAGACATACGCCGGGCCGCTGCCCGAAACCGCGGTCACCGCATTGAGCTCGTCCTCGCGCTCGCACCACAGCGTGCTTCCCACCGCTTCGAGCACGGCGGCGGCGCGCGAGCGTCCCTCGCTGTCGACACCGGAGAGCGCGTACAACCCGGCAATCCCCGCACCGATCAGCGCAGCAGTGTTCGGCATCGCGCGCACGAGCCGTCGATAACCCAGGAGCCAGCGCGAGAGATCGGATAGCCGAATGCCGGCGGCGATGGTCAGCACGACCTGGCGCTTGAGCAGCGTGGCAAGCTCGCGGGCGACCATGCGCACGTTCTGCGGCTTGACCGCGATGACGATCACGTCGGCGTTGCCGACTGCGGCGGGCTCGATCGCCGGAAACGTGGCGATGCCAAAGCGCGCCGCAACCGTCGCCCGCGCCTCGGCGTCGATCTCGACCACCGCGAGCGCGTCGGAAGCCTGGCCGCGTGCGATGAGGCCGCCCAGCAGCGCCCGCGCCATGTTGCCGCCGCCGATGATGGTGATGTTCATGCTGCCTCCTACTGCCGTCGCGTGCAGTGGCATGTCGCGCGTCGGCGGCAGCCGCGACTCGGGCTCACGCGGCTGCCTCTCGCTCGGTTGGGCTCGTTCTTTCGCCGAACAAGGCGGTGCCGATGCGTACCAGCGTGGCCCCCTCCGCGACGGCGGCCTCGAGATCGGCCGACATCCCCATCGACAGCGTATCGACAGCTAGCCCACCCGCGCGCGCCGCATCGAATAATTCGCGCAAGCCACGGAACTGCCGGCGCTGACGTTCGATGTCGGCGGTTTCCTCCGCGATGCCCATGAACCCGCGCAAAGCGAGCGACGGCAGCCCGGACACGGCGCGTGCGAGCGCTAGCGCTTCATCCGGCGCGACGCCGCTCTTGCTCTGTTCGCCGCTGATGTTCACCTGTACGCACACGTTGAGCGGCGCAGCGTGCGCGTCGCGCGCGGCGGACAACCGCTCGGCGATCTTCAGCCGATCGATGCTTTGCACCCACCCGAACAGCGCGGCGGCAAGCCGCGTCTTGTTGCTCTGTAGCGGTCCGATGAGATGCCACTCGATGCCGGAGAGATCGGAGAGCTGCCCGGACTTGAGCGAAGCCTCCTGCACGTAGTTCTCGCCAAACGCCCGCTGGCCCAGCGCGTATGCGGCGCGGACCGCCGCGACGGGCTGCGCCTTGCTCACCGCGAGCAGCCCGATAGTCGCGGGATCGCGGCCGGCGCGCCGGGCCGCGACTGCGATCCGGGACCGAACGGCTTGCCACGCCTTCTCGTCTGGGCTCATAATCGGATGGATGATGACGCCGGCATAGCGGGCCTCGCGCTGTAATCCACAGATGGAATCCCCGCGCCGTCGCCGCCGTTCTGGGCTTGCCGCAGCGGCCGCCTGCAAGAATACCCGTGGCCCGCGCGCTTTGGCCCGATGGGATTATAAATGGACATTGCCGAACTCTTAGCGTTCGCGGTCAAGAACCGGGCTTCAGACCTGCACCTTTCGGCGGGGCTGCCGCCCATGATCCGCGTTCACGGCGATATCCGGCGGATCAACCTGCCGCCGATGGAGCACGAGGACGTGCACGCCATGGTGTACGACATCATGAGCGATGCCCAGCGCAAGACCTACGAGGAGATGCTCGAGTGCGACTTCTCGTTCGGCATTCCCAACCTCGCCCGGTTCCGGGTCAACGCCTACAACCAGGAGCGCGGCGCCGCGGTTGCGTTCCGCACCATCCCCTCGAAGGTGCTCTCACTCGAAGAGCTTGCAACGCCCAAGATCTTCGCCGAGATGACGAACAACCCGCGCGGATTGATCCTGTGCACGGGCCCGACCGGCTCGGGCAAGTCGACGACGCTGGCGGCGATGACCAACCATGTGAATGAGAACGAGTATGGGCACATTCTCACCATCGAGGATCCGATCGAGTTCCTGCACGAATCGAAGAAATGCCTGATCAACCAGCGCGAAGTCGGGCCGCATACCTTGTCGTTCGCCAACGCGCTGCGCGCAGCCTTGCGCGAGGACCCTGACTACATTCTGGTCGGCGAAATGCGCGACCTGGAGACGATCCGCCTGGCGCTGACCGCGGCCGAAACCGGCCACCTGGTGTTCGCGACGCTGCATACGAGCTCGGCGGCGAAGACGATCGACCGCATCATCGACGTTTTCCCCGCGGCGGAAAAGGACATGGTGCGAGCGATGCTGTCGGAATCGCTGGTCGCGGTGATCTCGCAGTCGCTGCTCAAAACCAAGGACGGGCAGGGTCGCATCGCGGCGTGGGAAATCATGACCGGCACGCCGGCGATCCGTAACCTCATCCGGGAAAACAAGGTCGCGCAGATGTATTCGACGATCCAGACCAGCCAGGCGGCGGGCATGCAGACGATGGATCAATGCCTGACCGAATTGATCCGCCGCAATCAGATTCAGCTTGCCGAGGCGCGAGCACGCGCTGTCAACAAGGATCTCTTCGGCGGCTGACCGTCAGACCATGCAAAGCTACTGCGCGGCCCGTATGCTTCGTTGTGTCCTCGCTCGCCGCTCGCCGTACTTCTCTGTACTCTCGCGGCTCGCTCCGGGCCGCCTCGCCTCCGGGCCGCTCGCTACGCTTTTCCTGGCCTGACGGCCGCGAATAGGGAATCAGACAATGGAACGCGAAACCGCCACCAAGTTTATCCACGAATTGCTCGATCTGCTGGTCAAGCAGAAGGGCTCGGACCTGTTTATCACCGCCGACTTTCCGCCTGCGCTCAAGATCGACGGCAAGATCGCACCCGTATCGAAGACTGTGCTCACGTCACAGCACACCATCGAGCTCGTGCGCAGCGTGATGAACGACAAGCAGGCGATGGAATTCGAGTCGACCAAGGAATGCAACTTCGCCATCGCCCCGCCCGGGATCGGCCGTTTCCGCTGCAACGCGTTCGTGCAGCAAGGCCGCGTCGGCATGGTCTTCCGCACGATCAATATCATCATCCCGACGTTCGAGGAGCTGAACCTGCCGCCGGTGCTCAAGGACGTTTGCATGAGCAAGCGCGGCATCATGCTGTTCATCGGCGCGACCGGCTGCGGGAAATCGACGTCGATGGCGGCGCTGCTCGGCTATCGCAACGAGAACAGCTACGGCCACATCATCACCATCGAGGATCCGATCGAGTTCGTGCACGAGCACAAGAATTGCATCATGACCCAGCGCGAGGTCGCCGTCGACACCGACAACTGGGAGATCGCGCTGAAGAACTCGCTGCGGCAGGCGCCGGACGTGATCCTGATCGGCGAAATCCGCGACCGCAATACGATGGACTACGCGATCGCGTTCGCCGAGACCGGTCACCTGTGCCTGGCGACGCTCCACGCCAACAGCACCAACCAGGCGCTCGACCGTATTATCAACTTCTTCCCCGAGGAGCGCCGCGCGCAGCTCCTGATGGATCTTTCGCTCAACATTCGCGCGTTCGTCGCGCAGCGGCTGATCGCGCGCCGCGACGGCCGCGGCCGTGTGCCGGCGGTCGAGGTGATGCTGAATTCACCGCTGATCTCCGATCTGATCTTCAAGGGCGATGTCTCCGGCATCAAGGAGATCATGAAGAAGTCACGCGAACTGGGCATGCAGACCTTCGATCAGGCGTTGTTCGATTTGTACGAAGCGGGGATGATCAGCTACGAGGATGCGCTGCGCAACGCGGATTCGCTCAACGACCTGCGCCTCGAAATCAAGCTGCACGGCAAGGATGCCAAGAACCGCAACATCATGGCCGGCATCGGCAACATGGACCTGGTTCCGGACTCTTCCAACCCGATGGCCACCAACCGCTTTTAGTTCAGTACCCGTGTCGAGCGCTTCGAGAGGCTCAGGACGGGCTTCGCGAAAGGCGGACCCGCCGCTCGGTGCAAAAATTTCCCCTCCCGGAATTCGCCGGAGTCGGTCCTAAAGCGGCGTCGATGGGCTTCCTCCAAGGCTACGCGGGTCGTAGTTCGCGCATACAATAGCGCTCATGGCCGGCATCGATTCCTCCACGCCCGTTCCCTCTGAGATCAAGCTCCATCAAGCCTCGCGGGCGATGGAGTTGTCTTTCGCCGACGGCACGAGTTTCCGTCTGCCCTACGAATTCCTGCGCGTTTACTCGCCCTCGGCCGAGGTGCGCGGGCACGGGCCGGGCCAGGAAACGCTGCAGGTCGGCAAGCGCGACGTCACGATCGCGGAGCTCGAACCGGTCGGGCATTACGCCGTCCGGCCCAAGTTCTCCGACGGTCACGACACCGGCATCTATTCCTGGGACTATCTGTACGATCTGGGCGAGCGGCAGGACGAGCTGTGGCAGCGATATCTGGCGCGGCTCGCCGCGGCCGGTGCGAGCCGCGATCCCGATCCCAATGCTCCGGCACCTGCGCCGGCGCATGCCTGCGGTCATCACCACGGTCGATGAGCGCAATCTCGGCAGCCTCACCCCTACGCCTCCCTGAATCGCCTGCGACGATCGTGACAGGACAGATGAGCAAGACGACGGATTTCGGCTTCGAACGTGTGCCGCCCGAAGAGAAGGCGCGGCGCGTGCGTGGCGTGTTCGAGTCGGTCGCAGCAAAGTACGACCTCATGAACGACCTCATGTCGGCGGGGCTGCATCGCGCCTGGAAGCGTTTTGCCGTCGAGACCAGCGGCGTTCGCCGCGGCAGCGCTGTGCTCGACGTCGCGGGCGGCACCGCCGATCTCACGCGCCTTTTCGCCGATCGCGTCGGACCGTCGGGCCGCGTGATCCTCACCGATATCACCGCCGCCATGCTCGCTGCCGGCCGCGACCGGATGCTCGATGAAGGTCGCCTCGTACCGGCGGTCCAGTGCAACGCCGAGGCGCTGCCGTTTCCGGCGCGCAGCTTCGACTGCGTCTGCATCGGGTTCGGTCTGCGCAATGTGACCCGCAAGGATTTCGCGTTGGCCGAAATGCGCCGCGTCCTGCGTCCCGGCGGCGTCGCTCTCATCCTCGAGTTCAGCAAGGTGGCCGAGCCGTTCCGCGCCGCCTACGACTGGTACAGCTTCAACGTCCTGCCGCGTCTGGGCAAGCTCGTCGCCGACGACGAAGCGAGCTACCGCTATCTCGCCGAGTCGATCCGCATGCATCCCGATCAGGCGGCACTGAAGGAAATGATGGAGAACGCCGGATTCGAGCGCGTGGAATGGTTCGACTTGATGGCCGGCATCGTCGCGTTGCATCGAGGTTACGTGCTGTAACCGCATGACTCTCGCTGCCGACGTGATCAACCGCGTGCTCGAGCGTGAGGGCTGGGCGCGAGAGAGGCTCGTCGCGCATGCCGGGCGCACGCTACGGATCGACGTCGGGCCGGCGAGCCGGACGGCCGCCATCGCCGCGGATGGCCGGTTCTCGCAAAGCGAGGCAGCGCCAGACCTCACGTTGACGATTTCTCCACTGCGGCTGCCGGCCTTGCTCGCGCAGCCCGAACGTTGGAATCAGCTCGTCGCGGCTGAGGGCGATGCCGCGCTCAACGCGACGCTCGCGGAGCTCGCGTTGACGCTGCCATGGTTCGTCGAAGAGCTCTGCGCCAGGGCGTTCGGTCGCGTGGCGGGCCAGCAAGTGGCCGATCTCGGCCGGCGCTTGCTCGCGCTTCCCGGCTACGCCGCGGAGCGCTTCGGCGAGAGCGTTGCGAGCTACATCGGCGACGAGACGCGGCTTGCGGTGAGCAGCGCCGAGGCACGCGCCTTCGCTGCCGAGGTCGCGGCGGTTGCTGCACGCGTCGACGCGCTCGCTGCGCGTATCGACGTCGTAGCCCGGGCTGACCCCAGAATTGATCCGGGGGATGCCCGGGGCGATCGCTGAAACGACGCCGTAGCCCGGGCTGAGCGAAGCGATGCCCGGGACTCGCCTCGATTCGAAGCGCCGCCCCGGGCTTCGCCCTCCGGGCTCAACCCAGGCTACGCCGCCGGCGGCCAGGCGAAGACCTGAGTCGACGGCGGACCGAGCGGATCGACGTTCGGATCGATTCCCGAGATGCGCAAGACCTCGTCCTTGAACCAGCGATGGAATGGCTGCTGCGCGTCGGCGTATGCCCTTGCCGCCGGAACGACGTCCTCCACCTCGGTTATGACGATGCCCTGCGACCCGAAAGGGCCGGGTTGGAGATGCCAGGTCTCGCGCTTGACCCGGTAGCTGTCGTAGAACTCGCGCACTTCCGCCTGCCGCGGTCCGCAGAGCTCGCGCGCGAATGTTTGGACGTCCTGCTCCTTGCTGGCAGCACGGGAAACGCCCTGACGACGAGATGCATGGCTTGTGCTCCAATCGGTCCGATTGATCGCGCGTTCCTTCGGCGAGGTCAGTCCTTCATGACTTTCGCCTTTCTGTCCCAAGACGGTCTCGATACGCCGCGATGATCGCTCACTCGCGCACGCGGGCCGCAACCGGCGGTCCGGCTACGTCACTTGCTCGCGCGGCCTCGTGCTCGCCATCGCGACAGCGCTGAAGACGAGCAATGCCGCTACGCCGATCGCGGCTTCGGTGTGCAGCATTCCGCCCGGTCCCCAGCGCGCCGCGGCCCATCCGTCGACCGCAGTCATGTAACCGATGGGTATGTTCGATAGCGACGCGAAGAGATTGTACTTGGTCGCCGCGGCGCCGAGGCCGATCGCCTCGAGCGCGACGGCCGAGAAGCCGGCGTACGCAAGCCCGTTGATGAACGCGTAAATCAAGGTGAATGCCGCGTACATGGTCTCGCTCCTTGGCGCGAGCGCCATCGCGACCGCGCAACCCGCCATCAGCACACCGAACAGAGCATACGCGGCCTTGCGATCCATGCGATCGCACACATAGCCGCCCACAAAGCATCCCGCCGCCATGACGATGCCGCTCAGCACGCCGGTGACCAGCGCGACTGTTTCCGCGCCGGCGTGCCAGTCTCCGGCGAGCGCGGACCACAGGTTCGATGCCGCGCCCGTACCGATCGGCAGAAAGCAGATCAGCAGACCGAGAAACCCTCGGCGCGATCGGGCGACATGCCACAGGTCCTTGATCACGTTCGCGAGCGTCCGGTAGTACTTGTCCTCGCGCGGGGCCCGCTGCGGCTCGGCGACGAACGCAATCGCTGCGCAACACGAGAGCGATGCCACTGCCAGCACCGCCCCGGCCATCCACGACGGCTGGAAATGCTGCGCGATCCGCAACCCGGCACCGCCGCCGAGACCGAACCCGCCCAGATTGCCGGCCTGGAACCAGCCTGCGCTGCGGCCTTTGGCGTCCTCGGGAGTGCCGTAGGCCATCAGACTCTCGACCGACATCGCGAGGAACGTCACAGCGAGGTTCGAGAGCAGTACCACGGCGGTGAGCAGTGGCAGCGAGCCCGCTTCGGCGGGAATGGCGCCGGTAGCATAAATGCCCAGTCCGCTTACGGCCGTGGCGAAGAGATACCACGTTTTGCGCGAGAGCGTCGTGTCGACCAGCGGCGCCCAGAAGAACTTCCAGCTGTGCGGGACATAGCTCATCGCGACCAGCGCTGCGGACTCGTCCACCGGAACGCCTGCCTGCGTCAGCAAATAGACGATCGTGACGGTGAGGTAACCCGACATCACTCCGAACGGGAGGATGAGGATCAGGAAAACGGCCGGATGCGGACTGCCCGATGGCGGAGCGAGTCTCACTGTCATTCCCGGTCGCGAGTGCCGCTGCTTCGATCCCCGCGCTTCGGTCACTCCGTGTATTGGGATTTGCCGTTACCGAAGGACCAGTTTTCCCAGACGACTTCGACGAGATTGATGAACAAGTCCTGCGGCTTGAGCCCCGGCTCGTGCGCCAGCAACTCGGCTGCTCGCGCATAGAAGTCGCGTTTCTGTTTCGGCTTCCGGCCCGCGCTCAAGGTGATCTGCACCAGCACGATGTCATCGGTCCGGTCGATGCCGAGATAGCCGGGATCGTAGATGATCCCGCCCGCATCGTGTTCGGTGATGATCTGGAAGCGGTCATGCTCGGGCACGGCGAGCGTCTCGATCATCGCTTGGTGGATGCCGTCTCCGATCGCGCGGCGGTAGTCGGCCGGCTTCCCGGCAGAAAGTGAAATACGGACGAGGGGCATGGTTAACTCGGCGGCGCGGGAAACTAGGGTCAGACTCGATTTTCGCACGCCACGGTGGCCTTCGGATGATCCGGTGGGAAAGTCGAGTCTGACCTACTTTCCCGTCAAAGCCATACCTTACAATCGCGCTCATGCGCTGGTTCCGGCTCGCAAAAATCTGGCTGATCGCGCTCAAGTACGGGCTCGACGAGTTCTTGCTCGGCCACGAGCGTTTTCGCTGGCTGCGGCCAACCGCGCGCGCGCTCACTTTCTGGCGCGATACCTCATCGCCGCGCGCGGAGCGCCTCCGCCTCGCGCTCCAGGACCTCGGCCCGATCTTCGTCAAATTCGGTCAGGTGCTCTCGACGCGGCGCGATCTATTGCCCGCCGACATCGCCGACGAGCTCGCGAAGCTGCAGGATCAAGTGCCGCCGTTTCCGAGCGAACAGGTGATCGCGACGCTCAACCGCGTCTACGCCAAGCCTGTCGCGCGGGTCTTCAAGTCATTCGAGCGCGAGCCGGTCGCGAGCGCCTCGGTGGCGCAGGTGCATCTCGCCGAGCTTCCCGACGGCACGCCGGCGGCGGTCAAGGTATTGCGGCCGAACATCGTGGCGACGATCGAGAGGGATCTCGCGCTCATGCAGATGGGCGCGTGGCTGGTCGAGAAGCTCTGGTCCGACGGCAAGCGTCTGAAACCGCGGGAAGTCGTCGCAGAGTTTGACAAGACTATCCACGACGAGCTGGACCTCGGGCGCGAAGCAGCCAACTGTTCGCAACTCAGGCGCAATTTCCTGCATTCGCCGCTGCTGCGCATTCCCGAGGTTTACTGGGACTGGTGCAGCACCGAGGTCATGGTGATGGAGCGCATGGCCGGCACACCGATCGCCCAGATCGAGCGGCTGAAGGCGGAGGGCGTTGATATTCCGCGGCTCGCCCGCGCCGGCGTCGAAATCTTTTTCACGCAGGTGTTCCGCGACGGCTTTTTCCACGCCGACATGCATCCGGGAAACATCTTCGTGGCCACCGATCCCGCCAACTTCGGAAAATACATCGCGCTCGACTTCGGCATCATGGGCACGCTCTCCGAGACCGACAAGAGCTATCTCGCGCAGAACTTCCTCGCCTTCTTCCGTCGCGATTACCACCGCGTCGCCACCGCGCACATCGAATCGGGATGGGTCCCGGCGGAGACGCGGGTCGACGAGCTGGAAAGCGAGATCCGCGCGGTATGCGAGCCGATCTTCGACCGGCCGTTGAAGGAAATCTCGCTCGGCCGCGTGCTGGTGCAGCTGTTCAAGGCTTCGCGGCGGTTCAACGTCGAGATCCAGCCCCAGCTCGTGCTGCTGCAGAAGACGCTGCTCAACGTCGAAGGCCTTGGCCGCCAGCTCGATCCCGACCTCGATCTGTGGGTCACCGCGAAACCATTTCTCGAGCGCTGGATGCGGGACCAGGTCGGCTGGCGTGCGCTCGAGCGGCGGCTGCGCGAGGAGGCGCCGTTTCTGGCCACCGTGCTGCCGCAATTGCCGCGTCTCATCTACCAGCGGCTATCCGCGCCGCCGACCGTGTCGCAAGATGCTCTCAAGGAGCTCGCCGCCGCACAGCGCTCGCAGAACCGCTGGCTGGCGTTGCTGGCGGTGCTGCTCGCCGGCGTGATTGCCGTACTCCTCTGGCAGTCGGTAGCGGTGTAGCCTGGGTTGAGCTCCTTCGACTTCGCTCAGCGCAGGCTCCAGCGAAACCCGGGATTCGCTTTGCTCATCCCGGGCTACATGGCTGCGAGCGCCGCATCAGCGCGCGGGCGAGCGCGTTTTCTGCAATAATCATCGTCCATACCTGCTTCCGCAAGGCGTTTCGCGTGAAGGCGGTGAAGTTGTTGCAAGTCGTGGCGTCGGCATGGCTCGCATTTGCCGCGGGAGCGGCCGGCGCTGTGCCGGCGCCGGCCATTGTATTGCCGCTTTCCGGCGCGATCGGACCGGCGAGCGCCGACTTCGTGACGCGCGGGCTCGCGCGCGCCGATCGCGAGGGTGCGCAGCTCGTCGTGCTGCAGATCGATACGCCCGGCGGACTCGACACGTCGATGCGCGAGATCATCAAGGCGATCCTCGCCTCGCGCGTTCCGGTCGCAGTCTTCGTCGGTCCCAGCGGTGCGCGCGCTGCGAGCGCCGGCACGTACATCCTCTACGCCAGCCATATCGCGGCGATGGCGCCCGGGACGAACCTCGGCGCCGCCACGCCCATTCAGATCGGCATGCCGTCGCCCATATCGCCCTCGCCACCCCCGGCTATCGAGAAGGAGAAGGAGAAGGAGAAGCAGAAGGAGAAGGGCAAGGCGAAGCCCGGCGAAGAAGCCAAAGCGCCCCAGGACACCTTGACCAAAAAGCAGACTCACGACGCGGCGGCGTACATCCGCGGGCTCGCGCAACTGCGCGGACGCAACGCGGAATGGGGCGAACGCGCCGTGCGCGAAGCGGTGAGCCTCTCGGCCGACGAAGCGCTGGCGCAAAAGGTGATCGACGTCACCGCGCGCGATGTGCCGGAGCTGCTGAAAAAACTCGACGGCCGCAAGGTGAGCACCGCCGCCGGCGAACGCGTGCTCGCGACGGCTGGCGCTGCGCAGGTCATCTTGGAACCCGATTGGAAGAGCCGGTTCCTCGCCGTGATCACCGATCCCAGCGTCGCGCTGATCCTGATGATGCTGGGCATCTATGGGCTGTTTTTCGAGTTCTCCAATCCGGGATTCGTGCTGCCGGGTGTGGTCGGCGCGATCTGCCTCTGTCTAGGACTGTTCGCGCTCAACATGCTCCCGGTCAATTACGCCGGATTGACACTGGTCCTCCTGGGGCTCGCCTTCCTGGTCGCCGAGGTGTTCCTGCCGAGTTACGGATCGCTGGGTGTGGGCGGCATCATCGCCTTTGTCATCGGCGCGGTGATGCTGATCGACACCGAGGTGCCGGGCTTCGGCGTCCCGCCTTGGCTGATCGGTTCGCTCGCGCTCATGTCCGCTGCGTTCATCTTCCTCATCGGCGGAGTCGCGTTGAAGGCGCGCGGCCGACCCGTCGTCACCGGCCACGAGGAGCTGATCGGCAGCGTCGGCGTCGTGCTCGAGGACGCGGAAGGCGAAGGCTGGGCGCGCGTGCGCAGCGAGCAATGGCGCGTGCAAAGCCGGGTACCGCTCAAGCGCGGGCAGGACGTTCGAGTCACCGAGCGCAACGGACTGGTCCTGACCGTGACGCCGCTTAACGAAGGCGTGGGAGGCTAAAGATGGCTTTTGGAATGGGATTCGGCGGCATTGTCGTCATTATCGTTCTATTGATCCTCGCGTCGTCGTTCAAAGTTCTGCGCGAGTACCAGCGCGGTGTGGTGTTCATGCTCGGCCGCTTCTGGAAAGTCAAGGGCCCCGGCCTGATCCTCATCATCCCGGTCGTCCAGCAGTGGGTGCGCGTCGACCTGCGCACGATCGTGATGGACGTTCCGCCGCAGGACGTGATCACCCGCGACAACGTGTCGGTCAAGGTCAACGCCGTCATCTACTTCCGCGTCGTCGATCCGGCCAAGTCGGTGATCCAGGTCGAACAGTTTCTCCAGGCGACGAGCCAGCTCGCGCAGACGACGCTGCGCGCGATCCTCGGCAAGCACGCGCTGGACGAATTGCTCTCCGAGCGGGAAAAGCTCAACCTCGCCATCCAGCAGGTGCTCGACACGCAGACCGACGCCTGGGGCATCAAGGTATCGACGGTCGAGATCAAGCAAGTCGACCTCAACGAATCGATGGTGCGGGCGATCGCCCGACAAGCCGAGGCCGAGCGCGAGCGCCGCGCCAAGATCATCCACGCCGAGGGCGAATTGCAGGCTTCGGAAAAGCTGCTGCAGGCGGCGCGGATGCTCGCGCAGCAGCCGCAGGCGATGCAGCTGCGCTATCTGCAGACGCTCGGCAACATCGCTGGCGACAAGAGCTCGACCATCGTTTTCCCGGTGCCGATGGAGCTTCTCTCCGCCCTCGGCACCAAGCCGCCGGAGCCGAAGCAGTAATTGGGGTCGGACTGAGCTGAGCTCCACTCAGCCGTCTGCATCAGCCGAAAGCCTCATGCCGCCGCATGGCCGCCGCGCGACAGTGCGGGCATGGATACCGATTGTCCCGGTCAGCCCGCGCCCACGCAGCACTTCTTCACCGCCGCGCTCGAAGAGGAGTGCTCGAGCGCCCTGACCGAACACGCGGACACGCTGCGGCTCGCGTTCCGGGCGTGCCGCGACCGCTATCCATTCGCGCTGACGGCGGGCGTGATCCTGCCCGATCATCTGCATTGCATCCTCGCGCTGCCCGCGGGCGACACTGCTCGCGCCGCGCGGTGGCGCCTCATCCAGACGCTTTTCGAGCGGGTGGTCGGTGGGCCGGGGCTCTGGCGCAGCTTCGACGACCAGCCCCTGCACGACGAAGCGGAGTTGCAGCGGCGCGTCGATTACATCCATGCCGACCCGGTGCGGCACGGCCTCGTGCGGTCGCCGAGAAAGTGGCCGTTCTCCTCGTTGCACGCCTACGTCCGTCACGGACTGCGGCCATTGTACTGGTCGGGCGACGTCGACTCGCGTTACGGAGCGAGCGTCGGGAGCGCGTCGGCTGGAAAAGTAGGGTCAGAGACGACTTTCGTCCGCGATCACACGCGTCTGCCAATCCAGGGGGGAAGTCGTCTCTGACCCTACTTTTTGGCGCCGATGATCGTTTCGTTCCAGACGATCGCGACGTCGGGCTGGCGCTTGACCAGGCGTTCGAGCGCCTTCCTCTGCGCTTTTGTTCGCACGCAGCCCTGCAGCGTGACGAACTTGCGCGTCGTCGTGACCCACACGCTGGTGTCGCGAAAACGTTTGTCGCTGCGGACAGCCGCGACGACGCGCTCATTGATCTCCGGATCGCGCTTATACGCGCCACCGCACTCGCAGCTGCCAGCGAGGCAACACGACGTGCCTCGCTCGACGCGCTGATGCGCCGTTGCGCGCATTTCCTGCTCGGTGAGCACCGGCGGCTTTGCGGCCGGGCAACTCGCGTAGCCATCGCTCGCCTGCGCAAACGGATCGAGTTGATACGTGCGCGGCTCTTCGGCCGCCGCCTTGAGCACCGCCAGCGCGCTCGCCAACGCGAAAAACATGTATGGTCGCAGCATCGAACACCGTAACAGCGTGGAAGCCTCGTTCATTTTGCTACAATCTGCCGATTACGCGAGGGGGACGAGTCGGAACGCGATGGCGCTGCTCGAAATCCAGAACGTCACCCGCCGCTTCGGCGATTTCACCGCAGTCGACAACGTCAGCATCGGCATCGAAGCCGGCGAGTTTTTCACCCTGCTCGGGCCCTCGGGTTGCGGCAAGACGACGCTGCTGCGCATGATCGCCGGCTTCGACCTCCCCGATGGCGGCCGCGTCTTGCTGAACGGCGAGGACCTCGCCGGCCGGCCGCCGGAGCGGCGCCCGATGCGTATGGTGTTCCAGAGCTACGCGCTGTTCCCGCACATGACCGTCGAAGGCAACGTCGCGTTCCCGCTGCAGATGGCGAAAACTCCCGCTGCGCAGATCGGCGCCAAGGTCGCCGCGGCGCTGGAGGACGTGCGCCTGCAAGACTTCGGCAAACGCTATCCGCACGAGCTCTCCGGCGGGCAGAGGCAGCGCGTCGCGCTCGGCCGCGCGCTGGTCACGCATCCGGCGGTGCTGCTGCTCGACGAGCCGCTGGCCGCGCTCGACGCGAAGCTGCGCGAGGAAATGCAAATCGAGCTCATCAACCTGCAGAAGGAGGTCGGCATCACGTTCGCCTACGTGACGCACGATCAGACCGAGGCGCTGGCGCTCTCGCATCGCATCGCGGTGATGAACAAGGGCCGCGTCGAGCAACTCGACAAGCCGTCGAAGATCTACGGTTTTCCGCGCACGCGTTTTGTCGCCGACTTCATCGGCCAGTGCAACCTGTTCTCCGGCCCGGTTGCGGCGAGCGGCAACGGCTTGGTCACGGTCGACGTGTCCGCGCTCGGCCCGGTGCGCGTTGCGACCGACTCGAAGCTCGCGCCCGGCCGTCCCGCCACGATCGCGCTGCGGCCGGAAAAGATCCGAATCGAGGCCACTGCGCCCGCCGACACGCCCGACAATCACTATCGCGGAACCATCGCGGACCTGCTCTACATGGGCGAGGTGACCATGTACCGGGTCGCCACGCCGGGCGGCATGCGCGTCGAAGTCTTGCTCGCCAATTCGCAGAGCGGCCGCGCCAAGTTCTTCGAGGTCGGCGACGCGGTCGAAATGAGCTGGTCGGTCGACGCGGGCCACTTCATCGAAGAGTGACCATGAAACCGAAGCCCATCTCCACGGCAACGCGCCCACGGATCGGCAAGTGGTTGGTCAGCGGACCGCCGCTCGCCTATCTGCTGCTGTTCTTTGCGATCCCGTCGCTCATCATGTTGCTGGCGTCGCTCCGCACCCCCGGCGAATTCGGTGGCTTGGCGCCGCTCTTCGAGGAGGGAAGGCTCGATCTCAATCTCGACAGCTACGCGCGCTTCTTCAGCGAGTCGATCTACGCCCAGATCTTTGCGAAGTCGGTGTGGTACGCGCTCTCCACGACGCTGTTCTGCCTGGCGCTCGCGTACCCGCTCGCCGCGCTGATCGCCAAATCGGAGAAGCGCTATCGGGACCTTCTGCTATTGCTGGTTATTCTGCCGTTCTGGAGCAATTTCCTGATCCGCGTGTACGCGTGGATGATCATCCTCGGCCCCAACGCCGCACTGGCAAGAACGGTGAACGGCGTGCTGGCGTGGTTCGGGCACGAGGCGGTGCCGCTGCTCTTTAGCTCGTTCGCCGTGCTGGTGTGCCTGGTCTATGTGCACCTGCCGTTCATGGTGCTACCCCTTTATGCGAATCTCGAGAAGCACGATCAGGCGCTGCTCGATGCGGCGCAGGACCTCGGCGCCAATGCTTGGCAACGGTTCTGGCGCATCACCTTCCCGCTCTCGCTCCCGGGCGTGTACGCCGGCGCGGCGCTGGTGTTCATTCCCGCGCTCGGCATTTTCGCTATCCCCGACATCCTGGGCGGACCGGAAGATAGCCTGATCGGCAACGTCATCAAGCAGCAGTTCCTGGAGACGCGCGATTGGCCGTTTGGCAGCGTGCTCTCGATCGTGCTCACCATCGCCGCGCTGGCGCTCGCGGGCCTCGCCGCTTGGGTCGCGCGCGGCAACCTCGGCACGCCATCCTCGGCGAAGGCCGCCCATGCGTAAGCGTCCGCTCGGACTGTGGATCGCCGCGGCAGCGGGATACGCCTTCCTTTACGTTCCGCTCGTCATCGTCATCGTCTATTCGTTCAACGACTCGCGGCTGAACGCCGAGTGGGTGGGATTCACACTCGACTGGTACGACAAGCTGTTCCACAACCATGAAATGCTCGCCGCGGCCGGCAACTCGCTTCTCATTGCGTTGACTGCGAGCGCAGTGTCAACCGTGCTCGGAACGATGGCGGGCGTCGCCCTGTACCGCTACAAGGCGCCCCTCCTGCAGATTCTGGTGCTAGCGCCGATTGCGATCCCGGAAATTCTGATGGGCGTGAGCCTTCTCATCTTTTTCGTCATGCTCAACTTCACGCTCGGGCTCGTCTCGGTGGCGCTCGCGCACATCACGTTCTGCATCGGCTTCGTGGCGATCGTCGTCCGGGCGCGGCTCGCCGGGATGGACGAGACGCTGACCGAAGCGGCGCGCGATTGCGGAGCCTCGCCATGGAACGCGTTTCGTTACGTCACGTTGCCATTGATCATGCCGGGGGTGATCGCTGGCGCGCTGATGGCGTTCACGCTGTCGATCGACGATTTCGTGATCACCTTCTTCACCGCCGGCGCAGGCACGGTGACATTACCTTTGCAGATCTACTCGATGATCAAGATCGCCGTGACGCCGGAGGTCAACGCGGTGTCGAGCTTGTTGATGCTGTTGACGCTCGCGCTTATCATCATTGCCTCTAGGGTATCGCCGAGCCTGCTGCGTTCCGACTAGGAGCCGTTCCCATGAAGAAGCTTCTTCCCTTGTTGGCGTCGCTGCTCCTGGCGATGCCGGCGCTCGCCAAGGACCAGTTCCACCTCTATAACTGGAACAATTACATCGCGCCGGAGACGATCAAGCGCTTCGAGGATTTCTGCAAATGCGAAGTCGTGCAGACCTATTATTCGGACAACGAAGAACTGCTTGCCAAGCTCGCCGCCGGCGCCAAGGGTTACGACATGCTGGTGCCGACGTCGAATGCGGTGGAAGCGCTGATCAAGGGCAAGCAGCTCAAGCCAATCGACAAGTCGCAGCTCCCGAACCTGAAGAACATCAATCCGATCTACCTCAATACGCCGTTCGACCCCGGCAACAAGTATTCGGTGCCGTATGCGATGTCCACTACGATCATCGGCTACAACGACCAGAAGATAAAGGAACTGGGGCTGCCCACCGACACCTGGGCGGTGATCTTCGACCCCAAGTATCTGGAGAAAGTGAAGGGGCGGGTGACTGTGCTCGACAGCTCGAGCGAGCTGTTCGCGGCGGCGCTCAAGTACCTCGGCTACTCGGCGAACGACGTCGACGAGAAGCATTGGAAGGAAGCCGCCGACGCGATCAAGAAGGCCAAACCGTACTGGGCGGCATTCAACGCCTCGTCGTACATCAAGGAGCTGACGGTCGGCAACATCTGGCTGGTGCACGGTTACTCCAATGACATCTTCCAGGCCAACCTCGACGCGCAGGCCGCCAAGCGATCGTTTCGAATCCTGCAGGGAATGCCCAAGGAGGGCGCGGTGCTCGCCGTCGACAACATGGTGATCCACAAGGATGCGCCGCGTCCGGACCTCGCGCACAAATTCATGAACTTCATGCTCGAGGGAAAGAACTCCGCAGAGCTCACCAACCTCATTGGCTCGGGCAACCCAAACCTCGATGCGGTCAAGTACATCAAGCCCGAGATCCTCAAGAATCCGGCCATCTTCCCGGACAAGGCGGTCGCGGCGAAGCTCGAGCAATTGAAGGAGCTCACCGCGGCGCAGCGGCGCCTGCGGAACCGCATGTGGACCGAAATCAGAGCGGGCCGCTAAGGAGCCTCTGACTGAGTCCCACGTGGCCGCGACGGAGGCTTTCCGGGATGAGATGCACGAAGCGACGCGAAGCCCATGGCAGGCCCCATGGGCGAGCGGCGCGACACAGCAGATCGCCCGGAAAGCCCCGTCCCTCCGGGTTTCGGCGCAATGGCCT
>WNGA01002274.1_pt1 | contig 29434 bp, 27 predicted proteins | sample 5400061 | NCBI WGS metagenome assembly WNGA01 (sample SAMN13153366, study PRJNA577476) | soil metagenome | isolation source: 100 cm soil or saprolite under grassland replicate 2 | place: USA:California | collected 2016-06-15
TTGGCTACAATGGCGGCTATGGTTATGGAGTAGGTTCTTATTGTGAAAATGGCTCAGGCGTTTATGGCTACTCTAAAAATTATGTGGGTGTATGGGGTGCCACGGGCAATTCCAGTTCTTACGCAGGATATTTTGCAGGCAATGTGTATTGCACAGGCAGTTACCTTGGATCAGACAGAAGTCTGAAGCAAAATATCAAGGAATTCAATAGTGCCATGAGCATCATCAACAAATTAAAACCTCTCCAGTATGAATTTCGTCACGATGGGAATTATGATATGATGAACCTGCCTACAGGCAGTCATTATGGTCTTATCGCCCAGGATGTGGAATCCGTATTGCCCAACCTCGTAAAAGAGACCCAGTTTGAAACCAACATGGGTAAAAGATCACTTGCTGCAAAACCTGACCCAAGCGGTAAACCTTCGTCTGCAAATACCGCTGAAGCAAAGGGAGAAACTATCAACTTTAAAGCAGTGAATTATGTTGAACTTATTCCTATTATGATAAAAGCCATGCAGGAGCAGCAGACAGTAATTGAAAAACAACAAAAGGAGATAGACGAATTGAAAAATATGGTGTCATTGTCTAAGAATACAGGAACATCAAATACTGCAGTGTCTAAAACCCCTGATTACAGTAGCGGTGCCTATGTAAAGCAGAATGCGCCAAACCCTTTCTCACAAAATACGGCTATTCAATATTATATACCTTCCACAGTAAAACAGGCTCAATTAATAGTGTACGGCATGGACGGAAGCCAAATAAAATCTTATACACTTAAAAACGGTATGAACCAGGTAAGTATAAGTGGTGGCACGTTATCTTCCGGCCAATATATTTATTCATTGGTAGTTGATGGTAAAAAAATTGACTCAAAGAATATGGTATTGACCAAATAGGTAAATGTTGCTCACAATTTTTAAATTACTCTCAATCTAAGATATACAAGGTAACCAAAACTAAAATCAAAGTCCCGTTTTAAACGGGACTTTTCAAATTTTGAAACTGCACTGAGAAGAGTAGAATATCCAAACGTGATATTTTACTTCAAAATATTCTGATTGATTACTATAAATAAAAAAAGGGCCGGAATAAAAATTCAGCCCCGTTTAAAATCCAATATCCTATGAAAAACCATTTGTTTACTGGCAAATGGCATACCAATATTTTTTTATGCCTGAATAGATGGCTTTCACTGGTTTCCCTTCCAATTATTAGAAAATTCAGTATCATTTTGGGATAAGTATTTAACTATTTCTTCCCCAAGGCTACATTCACAATGCTAAGGGCAATATCCTGGGTATATTTAGGAGAGATAATTGTGGCTTTTCCTCCTGTGTATTGTAATAATTCATGTTTTTCAATTTTTCCCGTAAGCGGGTTCATCCATTCTATCCTGTAAGTACCGGCGGGAAGCATTAATTCGAGGTTTATCTGAGAACTTCCAAACACATAACCAGCATATTGTTTTCCTGGTTGTGTTAGCATATAAGCTTTTGCTTTTTCTGATAACCCTCCTGTAATAATTGTGCTATCAGGTTGCATATGAACAAAATCAAAACGATAAATAAAATCTTTCAGGTGACTCAACTGGCTTCTAAGCGCCGGGCTTCCCCCGCCTGGCTGTGTTGATGGATAAACAAAAGTTCCTTTTTCCTCATCAGCAGTAAACGAGTAGTCAAGATTATTATATAAGCCTCCTCCTGCCAAAATAAATTCCCATCCTTCTCTTCGGTAAGTACTATCACTGGTACCTCTGAAGCCAGTTTCATTATCACCAATCACTTTATTCAAGTTGTAGTTTTCGGCTACTGCAGTGGGTGGTGAAGCATAATGAAAATTGAAAACCGATACGCCCGGATGTGGGTTCAGAATTTTTGCAGAACCATTTGCAATATTTTGTGAGATTAAATGCGGCGAGTGAAAGGCTTTCTCTGTTTCGTTGATAACAGATGCAATGTGGTGCTGCCATTCCATGGCAACTCCGCCAAAATATGGCTCATTACATATCTCATAAATAACATTATCGAAATTTTTTAATTCATTCACGATTTTGCGCACCAACGTTTCCTGCACTGCTAACAGACCACCATTTTTATCAAGTGTATAAACATCATTACGAGCAATAGCTCCCACTCCATTAATGTTATTGATTGTATTCATTGGACTGAGGTTCCATTGTAACTCTTCGTAAAAAGGACAAAACAGAGACAGCTCGATAATAATACCACGCTTCTGTGCCTCAAAAACAAAATCTTTCAAACGGGTAAAATAGGCTTTATCCCAACACGTAAGATCAAATTTATTCCCGCCATTTGCATAACCAGGCTCGGCACTGCGTGCCCATGGACAGATGAATCTGCCAGATGCAGGAGCGAGTGAATTATTAGCAATATTGAATGCACTTTTTGGTTCTACATATGCGCCGGTGAAAGTACGAGTCAGGTTAAGTCCTTTGGATTTTATCTCATCAAGATAAGGCAGGTAATCAAAATCAAGACTAAGTACAGCACCGTAATGCTCACCGGAAGTTATTAGTATAGTTGGTTTACTGTGATAAAGAAAGTAATGTGGGTTTTCCGGGTCTAAAGAAATCGGGTTAGTTTGAGCAAGGAGATGTTGTGTGATAAAAACAAGAACTGCAAAAAATATAGCCGGCAAAAAATGGAATCTTTTCATTGGCATGTTTTAGTTTATATTCAGAAGTGAAGCGATCTAAACTAATTAAATAGCATTCATTAGTTTTTTATTTCAACAGACAAAATTAAAAGCAGAGCCGCTCAATTGAAAACAGAACCCTGAAGTGAGTGACACAAGAGGCGATACCATGAAATACAAAAGCTGGTAACAAAAAAAATCAAAAAGCAAGAAACAAAAAAATCTGAAATCCGAAATTTGAAATGAAGTCTGAAATTGATTTGGAACATAGAACCTAGAACCAGAACACAGAACTACTTCAACACTTCTAACGCTTTTTTTACGATAGGATCAGTTTCATTGCTTATTTCATAATAACCTTCAGCACGCCAAATTTGCCGTGCAAGCAGTGATTGAAATCTTTTCAACATATCTGTTTTTGCAACTGTTGAGATATTGCTGAGGTCAATTGTATCTTTCTTTGCAAATGATGATAATTCCTGCCACTCTTTTTCACCGGGTTTAAATTGTTTATACAATCCTATCGGCGTTTTAAACGTACGTAAATATGCTCTGTTCTGCACATAATATTCATACACAAAATTGTTGAGTGTTCCTTTCAGATAAAGCTGCAGTACTTCTTTTGGTTGAGAAGTTGTATCGAAGGGAATAAAAATATCGGGAGTAATACCACCACCACCATATACAATGTGACCAGCATTTGTTTTATAAGCAAGACCTTTTGGCTTTGCTGTATCGGCATGCACCAACTCACCATTATGAAACCGTGTTATAAGTTCATTCTCATATTCCTCAATGCCTTTGTTGTAGGGCTTTTGAATGTTACGCCCAATCGGTGTATAATAGCGTGCCACGGTTAACCGAACTGCAGCGCCATCAGTTAAAGAATATTGTTGCTGCACAAGACCTTTACCAAAAGTTCTTCTGCCAATAAGTGTGGCACGATCCCAATCCTGCAATGCACCGCTTAATATTTCGGCGGCACTGGCTGAAGTTTCATCAACAAGCACGGTAAGCTTACCTTTTTCAAAAATGCCATCTTTTCTGCAATGGTATTCCATCCTCGGTATTTTGTTGCCTTCAGTGTATACAATCATTTTATCACCATCCAAAAATTCATCGGCAATATTTGCAGCTTCCTGTAATAAACCACCACCATTGCCACGCAGATCAAGTATCAGTTGATTCATGCCTTGCTGTTGCAATCTTTCCATTGCTGCCATAAATTCTTTATAGGTAGTTTCCGAAAATTTATTGATATGAATAAACCCTGTACCAGGTGCAATAATATAAGCCACATCAACGGAGGGTAAAGGAATAAGTCCACGCTCAATGGTAATGCGTTGCAATTGCCTATCTCTTAATACCGTAATATTTACATCACTGCCGCCCGGGCCCCGCAGCAGCTTTTTAATATCGTCAGGTTTTATTTTTTTACCTGCAATTAAAACAGTATCGTTTACTTTAATAATCTTGTCGCCTATTTGTACCCCGGCTTTATAGGAAGGACCATCTGCAATTACATTTACAATATTTACCGTATCATCGTACAGTTGAAATTCTACACCAATGCCCATAAAATTTCCCTGCATATCTTCATTTACTTCCTGTAATTCTCTTACCGGAATATATACAGAATGCGGATCCAGGTGGGTGAGCATTTCATTAATCGCATCTTCCTTCAAGGTATCAAGGGATACATTGTCCACATATTTGTTTTGAATCAGGTTCAGAATTTCCTGAATTGAATTGTTTCTTGTATTGGCAACAAAACCTACCGCTGCCGATGATGTATCAGCCCTTAACTTGTATCCGAGCCACATCCCAATAGTCATTACAATTGCAAAAAGCAGCGGCAGCCAAACCTGTAATTTTTTACTTCCCATATTTCTTACACCTTAAGTATATTTTCTGAAAACACGAATATCTTAATAAAGTTTGAAGTTTCAGAATTCGGCTTTATGGTTTAACGTTTAACGGATAAAGTTATCCATATACGGTTTAGAAAAGCAGTTATTTATGACTTTAGCAGTTTGATAAAAAATATAATTTTTGAATCTTGTTGCTTTAATTTTTAATTGTATTTCTTTCTAAATAAGATTAACTTTTCATAGTAATTAATCTGTATCTTATGTGATCGAGCCTTCGAATACAAATACCGGTTGCCCCGAACCGGTAAATTTCCGACTCCTTCTCATTAAGAAAAGTAGTGGACTTGAATTTCTTCACATCAAACTGTATTCGTATGGAAAATTTACAAAACGATTTTTCAAGAATTAATTTCATTAAAGGGCAAATAGCATTACTAAATTTAGAATACGCCTCCACTCTTGATGATAATGAAAGCTTTGAAAAACTGAAAACAATTTTCTTAAAAATTAAGAAGCTGAAAGAAGAATTAGCGAAATTAAAGCAGAAGTATTCTGATAGTTTTGAATCAGCTTCTGATATTGCTTAAGCGCCGCTACAATATTTTTTATTTGTTAGAGGTTGATTAAGGACTAATTTAAGCGCATTTTAAAATGGTTTCAAAAGATTATACTTTACTTTCACAATCCCTTTTATTCAACTTTATTCACAACTAAAACCAAACTGTGGCTTTTAAAGCGAAAAGTAGCAATTGCTACTTTTTTGCTTTTATAAGGTTCGCTTAATTCAAATTATAAGTACCGTTTCCTTTTTCTTTATGAAAAGAAATAACCTCTTTCAAAATATAATCTGCCATTAAAAGAAAGACGGAGCCATCTGTTGCTTCAGGAGATATTACTTCACCGTTTACTAATTGTAAAGTTCTTTTGCCACTAAGCAACTCATTAATAAGTTGTATAATTTCAATCTTTATGCATGACTTAACTGGTTGTTTTGATTCCGCATACACCAGTGAATTGATTTGAAAAATAATATGATTCGCAGCGGTTTTTTTATTCTTTGCTTCTATAAAAACTTTAGCCAGTTGATGAGCATATTGAAGTACTGCAGACATTGGGTTGAGGGTTGAATATTGAAAGCACTAAAAGTAGATTTTTTTACTGTTACCAAAACTTAAATTATCCTTTAAAAAATAATTACCACACATTACAGTACAATTCATGGGCTACCGGTATACCAGGCAAATGAAAGTTGGATTCCTCATTACATAAATAAATTGACAAAGGTTGATTTCATTTTTGTTTGGCATAATGAATTAACATTAAAGGAGAAATGATTCTTTCTGCAATCTATAACACAAAATGATATAAAAAATTGACTTGCAACGGTATGGTGCTCATTACAAATTTTTTATGAGCGTATATAAGCAGGATATAATAAACGATTTTTATTTTGTTTTTTTATAGAGACCGATAAGTTCACCCGAAGCAAGAACATGTCCTTTAATCGCTGCTTCCAACTGGGTTTTATTTGCCCCTTCCTGAAGATTAAGTTTTGTGTCAAGCGCATATACTTTAAAATGATAGTGGTGTGTGCCGGTAGGAGGACAAGGTCCGGCATAACCACTTTTTCCTGCTCCGTTTTTTCCTTGTGTTCCCGGCGCGCTGTTTTCATTGATGGTTCCGGAAGGATCAATATTCCACATTACCCAGTGATTAAAACCACCATTAGGCGCATCAGGATCATCCATGATCAGTGCAAGACTTTTGGCTTGTTGTGGAATATTTTTTACAGAAATAGCAGGATTGATATTTTCTCCTTCGCAGGTATATTTTGCAGGAATAAGATCATTTTCCTTAAAAGCAGAACTGCTTACCTGTAAAGTTGCGGCTGTAATGCCAGCGATAATAAAAAGAAGGAAAGTATTCATAACATTTGGTTTTAATTAATTATAATTAGCAAAAAAATTATGCCAGCAAAAATGAACATAACTGCTCAAGATCTTCCTAACCGGGCTAATTAATATTTTGAGGTACTGTACTCACTTAAGTTATAATGGTTTTAAAAACCCCGTCCAACCAAGTCATCCGGGCGTGCTTATTTTATTTTTCGATTCTAACCTGGCAGTGGACTATTCATTCATCCCTTCCAACCTTAATACCTTATTTTCATTGAATGCTTCCCAAAAGGTTGCAAGGTTTTTTTGCCTTTGTGGTGTTGTCACATGCAAATTGTAAACCCTTCTTTTTTAATTCGCTTACTCTGATTAATTTGAAATCATTAGCTTGCTTTGTTTTAATTGAAAACACCTGATTTTCTTTTATATGAACCGCATTGACCGAGTAACAGCAATTCTTATTCAATTGCAGTCGAAGAAGATTGTAAAGGCGCAGGATATTGCAGACCGTTTCAATATAAGTTTGCGAACCGTGTATCGTGATATTAAAACACTCGAAGAAGCCGGTGTACCTGTTATTGGCGAAGCAGGAATGGGTTACTCAATCATGGATGGTTACAGGCTTCCTCCTGTGATGTTTACAAAAGAAGAGGCAACTGCATTTCTTACTGCAGAAAAATTGATAGAAAAATTTACTGATGCCTCAACCGAAACAAGTTATAAATCGGCAATGTATAAAGTGCGGGCAGTATTGCGAAGCACGGAGAAAGACATGCTTGAAAATATTGAAGAGCATATTGAAGTGCTGCGAAAAGTAATGCCTTTTAATGATTCTTCTGTAAATAATACATTACCAACAATATTAAAAAGCATTTCAGAAAAAAGAGTATTGAATATTCAGTATGCAGCTTTTTATTCCGATGAAATAACCAAACGTGATATTGAACCAATAGGAATTTTTTATTCTAACGGATATTGGCATACCATTGCTTTTTGTCAGCTAAGAGATGATTACCGCGATTTTAGAACGGATCGCATTCTTCACATATATTCAACAGATAAAACATTCGACAAAGAACATCCTTCTTTAAAAACTTATCTTGAACAGATGAGCGAAAAACAGGAGCTGCAAACGATTGTGATAAACGTAGATACTTATGCTGCGAAATATCTTGGTGTGCAAAAATATTATTATGGTTTTGTAAAAGAAGAAAGAACAAATGATTGTGTTCAAATGACTTTTCTTAGCCCTTTCAATGATGGCTTTGAACGATGGCTCATCACTTTTGCAGATCATGCAGAGGTTGTTATTCCTGATTCTTTAAAAACTAAATTGAAGGAACTTGTTAGCAACATTCATCAAAAAATTTCCTGGTAATTTTTCTCCTCCCGGCATAATGCTTTCACTGCCCGTTGTTGCTTAACATCTTTGATTGAAGCAGTTTTTGTAAGCTTGTAAATTTCATTTTTCTGTTGACATAAGGTTGTCATTAACCGGTTGTTTCTTTATAGTATAAAAACAAACAATTATGTTACAGGTGATAAAAGAAACAACGCAAAAGAGCCTGGTATTTCTTATTAAAGATTATGCTGCTTACAACTTATGGGCAAACAAGCGGTTGGTGGATTGGCTTAAAACAAAATCTTCAGACGCAGTGGAACGCATAGTGTCATCAAGTTTTCCCAGCCTGCGATTAACGTTGGTGCATATTTGGGATGTAGAAAGATCGTGGCTTGGAAATTTACTGCAGGTACAAACAGAATCTAACTATGGTAAAGATTACGATGGCACATTAGAAGAAGTCTTTGAAGCTGTTGTAAAGCAATCGGAAGCGCTCGATGCATATGTTCAGTCACTTACAGAAACTTCACTGCAGGAGGGCTGTAAATTCATGGTACCCATTCGCTGGCCTGAGTGGGATGAATTTATCCGCCCAAGATTTGAAGTTATTCAACATTCTCTCACTCATAGTGCGTATCATCGCGGACAAGTTATTACCATTGCACGCAATGTTGGTTTAACCGATGCACCGAATACAGATTATATGACTTATATGCTTACGGCAATTAAGATTAATGATTGATAACTGCATTAGTTGATGATTTTTTATGAGCCCCGCCGCATTACTACTATTATTCTTTCATTGCGTCGCACTCTTTTACGTTCTTATCTTTATTCAGCAAGATTCAAACAGCATCACAATATTTCAGCTTCTTAAATTTTGAGTATATAATCTCTTATGACTATGACAGACCTTTTAAAATATCGTCTCCATAATCAGCAAATTGCTCTACATGCATTTGAAAAACCGGAAGATGTTGTGAGATGGCTGGGTGCAGTGCAGGCACAGGATTATTTGAATTCATTATGGGCAATCGGTCTTCGTTTAAAAAATGCTAATGAAAGTAATATTGAAAAAGCTATTGCTGATAAAACCATTGTTCGTACCTGGCCCATGCGCGGTACTTTACATTTTGTAGCGCCGGAAGATATTCACTGGATGCTGAAATTATTAACGCCACGTATTATTGCACGGGCTGCAACCAATTACAAACAAGCCGGCCTTGATGATAAAATTTTTGCAAAAAGCAAGAAACTTTTAGTGAATGCTTTGCAGGGTGGCAAACAATTTACACGCGCTGAAATGTATGAGATATTGGAACGAGGCAAAATTTCAACTGCGGGCTTGCGTGGTCTTCATATTCTTGGTTATGTTGCGCAGCAAGGGGTTATATGTTTTGGTGCACGCAAAGGCAAACAACAAACATTTGCGTTGCTTGATGAATGGTCGCCCCAGGTTAAAACGTTAACAAATGATGAAGCACTGGCAGAACTTGCAAAGAGATATTTTACAAGTCATGGTCCTGCAACCATACAGGATTTTGCATGGTGGTCAGGTTTAACTGTTACTGAAGCAAAGAAGGGGCTTGAAATGGTAAGCAGTCATTTTAATAAAGAAGTGATACAAGATCAAACTTATTGGATGCCGAATGATATGCCTGTTATAAAAACAAAGTTACAAGCTGTTTACCTGTTGCCCGATTTTGATGAATACTTAGTAGGGTACAGAGACCGCAGTGCAGCAGTGGATGCAAAATATATAAAACAAATAATAGGTGCTGCCGGTAATGGCATATTCAGCCCTGTAATTGTCATCAATGAAAAAGTAGCAGGCACCTGGAAACGCACATTAAAAAAAGATATCGTTGCAGTAGAGGTCAATTCTTTTATGCCGCTAAGCGAAAGACAAATAAATGCCATCAAAATAAAAGCAAAACATTATGGAAAATTTTTGAAGATGACAGCTATCCTGAGTAAATAATATTTGTAAAAATGTTTTCTCTTACCTTCCCGCTAATTGACTTTAGCACAAAAAAAATTTATGCATCGTGATGGTTTTTTTATAACTTACAAATTCAAGTTTTATCCAGTGATTCCTCGTATCCCCTTTATTATCTTTTTCTGTTGCCGATGCATATTTTATTCTCAAATAGTTAGTGCACAGAATGCACTCCCTGATATCGCTGTTGAAAAAAAAGACATTACATCTGAGCAAAGTTTATTTAATAACGATACCATACTTCATTTTAAACTGGCAGGCAAACTTCGTGAACTGTTTAGAGACAGAGATGACGATGCTGTTTACCATCCTATGCTGCTACAATATAAAAATAATGGCAATGGCCTGATTTCAATTCCTTTAAAAATTAAAACAAGAGGAAATTTTCGCAGGAATCCGGAGAATTGTTTTATGCCACCGCTCTTATTAAATTTTCCTAAGAAAGATATACTGAAATCTACTGTTTTTGAAAAACAGGATAAACTCAAGTTAGTTGTTCCCTGCGGTGATGATGATTATGTGATAAAGGAATACCTTGTATATAAATTATATAATCTGTTAACCGAAAAAAGTTTCAGGGCAAGACTGGTTTTGGTGGAGTTTGAAGATTCGCTTAAAAGAAGAAAAACAGAAACTCATTATGGTATTTTGCTTGAAGATGAAAATGAGGTGGCTAAAAGAAATGGGTGTTTTTTATTAAACAGAAAAATGATTCCTGCCGAGAATATTGACAAAAGTGAATTTACCAAAATGGCTGTTTTTCAATTTATGATTGGAAATACTGACTGGTCAGTACCTTACCTGCACAACATCAGGTTAATGTGTAAAGATTCTGCTTCAGTTCCCTGTACGGTTCCGTATGATTTTGATTACGCCGGTATTGTAAATACGAGGTATGCGATTCCTACCCCTGAACTGGGAATAGTGTCAGTACAACAACGTCTTTACCGGGGCTACTGTCTTGCAGATAAAAAAGAATTAGATGAAATTTTTACATTATTTAATAATCTTAAAAATGATTTCTATAATGTATACATAAACTGTTCTTTACTGAATCCGAAATATGTAAAAACTACACTTAACTATCTCGATGATTTTTATAAGATCATCAACAATAAAAAAACAATAGACACTCAATTTGGAGCTCCCTGTGGTGCACAGGGAAAAGTGGTAATAAAAGGATTAAAGGAATAAGATGATGAATTATTAATTAAAGAAATAAACGATAAAAGTCCCGTACATGCGGGAACAAAGCTCAATCGAAGTATCTATAGCTGGCAATAAAAAGGGAAACTACTTACGATTCAAAGGTATTATAGCTTTAAAAAAATATTTATTCCCCTCGGAAAATGATTACAAAACATAAAGCGGGGATCGAAATCAAAAAACCTGCAAAAAATGCTTTATATGCAATTGATAAGTAATTAAATTTTTTTGATAAAGCTTTTCTTACCTGGAAGGATTCTCTGATAAGCTCATTAAATATCAATTTTTTATCCCCTCCAAAAAACTGGGCTATGTCATTGGAATATTTCTCCCAGGTTACATGATTAAAATTTGGGTCTAACCGATCAAAACTTCCAAAAAAGAAAGTTTCTTTCCCGGTATTCACTTCCTTAAAAAATTTTTTTTCGAGAGGTTTGCTTGCAAGAATGCCGAAGAAAATAGTTACTGCTGCAACAATTAATATCATTGCAACAGGCACTGCATATAATTGCCAATCTCATTTTTTCTTATTGCAAAACCAATAATCACTGAAGCAATGATAGAATTCACTTGTATAAGAAGACCTGCTTTTCTGTCCGCTAAACCAACCAGATTTATATAATTTCGAAAAGCAATTCTAAAAAGATCTTCATTTTCCTTATCTGAGAGTATTTCCTCTCCGTTTGTTTTTTCATGACTTCTTTTCTCTTTATATAAATCTGCTCTCAACCTGTCAATTCGCCTCTCCAGGTCATAATAATTTTTGCTTGCACCGTATTGTCGTGTGGCATACCGGGTATAAAAACTATGTGTTATGAAATATTGTTTACAGAATTCCTCCCATTGCAGGTCAGTATATTTTATATGTTTTAGTTTTTCCAACTCGATACGTAAAAGGCTCATTCTTTCCAGTGCATCGGGCATACCTAAATGAATGTCTTTTGCATCTCTCAGAACTTCTTCAATATGATTTTGCGGAATCTTATTTCTGCGAAAAAACTCAATATAATATTGTATCTCTTTTGCTTCTTTCTCCTGCAAATTATTTGCTGTAATGAAGTCGTTTATAAGAACAGCATTATCAACATCCTTGTCTTCTGCATCAATTAATCCCATATCACTCAACAACAGAGCTGCCAGACCCAATTCATAATCCTCCCTTTTAAGGCCTTCAGCTTTTGCTATCTCCTTACAGGCAGATATTGTTTCATTAATAAATTTATAATCATGAAAAGGAAACAAATCAGGGTGTGCTTCCACAAACGAATAAAAATATTCCAATGCCGGTTTGACAATATTTTTTTCCTGCTTGCTCATAAGCATGTTTTGGTAATAATCGTAAGATAAAATCATTTAAATGAATATCAAAGAAAATCATGTGCAATGCTTCTGTATTGCAGAGAGAAAAATGAAAGGACAATTATGTAAAGTTTTAAAACAGATAAAGTGTACTTGAATTCAGCAGCATCAACTAATAATACTGTCATGCCTGAAAAGGTAGGGGATAAGGAATGCAGCCAAACCACCAATGATTATTTGCGTTCCTATAAATAATACCCTGAATTCTTTAGTAATGCTATAGCCTGGTGAACTATGATACTGCAACGCTACATATATAATACCTGCAGTAATTAAAAAAACTATGATCCGGTATATATTAATCCCTCTCTTGAGATAGTGCACAAAAAAATAGAAAAAAAGACCGCATATAAGCAATAAGATAACAGAACCAAAAATAGTGGTAAACGCATCCATTAAATTAAAAGTGTAAACGGCTGTAATGCGCCGGTAAATAAAAATGAAAACGAGATTACCAACAGTGGCTACAATGCCTGCAAATAAACCGGCAAGGATAGAGCGCGACAAATCGGTTTGCTGATAATCGTAATTCATATGTTTAAATTTTGGAGTTTAAAATTTTACGATTCAAATAACTTGTTCGAATATTCTTTAAACCAGGCAACCGTCCAAGAAAAAATTAGTGCAGGAAATAATATAGCAATCGTTACCAAACCATACAACCTGTAAACTACTCTACAAATTTAATAAAATTAAAAACGAAAAATATAGTCTCTCATCAGGAATGTGATTGATGCATATGTTTCAGTGGCATTTGTTTTGTTGCTTTTTACAAAAAAAATAAAAGCGATATAAACTAAATCTTCTCATCATTTGTCTATAGCTTTTTCTACTTACAAAATGTTCAGCTTGCGGATGTTGTTTTTGAAGATGGCTTTGAAGATGGCGCTGTCATGCTTTCAAGTATCGCAACACACACATCTCCTACACCGAAATTTTACAACAAAATAATTTACCTAAAGTAGAAATTACAAAGGAAGTAAAGCCGCAGGAGCAACAGCAATATGCATTGTACACTTTTGGAGCATCATTTGTGCGATGCTGTTTTAATAAGCTTTTCTATCCAGAACAACTACTTTTGCTGTTAATCTAATTATGCGCTTTCTTTAGTATTCGTACAAACTTTTCTTTGATGGCTATTTCTTCCGGGGTAAGATCACTATCAGGCAAAGGATTCTTTTCATTTACATCAGTTTTTATATTATAGAAGTATTTGTAATTCAAAGTATCATACAATTTGTAATTTTTATTATTTACATACCGGATGGGAGGTTTTTCATCGTTAGGATTATTATCCCAATGGCAAAATACCCAACTTCTGTTTTCGTCGCGTATTCCTTTCATATTATCATAGAAACTAACGCCATCTAAAGTGCCATAATCAGTAGGTTTAGGAATACCTGCAATGTCTGCAAGAGTTGGCAAAACGTCAGTATAATCAATTAGTGCATTACTCTTTCGTCCCGCTGCTATTGTACCAGGCCAATAGGCAACAAAAGGTGTTTGTGTCCCTTTTTTTGATGTATAATTTTTTCCTCCTTTAAATGGTTCTCCATTAAACAGCGAAACAACCTGTCTGTTTGTTCCATTGTCACCAACAAACATAATAACCGTATTATTTTTTAATCCTTTATCATCCACTTTCTTTATCACTTTTCCTATTACTTTATCCAGATAAGCTATCATTGAGGGATTATATTTTATATCCCCTTTTCCTGTTAAGTTGTCGGGATTAAAGGTTGCATAATCAGGATCATCGGGTGTTGGGCACCACGGATTACGGGGAAGGTTAGATGCATAAATAATAAAAAAAGGTTTTGTGGCATTATTGTCAATAAAGCTGTTCACATAACGAACATACATATCTTCGGAATACTTTCCTGCGGTCATACTATCAGGTAAATAAGCTCCGTTTTGATACAACCTTGGGTCTTTATATTGATATTGATAATCTGAAACAGAATAGGCAAAAGGCATAAAGACCTGGTATTTATCAAATCCCGCGCTTCGTATTCGTGCGTCTCCTCCATCGCATTGCCATTTTCCAACAAAGCAGGTAGTATAGCCGGCATCATGCAGCATATTGCCAATTGTTTTTTCGCTGGTTGGAAGCTGACCCCACTTAGTATAATTTCTAAAACTATATTTTCCTGTATACAGAGCAAGTCTTGAGGGATAACCATCTGGATGAGAATAGCATTCAGTAAATTGAATACCTTTTGCTGCCATAAAATCTAAATTAGGCGTATTATATGATTGGCCTCCTGTAAACGTAGGTATTTCATACCCTAAATCATTGGCTATAAACAGAATAATATTTGGTTTTGTATTCAGCACCAAATTATCAGATATTTTAGCGCTAGCCTGCGCTTCATTCTCAACAAAATTTTTTTTACACGAAGTGAAACCAATACCCACAAAACACACAAAGCAAAATATCAACCCAATAGGTGGGGGTACCTTAAAACTTAACTTTACATGATTAGGTTTAGGTTTTAAAATGTGCTCGAACGCTGTTGAAAAAGTAAAAGCTGAAAATAACCTGGACATGGATTGATAATTAACAGTTACGATGAAATTAATTTGTTAAAAAAACTAAACTACTTATTCTTTTTGAGATGAAATAACGTACATATTAAAAAATTATAATCATCGAAAAAAATAATCATCGAAACAATTATATATAAACTAAATCAAAAATTTTTGGTTCTGCAGCTTATAAAAAAACCGTCCAAATTAACTTAACATGAGACGGTTTTTTTTAATTAAAAATAGCTTCACAACTTCTTTGGATTTCTCAGTTGTTAATTCTGTTTTTATAGGTCATGCCAATTGGCCTTAATGTTGTTCCATTACTTAAAGGCCTTGCATTTCCACCGGAAAGAATTATTGAATATACAAAATCAGCTTGTTTAAATTCACTTACCATATTCCGTATAAGTTCCTGGGAATATTTTTAATAAATGGTTAACATGCTAATCCTTTTAAAATAGTAGAGCTTTTTAAATTTTTAACGGTTTATATAAATCGCATAAAGCTTACTCTAGTTTCCCAAAATTTTATTAGTGATTTTAAAAACAAAAGAAAGGAATTAAAAGTATTTTCAATTCCTTCCTTCAGCGCTAAAAATTAAAAATCCTGCATACGCTTTTGCTTTTATTGAATTGAATTTTTATATGTAATGCCATTTGGCAATAAATCTGTACCGCTATTTATGGCTGTGGCATCGCTTTTACCACCACCACCATATATAAGCGAATAAACGTAGCCACCTTCTTTCCAGCCTTTTACCATACTTTTAACAAGACTGGTATCATCGGATTCCAAATGCCATTCATTGCTCATTACAGGATGCCTGGTTGTTGTTCTTAAATAATTTGCTACTGACTGCAGCAAGCCGTCCGGATACGAGGAACCGGTTCCTTGTGTATGCACATTCACAAAATCAAGCGGAAGAGTTGTATAGGCCGTTATTAGTTTCTGAACTTTAATTGCAGTGCCAAACAAACGGCTGCCATTCATAATCCTTTGTACATATTGAACATTTGTTGATCCATCTGCTACCTTAACACCTTTGGAATGGCAAACATTTATTGCAACTCCTAACATTGTAATATAATCTTCAATTGGACCGCTATGAAATGAAGCAGTAGTAGGTTCATTTTCTATAACGGCAACTTCAATTTGGGAAGCATATTTGTCCAGCACTGCTGTTAGTGCTTCTCTGTACGCTACCATATCAGTTGGAAATGGATTAGGTACTTTAACTCCGTCAACGGTTTGAACACTCTGGTAATTCAGATTAGCTATTACTTTTATTCCGGCAGCTACGCATTTCTCTATTACGTCATTTCTACCGGTAAACTCAGTTAGTATGACTGAAACCCTGGCATATTTCACATTGAGCTTGTTCATAACTACAATTTTGTCAGCAGTGGTACCGGTACATATAAGTGCACCAAAACGAGTGCTATCAGCTACGATTTCATTATCAAAACTTTTAGTTGAAATAGAATTTAAAGGATTGTGATTTACTGCTATTTCTTTTTTGCAGCTTGTTGTTGCACTAATACAGCCAAGGATTATTAGGGGGAAAAATAATTTCTTCATGTCTTTTTGGATTTGGATTTAAATAATTGGGGTTCTTGTTTTTAAAACAAGTGTTTTTTCTAAAAACTAAGGATATAAAGCAGCCTGCGGGGACTATTTTATTAGTTGGCGAATAAAGCAAAATTCACTCCAAGAAAGCGATATTAAACAGATTTAAGTTCATTTATAATTTTTTTAAAGTGATTGGTAAGTAGATTAATAGGCAGGTTGTTTTCGGGTTAAATCATTTTAAATCCTTATTCACATCGCATTTCAATGAGTTGCCATTTTTAAAAAATGAATTATAATTTATTGTTAGAATGACACCAACCAGCATCATCCGTTTATATTGTTTGTGATGAGTTAATTTACACTGAAAACTTTGGCACAAATAAGGGTTGATGGAAGTGTAAAAGGTTTTTATAAACTATTTGATTTTATGATGGCAGCAATGGTGAAAAAAAATATTACCGCTGATATTAAACGCCTGAAAAATATCCTGGAGAAATTATAACCTTCACTGTGAATAATTTTTTTGCTGCTTTAGGTTCAAATAAATTTTTATTAATACTAAATTGTCAAATCTCTGTTTGTTAAATTGAAAAAGGAACCCTGAAGTGAGCAATCTTGCGTGACAAAACAGCAAGATTGGAAACAACAGGCGATGAGTAACCGTACTTTTGCCGGTACAATAAAAATTCTCAGAATAATATGAAGTTATATCCCGAGTCAGCGGTAATACAATTGGAGTTTGACAAAATAAAAAGATTGCTTACAGAACATTGTAACAGCGAGTATGCAAAGCAGAAAGCTGAAGACTTGTGCATTCATACAAAGAAAGAATATATAGAACTCGAACTGCAGCAAACACATGAATACAAATTACTGTTGCAGCAAAGCCAGTATTTTCCAAATGATTATGTTTTGAATATTGCACGCGAAATAAAACTGCTTGGCATTACTGGCAGCACTTTAACCAGTGATGAATTTTTACAGGTAAGGAAACTTGCAGAAAGCATAGAAAAAATTTTTAGATGGTTTGATAAAGAGAAAAGAATTGCCTACCCGGCATTGGCCAAAGTAATTGAAAATACCTACTATGAAAAAGTAATTGCAGAATTGATAGATGATGTGCTTGATGAAAATGGTAGTGTTAAAGATAACGCCAGTCCTGAATTGCAGCGGATTCGTATGAATCTTTATCGCAAACGCAATGAGCTTCGTCGTGTATTTGAACGTGTTATTGCAAGGCTTAACAAAGCTGGCTATTCAGCGGATATTGAAGAAAGTTTTAGTCATGGCAGAAGGGTAGTGGCTGTATTTGCGGAACATAAACGGCAGATAAAAGGTATCCTTCACGGAGAAAGTGACAGCCGCAAAACAGCCTTTATTGAACCTGAAGAAACCATCGAACTGAATAATGAAGTCTTTACTTTGGAAAATGATGAGCGCAAAGAAATACAGAGAATTTTAAGAGCACTTACTGCACAATTAAGTGTGTACAGTTCATTGTTGCAAACATATTATTCAATAGTTGGAGAATATGATTTTATAAGAGCCAAGGCAAAACTTTCAGTTGATGTAAATGGTAATTATCCTAATGTAATTGACAAAGCTCATGTTGAATTGAAAGATGCTTATCATCCATTATTGTACTTATACAACAAGCGATCAGGAAGACAAACAATTCCTGTTTCACTTACCCTCAATGAAAAGCAAAGAATACTGGTTATAAGCGGACCAAATGCCGGAGGAAAAACAGTGACAATGAAAACAATCGGGCTTAATCAAATGATGATGCAGAGTGGTTTGCTGGTGCCTGTAAATCCTGTATCCCAAATGGGAATATTCAAGCAATTGTTTATTCACATAGGTGATACACAGAGCCTTGAATTTGAGTTAAGCACTTATTCGTCACATTTGCTGCACATGAAATATTTTATTGAAAATGCAAATGGAAAAACCTTGTTTTTTATTGATGAACTCGGCAGCGGAAGTGATCCCAATCTTGGCGGTTCATTTGCAGAAGTGATACTGGAAGAGCTTTCGCGTAAATATGCATTTGGTATTGTTACCACACATTATCTCAATCTTAAAGTGATGGCAAGCCATACTACAGGGATTGTAAACGGAGCAATGGCATTTGATGAAGTTAACCTGCAGCCTTTATATAAATTAATAATTGGTAAACCGGGTAGCTCCTATACATTTTCTATTGCGGAAAGAATTGGTTTGCCAAAGCCCCTGATAAATCGTGCAAGAAATTTGGTAGATGAGGATCATTTTAAGTTGGATAAGTTATTGAACAACGCAGAACAGGATCAGCAAAAGCTTGAAAGAGATAAAAAGGAACTGCAAAAATTATTGCGCGAAAATGAAACACTGCATAAAGAAATGGAAGCAGTAATGAGTAATGAAAAGCACAGGCAGCAAATTGAATTATTAAAACATCAGAATAAAATAACTGAAGAAAGAATCGCTAATCTTAAAGAAACAGAACGGAAGCTAAAGCAGATTGTATTGGAATGGAAAAAAACCGAAAATAAGGAAGAGATAATGAAGCAGATTCAAAATCTTTTATTCAGGAAAAAAGAACAGGCTGTAACCAATAAACTTGCAAAGAAAATAGAATCAAAATACAGGGAGGTAAATGGAAAAGTAGTGGTAGGTGCAAAAGTAAAAATGAAAAAGAGTCATCAGGTCGGCGAAGTAAAGGAAATAAGAGGCAAACGTGCTGTAGTACAAATTGGTTTGCTGCCTATGAGTGTTGAATTGAGTGATCTTGTAGTTGTGGAAGAGAAAGAAAAGAGTGCTTAATCCTATTAGTTAACCTCTCTTGTTTTAATCGCTTTTTTTAAGAGAAGCTTTTTATTTTTTAGAAATCAGCACTACAATTCTCCGTATTTCTTTCTGTAAGCAATTAACCATGCCACCACTTCATTGTAAGTATTAATTCCTTTGGGCTGATTATTTGCCTTAAGGTATTCACCATAAAGCATGCTTATAATTGGTTCAATCTTATTTTGATGCTCCCTGATAAATTTTCTGTAAATCATTATATCTTTTTTTACAAGCGTATCCAGCAAGCGATAATTTTCTTTTGCTGTTGCTGAATCGCGCAGGTACAGTTCCCTGTTTGCATAAGCAAAAAGTTCAAAATAAACAGAGTATTGAAATGCATTTTGATTCGAAGACTTAGCAGCAAGATAACCTGCAAAATTTGCTTCATCTTCGCTTCCGTATCCCAACTGGTGGGCCATCTCATGACAGGTAGTAAATGGTATTAAAAAAGAAGGCACTGTTACATTTACCTGTGCCTCACCGGTAAATGGATTATAATAACCAAGAAAGCCAAAATAATTCCCGAAAGTGCCATACATAGAACTTTTCACTGAAAATGATGAGTAATGCAGAAAGGGATACTTTTTCTCTGCGGCAAGGTATGCCTGCTTTGCATGAGCAAAAATTTCTTTATTGGAAGGGTAAGTAACAATACTATCGCCCAATTGTTTTCTGGCCCTGTTCGTTTTATCAATCAATTCATGAGTTAGTGTTTTTAATTCATCCGCATGATATGTTTGGGGCTGCAATTGTAATTGGTAAGCGATGCCAAGCCTTTCATAATTCAAACCCCATAAAAAATTAAACAAAATATATATCCACAGAATAATGGCTACCGTTCTTTGAAATGAAGCTACAAAGGATTCTCTTGTCACATTTCGCCTAAGCGTAGTTCTGGATGTTTTGTATACCCTCACCATTATCCAGATTACAAACCCGGTATAAATTATATCACCCAAACTAAATGGTATTATTCCGGTAACCGCTCTTAAAAATGAACTAATAAAAAAATACAGATCTGACGAATAATAATTTTCAATAAATATGGGGAAGAAGGAAAGGATTTTAAGAAGAATGGCAAATACAAACAGTATGGCGATTTTTATCCAGCTCCATTTTTTACCTGTCTTTTCCATTCTCAATGTTGTGTCTTAAAATTTAAGCAGCTAAAGTGAGAAATTTCGGATATAAAACAGATGGATCTATAGTGAATTTAATAAAGATTTAAAAAGATTGTTTTTGTAAACGTGCTTTTTTCAAATGCGATCTATTACTTTGATACAAACTGTTTTTCTATTACCTTTGCGAGCCCAAAAAAATTGCCATGAACCATAGAAAAGCGTATGAAATTGCATTCGTTGGGCTTAAGCCGGGGCTTCATGAGGTTGATTACCAAATTGATGATAAGTTCTTTGTACATTATGGGGAACAGGATTTTTTTAACTGCAAAGCAGTTGTTAAACTTCAGTTAGAAAAAAATAATTCTTTTATGTTGCTCAGGTTTGACGTAGATGGTGCAGTGGATGTTAACTGTGATCGATGCGGCAATAAATTAACACTGCAACTTTGGGATGAGTTTAAGATTACTGTAAAAATGGTAGATGACCCTGAGATAATGAACGAGCAGGAGGAAGACCCTGATGTATATTATATAAGCAAAGGTGAAAGTCACTTATATGTAGGAGATTGGATCTATGAATTTATTAACCTTAGCGTGCCAATGCAAAAAATGTGCAACGAAGATGAAATAGGCGGGCCTCAATGCAACAAAGAAGTATTGGAGAAACTGAAGCAAATGGAAAACGATGTGAAGAAAACCAATAATTCTATTTGGAAAGGACTGGAGCAGTTTAGGAATTTGGAGTAGTGATTGGTTAAAATGTTGATTGGTTGAACTGTTGATTAGTTAAATTGCTTATTGCTCAGAGCTATTCTAAGAGTACATAAAAAATAAAATAACAGTATAATTTTTTTTGAAGTATAAATTTTTAAATTATGCCAAATCCAAAACGGAGACATTCCCAACAGCGTGGGGCAAAGAGAAGAACTCATTATAAAGCGGAGAATGTTACATTAAGTAAAGATTCTACTACAGGCGAAATACATGTTCGCCATCGTGCACACGTAAGCGAAGGAAAATTATATTACAAAGGAAAGCTGGTTGCTGAAAAAGCCCCGCTTAAGGCTTAAACTTTTGTTTCTAAATTACATTTCATTAGCTTGGACATGAATATTGCATTTGACATGATGGGTGGCGACTTTGCACCGTTTGAAGCGGTAAAAGGTTTGAATCTGTATATGTCTGCAAACATAAGTCCGGCTACTATTTTTTGTATAGGTGATGAAAACCTGTTGCAGCCTTTATTCCAGCAATACAGTATAGATGTTGGTCATATAAAACTTATTCATGCGCCTGATATAATTGGCTACCATGAACCTCCCACAAAAGCGCTGAAAGAAAAAACAAAATCTTCTATTGGTATCGGTTTTCATCTGCTTGCATCCGGTAAAGTTGATGCATTCATCAGTGCCGGCAATACTGGTGCAATGTTGGTAGGCACGATGTACAGCATTAAAGCAATTGAAGGTGTGTTGCGACCCACAATCTCTACTGTTATTCCAAAACTTAATGGCACTACAGGCCTGCTACTCGATGTGGGTTTAAATGTTGATTGCAAACCCGAACAGCTAAATCAGTTTGCCATTCTTGGCAGCTTATTTGCGGAGCATATTTTTAATATAGAAAATCCCCGCGTAGGTTTGTTGAATGTTGGTGAAGAAGAAGGCAAAGGAAATCAGCAGTTACTGGCAACTTATCCCTTGCTAAAAGAAAATGACAAAATAAATTTCATCGGCAATGTAGAAGGTCGCGACATTTTTCATCATGATAAGGCCGATGTAATTGTGTGCGACGGTTTCACCGGTAATGTAATATTAAAGATGGCAGAGTCTGTATACGATATGGCTGTTAGCCGCAACGTAAATAATGATGAATATTTTCACCGCTTTCATTATGAAAATTATGGCGGCACACCGGTGATTGGCGTTGCCAAGCCAGTAATAATCGGTCATGGTATCAGCAACGACAAGGCTTTTATGAACATGATAAAAACGGCAGAGAAAATGATCGAGAGCAATCTTTGTGATGATATTCGTAAAAGTTTTTCTGCATAATTTTTTGGCTCTTGTCTTTTGTTTCTTGGTTCTTGCTTCTTGTTTTTTTTTTGCTTCTTGTTTCTTGTTTTTTATGTTACCAGCTTCTGTTTTTCGTGGCATCTTCGTTGTGGCACTCACTTTATAGTCCCGTCCAACTATCAGCAGATTCCATTTTCAATTGAACATTATTGATTATCATCATTATTTTATCATTGAGAATTGAACATTGATTATTGAATATTCCTTTATTCTAATTTTTGTTCCTTATTCGATATTTATAATTTCTTGTTCCTTATTCGATATTCATAATTCCTTGTTCCTTGTTTAATATTCAATAGTTTTGCGCTCCCAAAATTTTTCTCTATGAAAATTGCAGTACTTGGCAGTGGAATGGTTGGCCGTACCATGGCAATTGATCTTGCAACGCAACACGATGTTACTTCATTTGATGCCAGTGAATATGCACTCGAATTATTGAAATCAAAATCAACTGCTGTTAAAACCATTAAAGCTGATCTTTCTTCGGATGCCTCCTATCAGCAATTACTTCAACCTTTTGATCTTGTTGTAACTGCAGTACCCGGTTTTATGGGATACAATACTTTAAAAGCTGTGATTGAAGCAGGCAGAAATGTTGTGGACATTTCTTTTTTTCCTGAAGATGCATTGCAACTGGATGCATTGGCAAAAGAAAAAGATGTAACTGCAATTATTGATTGTGGTGTTGCACCCGGAGTAAGCAATCTTATAATTGGCCGTTACAATGAATTGATGAAAATTGAAAGTTTTGAATGTTATGTGGGCGGTTTGCCAAAAATTCGAAAAAAACCTTTTGAGTATAAAGCGCCTTTTTCTCCTATTGATGTAATTGAAGAATATACACGACCGGCACGTTTGAAAGAGAATGGACACATTGTTACCAAACCTGCATTATCGGAAACAGAATTACTGGATTTTGATGAAGTTGGCACTCTCGAAGCATTTAATACAGATGGACTGCGTTCTGTTTTATTTACTATGCAGCATGTACCCAACATGAAAGAAAAAACTTTACGTTATCCCGGTCATGCCGAGTTGATAATAGCTTTGCAAAGAAGTGGTTTCTTTTCAACTGAATCTATTCGCTTTAAGCAGAAAGAAATTATTCCATCACAATATACTTCTGCCATTTTATTAAAAGAATGGAAATTGAACCCGGATGAAGAAGAGTTTACCGTGATGAAAGTAATTGTAAAAGGAAATATGAATGGTACCCCTAAAACCATTGAATATACAATGCTTGACCGTTTTGATGTTGCTACCAAAACCTCATCTATGTCAAGAACTACCGGTTATACCTCCACAGCTATGGTAAATGCTTTTATTGAGGGATTGTTTAATGAGGCAGGTGTATTTCCGCCGGAGCTTATTGGCAATAATGAAATTTGTTTCAATTATATTCTTGATTATTTGAGACAACGAAATGTTATGTGGAATAAGAAAGAATATTAAGAAATTTTTTCTTTCTGTGTTTCTGTGCGCTTTGTTGCAAATTATGTTCTCACTGAAATTGCATAAATCTATTGAAGATACACACCAAGCAAACCTTCCGGTAATGTTACATGCACTTCATTCTTTTTATGATTGATGTTTACTAATGTTTCTTGGTGAAGTGGTATTAATGCTTCTTTGCCTTCTATATTAATTTGTAATAGAACCTGGTGAGGCTGTTCAATCACTTCTTCTATTTTTCCAATTTCTTTTCCGTTATCAATTAGCGCATAACCAAGTAATCCAAGCGGAGAATTCTTTGCAACAAGCTTTCTGAAATCTTGCTGTTGCAGCCAAACATTTTTCTGTAAAAGCTTTAATGCTTTTTCTCTTGTATCCACACCTTCTACCTGCACATAAGTTTCTTCCTTACTTTTTGCCCTTGATGATTGAATAAAATAAGGCAGGTAAGCAGCTTTTAATTCTTCTATAAAAATGGGTTCTCCTTCTTTGAATATTATATTCTTTCCAAGCATATGCTTTAAAACGAGCTCACCCGTTAAACCAAAAGCTCCAACAAATTTTCCAATATTGATGTATTCGTTCATAACGAGCAAAGCTATTGAAAAGCTGTGAGCAGTGAGCTTTGAGAGATTATTGTCAGTAATGAGTAGTGAATGGTGAATAGAGAAACGTGAATCATGAAATGTGAATCAATGTCGGTTGCTTAAGAATTATAATGCGAATTAGGTTTCCTCTTATGTCGGAATGACAATCTTCGTAGCAGAATTTTTTGTCATGCCGAGTTACCACCTTGTGCACGACAAAGAAAATAACGCAATGACATCTAATATAGTTCTTATTGATTTCGATTGTCTTACAAGGATGCCATTATAACAAGGGAGGCATCTGCTTAAGTAAACGACATTGAAATGTGAATTATGAAACGTGAATAATAAATCGGAGCGTGAGAGATGATAGTAAAATGAAAGTACAAGTGTGCGACGCAATGGAAGCTTAATTAAAATTCTGAAGCCTAGTACATGCACAGCATCGCGCGGATAAAAAAAATTCTAAAATAAATTGTACTAAAATAATTTTATTTAGCTATCTCATTATTTACTTTTACAACATGGCACAATTGCATATTGGTGACGCGTTAAAACAATTTTTAGATAAGAGCAAACTGAAGAACGGAATACGCGCCGTTCAAATTGAAAGCGTTTGGGCTGAAGTGATGGGCAAAACGATTGCGAAATACACAGATAAAATAGAAATTGTACACTCCACTTTATTCATACATACTTCTGTAGGCTCGCTGAAACAGGAACTCGTTTATCAGAAAAATAAAATAATTGAACGCATTAATGAGGTAATGGGAGAAGCTGTGATAAAAGAAGTTGTAATACGTTAATTATACCCAGTAGGTTCTTGATGATTTCTCTCTTTTAACAGTCGTAACAAGCACTTGATTTTCCGCAATAGCTTCACGCATTAAATCATGTATGGTAATTATTCCTTTAAAATTAAAACCGTCAAACACAGGCAGGTAGCGGGATTTGGACGCATCCATTAATATCATGCATTGTTCCCATGAATCTGTTCCCGAAGCAATGGGCAAATCTGTAGTCATTATTTCCTTTACCAAAGTGGTATCTGAATGTTTGCCCATAAGAATCACCTTCTGTGCATAATCTCTTTCTGAAATAAGACCTGCATAATTTCCATTTTCCCTTACGATAAGATAACTGATGTTTTCACACTTCATTAATGTTATCGCGTCAATTACAAAAGCCGAAGCTTCTATATAATTAAAATGAGGGCCTTTTTGCCGAAGTATTTCATTGATGGTGCGCATAACTTAAGTTTTTACAATAAGAATTTTTAACAATGCAAAATTCATAAAATGCTGCAGCAAAAAATATGATTTAAATCAGGAAATAAAGAATTCTCATTTAATGTATTCGCACACGCGGATCAATGATTCCGTATAAAATATCGGCAAGCAAATTTATGAGCACAAAGAAAGCTGCGGTAACCAAAACGCTGCCCATTACTACAGGGAAATCTAATTTCTCCAATGCATCAACCGTAACCTTGCCAATACCTTTCCAGCCAAAAATATATTCCACAAAAAAAGCTCCTGCCAGCAATTCTGCAAACCAACCTGTGATTGCCGTTACAACAGGATTAAGTGCATTGCGCAAGGCATGTTTGAAAATAACTGTTTTTTTACTCAATCCTTTTGCATAGGCCGTGCGTATAAAATCCTGGCCAAGCACATCAAGCATTGCGCTGCGTGTGAGCTGTGTAATAATTGCAAGCGGACGAATGCCGAGCGTTAAAGCAGGAAGAATAAGATTTTGCAATTGCAGTTGCTTACCCTCGAAGGCATCATACTCATACAAACTACCCGTCATGTGCAAACCAGTGTAATCACTTAACACAAAACCAAAAAGGTAAGCGAGAATAATACCCATAAAAAAAGATGGGACTGAAATGCCAAGCACGCTTGCAAAAACCGCTGAAGTATCCATCCATGTATTTTGCTTTACTGCGGCCAATACACCCAGCAATATTCCTAATACAGTTGCAATAAGCATCGCTGACAGAGCCAGTATAAATGTGCCCGACAAGGCTTCCCATAATATTGCTGATACTTCTTTTCTGCTTTGATATGATCTGCGTAAATATGGAAACTTAATTACCAGTTTTGTTTTGCCACCAATAAAAATTCCTTTTAAATCACGACGGATAATTTCATCCTTTGAATAAAAGCTTACGGGAGAAACATCATTGAGGTATAATATAAATTGTTTCCACCTTGGTTGATCAAGAGCAAGTTCGTTGCGAATATTCTGAAGGGTGGCGCTATCACCGGTTTGACCGATTACAAGTCTTGCAGGATCTCCAAATCCCTGGAAAAGAAAAAATACGAGTACTACTACTCCTAATAATACAAGAAGACCATACAACAGTTTACGTGTTATTAAACGCAGCATTTATTGCTTAGATTTTTTAATAAAATCAGATCTCAAAAATCAGTATAGTTTTTGTTTTCAGGAACAGTATTTATTTGATCAATGAGTTTGTCTATATTTTTATAACTGTACTTATCTTTTATGTTTGCCATTTGCATAAGAAAGTAAGTTGGATTTACGCGTGCTGCTGTTTTGATAACTGTTCCGTCACAAATAAGAATGGTTGCCTTAGAATTAGTACCATGCGCGGCATGCTGCGGAAATAATTCAAGCCCTTTCGTTTTATCAGAAGTTACGATGAAGAAAGGAAGATGTTTTGTATTAAGTTTATTCAATAATTCCTCAAAATCTTTATTGTGCCATTGATTATAATTTGAAAAGTCATTTACGAAAAGCATTACATAATAATTCATCTGGTTAAGAATAGCGAGGGTAGTATCTGTGCCATTAATGCTCTGCAGAGAAAAATCAACAATTGCAGGCCCCTCGCTTCCTTTTCTTACAAGTTTTTGATAACGGTCAATAAACTCATAAGTAGAATCGAAATCAGAAGGAAAATGATTTGCATCAAATTCCATTACCTGCCCATTTTTTTTATACTTAAAAGTAAGTGCGAAACTATCAGGTGTAGCGCTTTTTAGTACATGCATACTTTCAACAATATTGCTTCCTTTTTTATAAGGCAAACAATCTTTAACCGGTAAATAACTCAATACATAATTTTGAAAAAGGGTTACAGTAATAACAACCAACAGCAAAAGCACTTGTGGAAACGGCGACATTACTGCAGGCTGTACGTTTTTTCTGTTGATGAAGAGAATAATAATTAATACAAGCAATGCTATATCTTTTATAAAAGATCCCAATGGTGTAAGCGGTATACAATCGCCAAAGCAACCGCATGTTTTAATATTACCGGAAATATATGCATAGCCTGTTAAAAAAGTAAAGAAGATAATCAGAAGCAAAAGCAACCAACTGAATAAGCGCATGCGCCAACCGATAATAACTGCAACACCTGCCAACACTTCAAATACATTCATTACAAGAGCAAAGGCAAGTGTATAATTATTCAAGTTTTGCAATCCCCATACTTCAAAAAACTCCTGCATTTTATAACTAAGACCTAAAGGATCATTGGCCTTTATCAGGCCTGAAAAAATAAACAATAAACCAACAATCCACCGGATTACAATCAAAGATTTTCTCATTTAAAAATTATTTTACCGTAAAAGTTATGTTGAAAATGTATGCAGGATGAGCATAAGGATTGCTGATAATATAAATCTAATGCTTTCCCTCGTCCATCAAAATAAGCGCAAAAACAGCATAATTAATAATATCGATATAGTTTGCATCAACGCCTTCACTTATAATTGTTTTACCCTCATTTAATAATATTTGCTTTATACGCAGCAGTTTAACAAGTATAAGATCGGCAAAACTTTGCTGACTCATATCCCGCCACGCCTCACCGTAATCATGATTTTTATTGAGCATAATTTTTTTTGCAATCGCAATTTGCTCGTCAAACCATTTACTTACTTTTTCTGCAGGAAGGTCTTCTAAAGCAGGCTTATCAATTTGCAATTGAATAAGCCCGATTACACCATAATTAACAATGCCTCTAAATTCACTTGCAATATCATCCTCTACTTTTTGTTCTTTTTTTTCCTGTATGGTGCGTATGCGTTGCGCTTTTATAAAAATCTGATCAACCACAGATATGGTTCTTAAAACACGCCATGATGTACCATAATCTTTTGCCTTTTTAATAAAAATCTCTTTACAGGCTGCAACTGCATTATCGTATTGTGTATTTGTATCGGTCATTAGTAAATTAATCATTTAGTCATCAGGTCAATGAGTTTCGCAAATGGTAATTTTTTTTGGTACCAGCTTTTGTTTTTTATAGCATCCTGGTTGCGTCGCATTCCTTTCATCTGCATATCGTTAAGCAACTGTGTTATTCATTCTTTTAAAAAACGTTCGTACTATTATGCCAAAAATAAAGGAAAGCAAACAATGTTTACGCTTAACTGCCGCGGAAGATTACTAACATTTCACTCACCAATTGTTATGGGCACCATAAATGTTACTCCTGATTCTTTTTATTCTGGCAGCCGTAAAACAACAGTAAATGAAGTCCTGCAAAAAGCGGAACAAATGATTACTGAAGGTGCAACTATATTGGATGTTGGCGGGCAGAGCACAAGACCGGGCAGCACGCAAATAGAACCAATGAAAGAAGCAGAAAGAGTGATACCGGTTATAGAAGCCATACACAAACAATTTTCTGATACAATAATTTCTGTTGATACTTTTTATGCATCAGTAGCTGAACAATCCGTGCAGGCTGGAGCTTCTATGGTTAATGATATCAGTGGCGGCCATTTTGATGAAGCTATGTTATCAGCAGTTGCAAAACTAAAAGTTCCGTTTGTATGTATGCATATAAAAGGCACTCCTAAAACCATGCAGCAAAATGCGGTGTATGAAAATGTAACAAGAGAAATAACAGATTATTTTATTCAGCGTATTGATGCTTGCAGAAAGGCCGGCAT
>WNGA01004866.1_pt1 | contig 29412 bp, 22 predicted proteins | sample 5400061 | NCBI WGS metagenome assembly WNGA01 (sample SAMN13153366, study PRJNA577476) | soil metagenome | isolation source: 100 cm soil or saprolite under grassland replicate 2 | place: USA:California | collected 2016-06-15
GCGCCCAGCCTTCAACTTGCTCCGTGGATCGCTTGGCGCCAAGAAGGAGGCACAGGAAGCCTGCCGTGAAGACCGCCGTTGCGGTGGTGTCGGGGAAGATATGGCTGGAGTTGAGCAGGTAATTGGTGTTCAGCACGGTTACGAGTGCGGCCGCGGCCGCCACCACGCGGTCTTCGAAAAGAAGCAGCGCCGTCCCGTAGACGGCGGCCGCCAGGGCGAGGCCCGTAACGAACGGAACGGCGTAGAGCGCCGCTTCCGATGGCCCGAAGACAAGGACGGCCAGGCGGACCGGGGCGATGAGCCCGATTCGAAGCGTCCAGAGGTCGGCCGGGACGTGCGGAAAATCAACGGCCGTCTTGAAGTATTTGGCGGGGTCAAACGGATGCGGTCCCTGAAGGAACGCGATCTGGGCGGCTGTGTAGACGAGGAGAACGACCCCGCCGACCAGCAGGTCGAGGCGCGTTTTGGCTGTCAGCCGGCGGGCACCACGCGCTCTGGTTCGTCCCGCCTCGGTGATGACATGCCGCCCGTCAGGCCTGACCACGTCTGCTGTCTGACCCGTCTCGCTATGGCGCGCCATCACGACAGGAACGCGCCGACGATCGTCATGCCGCTCTGGCGGCAACGGCGTCGATGTCGCCCGCTACGCCCGGACGCTCGGAGAGCCGTTCGACCCGGGCGGGCGGCGTCACAGAGCATGGCGCGATCCTAGCGGGCAAGCGATTCCACCCTTCCAGGTTGTGGCCGCACGTTCGGCCACCTCTCGCAGCCGCTCACCGACGTACGGCTAGCATCCGGCGCGATGGCCTCCCGTGCCCTCGTCATCGGCCTCGACTGCGCGCCGCCGCAGCTCGTCTTCGAACGCTGGCGAGAGGAGCTACCGACCCTTCGCTCGCTGATGGAGCGCGGCCGGTACGGGGTCCTCCGAAGCTGCGATCCCCCCATTACGGTGCCGGCCTGGGCCTGCATGACCTCTTCGCGAAGCCCCGGAGCGCTGGGCATCTACGGCTTCCGCAACCGGCGCGACCATTCGTACGAGGGGCTCTCGATCGCGAATTCCCGCTCGGTCAGCGCCCCCCGTGTCTGGGATGTCCTCTCGACGCGCGGCCGCTCGGCGATCGTGATCGGCGTTCCGCCCAGTTACCCCGTCACTGCGCTCAACGGCGTCATGATCTCCTGCTTCCTGACCCCGGACACGCAGCGGTCGCAGTACACGTATCCGGCGGAGTTGAAGCAGGAGATCGAAGGACTCGTGGGTACCTACATGGTCGACGTCGACGACTTCCGCACGTGGGACAAGGAGAGGCTCCTGACCGACATCGAGGAGATGACGGAGAAGCGCTTTCGAGTCGCGGAGCACCTACTGGAGACGAGGCCGTGGGACCTCTTCTTCATGGTCGAGATGGGCACCGACCGGATGCACCATGCGTTTTGGCGCTTTTTCGACTCCGAGCATCGCCTGCACGAGCCGGGCAACCGCTTCGAAGGGGCGATGCTCGCCTACTATCGCGCTCTCGACGCGAAGATCGACCGGCTGCTTCGCTTCGCCGACGACGACACCGCCGTCCTAGTTGTCTCCGACCACGGCGCCAAGCCCATCGACGGGGGCATCTGCGTGAACGAATGGCTGCGTAACGAGGGCTACCTCGTGCTGGCGGAGGAGCCAGCGGAGCCGACTCCCCTCAGGCCGGAAATGGTGGACTGGAGCCGCACGACCGCCTGGGGCGAGGGCGGCTATTACTGCCGCCTCTCCCTCAACGTCGAGGGCCGCGAACCCCAGGGCACCGTCCCCGCCCACGAATTCGAGCAGGTCCGCGCCGAGCTGAAGGCGAAGCTCGAGGCGCTCGGAGACGAGCGAGATCGGCCCATCGGAACCGTTGCCTATCGGCCGGAAGAGCTCTATTCCGAGCAGAACGGCATCCCTCCTGATCTCCTCGTCTACTTCGGCGAGCTCGCCTGGCGGAGTATCGGCCAGGTGGGAACTGGCACCGTCCACGTGCTCGAGAACGACACCGGGCCGGACGACGCCAACCACGCGCCCGAGGGGCTTTACCTCCTCGCAGCGGAGGGCGTCGAGGCCGGTCCCGGCGAAGAGCGGGATCTCCGCGACATCGCACCCACACTCCTCACGCTCCTCGGAGAGCCGGTGCCCGGCGACATGGAAGGCCGAAGCCTGATCTGAGCGTCCCTAAGTCCTACACTCTCGTCGGCCGCGATTATGAAACTCATCATCCAGATTCCGTGCCTGAACGAGGAGGACACGCTCCCGGCGACCCTCGCCGATCTGCCCCGCGACGTCGAAGGCTTCGAAACGGTCGAGTGGCTCGTCATCGACGACGGATCGACCGACCGGACGGTTGAGGTAGCTCGCGAGCTCGGGGTCGACCACGTCATTCGGTTCAGCTCGAACCGCGGTCTGGCGGTGGCCTTCCAGGCCGGCCTCGACGCAGCCATGAAGCTCGGCGCCGATGTGATCGTCAATACGGACGCCGACAATCAGTACCGCGCGAGCGACATTCCGAGACTCGTCGGCCCGATCCTCGCGGGAGAGGCCGACATGGTCGTGGGCACGCGGGACCTAAAGCAGCAGGACGAGTTCTCACGCGTGAAGAAGTTCCTCCAGTCGTGGGGCTCGTGGGTCGTCCGTCAAGCCTCGGAAACCGATATTCCCGACACGACTTCCGGGTTTCGTGCTTACACCCGTGAAGCCGCGCTGCGGCTGAACGTCGTCTCTCGCTTCACGTACACGCTCGAAACGATCATCCAGGCCGGCAAGAGCGATCTCGGCGTCGGTCACGTCCCGATCCGGACGAATCCGAAGGCGCGCGAGTCCCGGCTCATCAGGTCGATTCCGCAGTACCTGAAGCGCTCGGTCGGAACGATCTTCCGCATCTATGTGATGTACGAGCCGTTGCCCGTGTTCCTCTGGCCAGCGGCGATCGCAGGCCTGTTCGGAACAGCTCTCTTCGCCCGCTTCGGGTGGTATTACTTCACCGGATCCGGGCCCACGGGTCACATCCAGTCGCTGATCGTGGGCGCCGTCCTGATCGTCTTCTCGCTTCAGCTCGTGCTCCTCGCTGTGATCAGCGAGCTGCTCAGATCCAACCGCGTCCTGACCGAGCGCACGTTGCATCGCGTGAGGAAGGTGGAGCTCGAGCTGGGCATGCGGCCCGACGGCCTCCACGAAGAGCCCGTCGGTGTCCTGGGTCACGAGCTCGAGCGGTAGAGATCAGCCCGGTGGCGCACACCCAGGAGCCACAGCGAGAGGCCCAAGCGCCGTGTCATAACGCGGCCAAGGTGGAAGCACAGGATTTGCCGGGCGCCTCCGCTGCGTAAAGCGGAGAACGCCGGCGAAGCGCTCGCCACGCCGATAGATCCCGAACTCGTAGAGCGAGTGACGTGAGGACGCGGCGAGCTGAGGGATCACGCCCCGTACCGCCGTCCTTCGAGTCACTCCCAGCCGCCCGCAGGAGAGCACAGACTCGACCGCAGGACGTGTCGCTGCGATCGCTGCGTTCCTAGCCATCTCGCGGGGCATCCCGGCGCTCATGCCCGCCGAGATGGTCACGAAGACGAGGGCGCCGGCCACCACAGCAACTGCAGGCCACGGCGATCCCACCCGCAGCCGGCTCGGGAGGACTGAAGCAGCGAGGAGCCCACACCCGAGCGCAAGGAGGGGGACGACCGGAAGGAGGTAGCGAGGGTTCAGCCCCCCGGCAAAGTGGGTCCCCAGAGCAAGAAGGAGCAACCACGCTACCGCGGTGGCTAGCGGCAATGGGTCGGCAGGATGACGTCGCCGCAGAGCCCTAACGTAATGGAGAGCGAGTCCAAGCAAGCCGGCGAACAGGACCACGGAACTGCTCTCCTTGGTCAGGGCCGCCCAGAAGTCGCCGGGCACATCTGTCCAGGGCACGTTCGCGATGTCCAGCTCGCGTCGGCGGTGGGACTGCCAGTGCAGCGTGCCTAGCGGATCGCGCATCAGAGCGACATCGCTGAGGACCCAGAGCGCCGGAGCGATCAGCCCGGCGAGCAGGGCGCCACCAGCTCGCCGCCGCAGCGGTCCGGCTGTCTCGCTGAAGCCGGCGACCGCGGCTAGGACCCACGCCTCCGGGCGGAGCAGACCGGCTAGGACGAGCGCCGCCACCCGCAACCGCCCTCGCAGGGCAATCCCGACCAGGATTAGCGCGGACACCGCCGCGTCGATGTATCCGAAGGCGAGAATAACGTTCAGTCGCGCGCCGACTAGAAGAGCCACAACCGAGATGGCGGCGGCGGCGACCCCATCCTCGCGGTGTGCAACGGCGAAGAGACTGGCTGCCAATGCCGCAAGCGCGAGAGCAGCGACGACCGCAAACGCTCGCTCCGGCGGAAGCGGCACAACGAGGAAGCCCAGCAGCGCCGCAAGGGGCTTCGGCGTCGTCGCGCCCAGATCGAAGAGCGGGCGCTCGCCGCGCGCGAGCGCCTGCCCCCACGCCGCATAAGCCCAAGCATCGACGGTCACTGCAGGCTGCCAGGCGAGGGTCCTCCAGAGGAAGGCGGCTCCGCCCAGGCCCGCGATTGCGATCGGCGGAAGGACTCGTGCGAGCCCTTCCGGCACACTCCGGCGAGACAGGCGCCGGCCGGCCATCGACGAGCGGCTCAGTCCGTCCGCCTCCGACTGAGGGGCACCGCTCATCTCAGCGATTCTAGGGAGCTGGCGTACCCTGCGACTGACGCCACGCGCACGTGTCACCGCCCGAACGCGCGGGCGCCCGTGCTAAATAGCTTTGCGAACGAGCTCCGCTTCCCGAGCAGTTGTCGGCAGCAGGGACGTGCTGTGATCGAGCCGTGAGATCGCGGAGCGAACGCTCCATCGCGTCCGGCGAATCGGCACCGGGCCGGACTCGCTTCGCACCAGGCGTGAACTGATCGGCGGTCTGCACGAGGGGCCTACAATCGGGGCCTGAGCGAAGCCCTCCGCACCGAAGCTCCGGCGCTCGAGCGTCTGGGTCGCCCGTCGTCCGAGAGACATCCGTACGAGAGGGCACCGCGTCATCTCGGCCGCTGGGACTTTCTCGGCATCCTCGCCCTCCTCTCGCTCGCTTCGATGGCGACCGTAGTGGCCGTACGGGTGGGAGAGACGAGCCCGGACTGGTTCGGTCCGCTCTTCCTTGCAGTCGGCCTCGCGTCTGGGCTCACTACAGGCGCCGCCGTTCTCTTTTACACTCGTCGGGAGAGACTGGGGTGGCCCTCGCTGGCCGCTGCGCTGACTCGCGTCTGGCGGGAGCCGACGGCGGCCTGGGTCTTATTTCTCTTCGGCTGCCTCCTCACACTCCCGCTCTTCGCGCTCCAGACCACGGTCCTTCTAAAGGACTCAGACTCCGCCAGGCTGCTTGCATCGGTGCTCTACGTGCAGCACCACGGCCCGGAGTACCTGGTCGAGACACAGGAGACGCTGCTTCCACATCTGATCTTGAGTCCAGCCGTCGCGCTGGGCGGCATCCCGGCGGCGAAGCTCGTGAGCATCCTCTCGCTGCAAGGGCTCGCCGGGGTGGTGGCTTTCCTCGCCTGGCGGCTCAACCGGTCCGCCTTCGCTGCGCTCGTCGCCGTGCTCGCGCTGACAACGTTGACCGCGATCCTCGAGCGGGCATTCCTCCTGCCCATGTACCCGCTCATGCTCGCGCTCGGCTTCCTCGGCGTGTATCTCGCCCGCCGGGCGACCGTGGCCGACACGCGTCGAGGGTGCTGGGGTTACGCCGGGGCGGCCGGCCTTTGCCTGTTCGCCTCGATTGAGGCGCACCAGGTCGGACAGCTCTTCCTCGTTCTCACCGCCTTCCTCGTCCTCGCCGCACAGCCGGGCGAGGCCCTGCGTGGGCTCGCCCGCGTCTCCCTCGCCTTCGCGGTCTTCTACTTGCCGCGAGCCGTCATCAACCTCATGGAGGGCGGGGTGAGTCATTTCTTCAGCAACCGGGTCGACTTCTGGGTCACAAAGGGCTACCTCGTGCGAATCCAGGTCGATTTTTGGGACCTCGCCCGCACCGACTACCCAAAGTGGTTCTCGCGCGCGCCCGAGGGAATACTGACCGTGGTGGGCTGGGGCGGCCTCCTGACCGTCGCGCTCGGCACGGCCGCGCTGGCTGTCTGGCGTGGTCGGACACGCCGGTTTGCGCTCGTCTGGGTCCTCTTCTTCGCCGCCGTCGTCATCTACCTGAGGCTCCCCTTCTTTCCCCGCTATTTCTCGATCCTCACAGTGGGCGCATGCCTCGGAGCGAGCGCAACCCTCGCCCACCTGTTTCGAAGCCCCTCCGGCCGGTCACGCCGTCTCGCGGTGCTCGGCGCGGTCCTCCTCGCAGGCTTCAGTGTGGTCGCGTATTACGCCACGCTGAGGGAGGCGCGCAAGCTCCAGGGACAGGTCGTGGGCGGGCCGTACAATCGCTTGGCGGCATTGATCCCGCCGGACCAGGGCGTGATCGGCACCCGCTCGAACTACCTGAACTTCACGTCGACCGACGTGGGCGCGTACGGCGAGCAGTTCCTAAGCGAGAAGGAGTACGTCACCTTCCTGACGTGGCCTTCCGACGAGGCCGTCCTCGACGTCATGCGCCGGCACGCCATCCGCTGGATCTTCGTCCCGAGGCGCCCGGAGCACTGGGTGAGCGAATACCACAATATTTGGCTTCGACCAGCTTATGGGAAGGTGGCCCGCTACCCCGCGATGGTGGCGACCAGCCCCGACTTCTGCCAGGTGAGAAGCATCAGAGGCGTCCGGCTCTATAGGCGTAACCTCGGCGGGCCGCCCCTCAAGCACTGCGCGGCCAGGGCCGGCTAGCGCCGACGAACCGGTGGCCGGACGCCGCGGCATGCGGGTGAAGCGGAGCACGGCCCGATACCCGGCCCGCACCGAACCGGCCGAAGCGACCACTTCGGGGTCCACTCGGGGGCTGCTAGGAACGCCTCCTTAGCGTGACGATGATGGTGGGGACGGCCGGGAGAAGGGCGCGGTGGAGCCGCTCCGGCGCTCGGATGAAGGCCCGCGCGAGCACGCCCGGCCTCTCGATCTCGCCGGTTAGCCGGATCGCCTCGACCGTCCGGTCGGTGGCCCAAAGCCCGGCCGACGCGATCAGCTCATCGAGGCGGCCGCGGGTCAGGAGCTCGCAGTCGTAGATCGAACCCCGCCTCGCCGCGCGGACGTAGGGACTTCGCAGCCCGGCTGGGAGCCAGCTAAGGAGAGGCAGGTGGAAGTGTGGCTCGACGAGCGTCCAGCGATTCGGCGTAGCCAGATAGCCGACGCCGTCCGGGCGGAGTACGCGTGCGATCTCCCGCAGGTGATGGAGCTGTTGCTCGCGGCTCCCTACGTGTTCGACAACGTGGTTCGAAATGACGACGTCGAACGAGTTACTCTCACAGGGCAGGCGCGTCCCCTCCGTGAGCGCGAAGCGATATCCCTCCTTGATGATCCGCGAGTCGCGCACGTCAACCGCCCAAACCTCGCCGTTCTCGCCGGCACGCGCCGCGAGCTGCGAAGCAATCACACCCGAGCCCGCCCCGACGTCGAGGATGCGGGCCCCGGACAGGATGCGCTCGGAGGAGACGAGCCCGGCGATTTTCTCGGCCTTCTCGCGGCGCGAGGCCGGGTCGAGGCACTCGTGACCAATGTTACGAGCGTCCACGCGCTACCCCGGCTCGGGCGGTCTCCATCTCGTGCAGGTACCTCGCTCCGACGCGGTCCCAACTGAAGACGCGCTCGACCGCTGCCCGCACTCGATCCTTGCTCCAGGACGACCCGTCGAGAAGCTCGTCGATCGCCGCGACAAACGCGTCCGCCGATTCCGACTCCACGAGCCTGCCGGTTTCTCCCTCGATCACGGCGTCCTGCACGCCGTCCACCCGAGATGCGATTACCGGCAGGCCCGCGCTCGCCGCCTCTAGGGCGACGATTCCGAACCCCTCGATGTCTCCTCGGACCCGCACGTTTGGCATGACAAAGGCATCAGCAGCGCCGTACACGACCTTCAAGCGACGGTCGTCCCGCGCGATAGCGCCCATCAAAAACACACGCTCCGCAACGCCTGTTACCCGCGCAGCCTCCTCGATCGCGGACCGCTCCGGGCCCTCGCCGACGATGACGTACAGCACGTCGTCGGAAAGCCGGGGCAGCACGTTTGCGACAAACCATGCGACCCCCTTCTTCGGCACCAGTCGCCCGACCGTGATCAGAAGCTTTCGGTCGCGCACGTCCCGCCCGAGGATCCGCGTGAGCTCCTCGCGACCGACAGAAACCCGGAACTCGCTCGGATAGACACCGTTCGGAACGACGACGCACTTCTCGCTCGGGACCCCGCGTGCAATGCACTCGCGCACGATGGCCTCACTGACGCAAACGACCTTGTCCAAGCGGCTCAGGGCTCGAGGGATCACGAGCTGGTACGGCGTGAAGTCGTAGGCGATATCGCGACCGTTGACCGTCACTGACACGGTCGTGCCCGTCAGGCTTCGGAGGGCAACGCCCAGCGGAGCGAGGAGGCCATCGCCCAGGTGCACGTGTTCCGCCCGACCCGAGCGGAGGATCCGGATCGCCCTCAGAAAGCTCGCGGCCAGAAAGTAGGGCAGGAACACCTGACTCCTCCCCCAGGTGAGGAGGGAGACGTCAGCCTTGCGCGAAAGCTCGCGGGCGAGCTGATAGCTGAGCGTTTGCATCCCTCCAATTGAAGGGGGGAACTTCCTCGTGATGAAAAGCACCTTCACGGCACGCCAGGCGCCGGTTGCTAGGAAGGAGGCGGCAATGCCCGCCGCGCCGCCGTGATTCTCTCCGTACGGAACGGAATCGGGTCGGTGAGCATGAACCCTTGGAGTCGACTCCGCACCTCCTCGAGGGTCCAAAGCCTCACGTAGAAGAACCGACGCCGCCCCGCCTTCGCGACGGGAGCGAGGACGAAAACGCCCGCCGGTGCAAGCGCCTGCTCGACATTCGCGAGGGCCGCCGTGAGCTTACTCTCGTCGACGATGTGCTCGATCACGTCGATCATGAGGATCAGATCGAACTCACCATCGAGCTGCTCCTCCGTCACGTCCTGGCGGATGAACTCGAAGCCCGGAAAGCGCTCACGGAGCTCGGGGAACAGCACATCCGTGATGTCGACGCCGATGTACTTTCGGACGCCGAGTTCCTGGAGGATGCCAGCGTAGAAGCCGGTGCCACAGCCGATATCGAGCACGCTGGCACTCTCGAAGTCCACCCCCTGGTCCCGGCAAAGGCCAACGAGGACCCTGGCTGCCTCGGCATACTCCGCCTCGTTCTCCTCGTGCGACAAGGCCTCGTCACCCGGACCTCGCAGGGACTGGCCATATCGCTCGAAGCGGTCACCCCAGTACGCGCGGGCGTCGTAGCTCTCGCCGGACCGGTACTTGCGGGAAGCAACAAGGGTCTTGTAGAGGCCCCTGAGCGGGGCCCGGATCGGATCGCGTCGGAGCTTTCTGAGAATTTCTTGCATGGAGCGCGCCGTGGCGGCCCAGCCTACCCGAGCCAGATGGACCCTTGACCGAGTCGAATCGACGAGGCGGTGGCGACGGGCGCGGCCACGGTCCGATGCGCCTCCCTAGTCCGCTCGCGGGCCCACGAAAGCCGGCCGCGCGCCTCCGCCAGAGCAGGACCCGTCCGCCCGGGAGCGCAGTCCCCAAGATGACGGCAGAGACGAGGAACCCGGTCGCGAAAACTGTCTCCGTGTCGACTCCGAAGCAACCGAGGAAGGCGATGAGGCCGCCGGACACGACGACTTGGCCGGCGATCCTCACCCGGCGCGGCACGTCCGAAGAACGCTAGATGATCGCTGCCGTGAGCCGTGGGCGAAGCCACGGATCGGCTTCGGGGTCAATCACCAACTGAAGACACGCTCGACGACCCGGCTCGCGGCCCTGCCGTCAGCGAGTGCGCAGTAGGTCGCGACGAACCTCGAACCTTCCGTAGCGCTCGCTGAATGAGGCGCGGACAGCGTCGACGTCTCGGAGAGCGTCGACGACGTCGTCGGTTGTGCGCAAGAGCGGCCCCGGGGCGTTGGCCTCGAAGTCGATGCTGAAACCGCGGATAGTGTCGCGGTAGGTTTCGAGGTCGGGCGTGAAGAAGACCATCGGGCGATTCGTGCTCGCAAAGTCGAAGATGGCGGACGAGTAATCGGTGACGAGCACGTCCACGGCGAGCAGGAGCTCGGTCGAGTCCGGGAAGGCCGAGACATCGAAGAAGCCGCCGGCTTCGACGGGGAGCGCTCCAACCATCGACCGGTGCTTTCGAAAGAGCAGCACATCGTCCTCGCCCAGCGCTGAGCGGAGAACAGCCAAATCGAGCACTGGGCCGAAGCGGTAACCGTCGCGCGCGCCGATGTGATCCCGGTAAGTCGGCGCGTAGAGGACGACCCGCTTGTCGGCAGGCAGCCCCAGGCGGAGCTTGACCTCTTCAGCCAGCCGCTCGCGATCGGGCCGGAGCAGCACGTCTGTACGCGGAAGACCAGTCTCGATCACCTGAGCATTTAGCGAAAAGGCTCGTTGCAGGATCGGCGTCGCGAACGCTCCCGGCGAGACGACGTACTGCCAGTTCTCACTCGGTTGCCTCAGCACCCGGCGATACTCCCGTCGAGCTTTGGGGTGCCCGGCGAGGTCATGTCCGATCCGCTTGAGTGGTGCCCCGTGCCAGGTCTGTAGCCAGGTCTGCTCGGACCGGCGGGCTACCGACCGCGGCCAATGGTCGTTGCTCACGACGTAGCGAGCGGTCGCGTAGACCTCGTAGTAGTCCTTGCTGAGCTCGCGCACGGCGACGGCCGTGCCGGGCGGGACGCAGCTGCCGTCTCGCACGATCCAGAGATGCTCGAACGGCGCATCGCGGCGAACCAGCTCCTCGTGGATACCTCGGGGGTTGTCGGAGTACTCCCGTCCTCCGAAGCAGTCGTAGAGCACGACATCGCGGAGCCCACGCTGTCGTTGCGTCGCGTAGAACGCCGTGCGCAGCTGTCGCTGCCGGAACCCGCCGCGCTCGTCCTCGTCGAGGTCGCGATCGACCTGGAGAACCGGGAGGCCGTTGCCGAGCACGCCGACCCGGAACAACTTGTGCCCGATCTTCGCGGAGGCGGGCAGAGCGTCAAGAAGTTCGTGGTCCAGCATCGGGTTGACGGCCGCCGTGGGGGCCCGGCCCTGAGGACTGATGAGGAACTCCCATTGCCCCTCCGCAAGGGGCCGGATGCCGGCGAGCGAGCTGACGCTGCCTGGGCTGAGTTCAGCGGTGAAACGCTCTGCCTCGGCGTCATACAGAAGCGGAACCGAGTAGGACTCCCCGCCGCGTCGGCTGCGGATGACAACCTCGTACTCGCCGGCCGGGCCCCGAAAGGAGCCCGTCAGCGTGAGCTCCCCCGCGGGCGACCACTGGATGCCTGTCACGACGGGCCGGAACGAACGCTCGACCATCGTGAAGTGGCCGTCGTGCGATCGGTCGACGGCGATCTCGCTGCCCGAGAGCGTCCACGCCGACGCGGGCGCGCCTTCGTGCAGCAGCAAGCGCCGGCGACTCCCCTCGCCGACGAGGTAGAAGTCCCAGGCGATCCCCTCGTCCTGGTTGTCGGTGCGCGCGGCTCCATCTCCGACGTCCAAGTCAGATACGAAGTCTTCGATCGGGAGGCGGGCGACGAACGTCGATTTATCACCTCTACGGTCGACGTCGACGGGGAAATCGAGCACCGCATTGCCGTCGCGACGCCGGACCCTCAGCGTGGGCTCGACGCCGGTGACCGGGCCGATGTCGCCCTCGAGCCGGAGTACCTTGTCGTCCACAACGCAGGAGCGCACGATCGAAACGTCGTGCTGAACTCGCACCTCGAATACTCCATTCGCGGTCAGTCCCGCCCGCACGCGTGCACCTTCGACGGGGAGCTCAGCAGCCGGAACGGCGTGGAGGGGCGCCGGCTTTGGGCGCCCTGTCTTGCGTAGGAGGCCGCCTGCGCGGATGGCGACACCGATCTTCCAGCTCCCCTCTCGCCAGCGGCGGCCGCGGCGGAGTTGCACGCCCTCGAGCGTGGCCACGAAGCCCGACCAGTCGAGCCCGACGAGCTGCTGGGGCGCGTCGGCGGTCACGTCCGGCCGGTACATGCGCTCCGTCCGCAGCTTGAGCCGCCGCGGCCACCTGCCCGTGCCGCGCACGAACAGCTCGAGCTCCTGCGAGTCAGGCTCCGGAGCGCCGATCATGTCGATGTAGGCGTAGCCCTCCATGCGCAGGGCGTCGCCCTCCCAGCGCACGTCGTTCAGCCTGAAGACGGGAGCGAGCTCGTCCTCTAGCCGGTAGACGCCGCGAGGAATGCGAAGCCGGTCGTCCGTGCGGCAGGGGTAGTCGCCGTACCAGTGGCGTCCCTCCCGCACCGGCGGCCTCTCGGCGAGTTCCTCGTCCGCGAAGCGAAGCACCTCGAGCAGCTCCGGCAGGGCCCGGCGCCGCACGAGCTGCCACTTGAGCCGGTCGATCGCGAGCGGCTGCTCGAGAACCTGCGCGTCAGCCCGGTCGAGAAAGTCGTTCGCCAGGTCGAGGAACAAGTGGCGCTCATCCTCGGCGGCGTTGTCGAGAACGTCGAGGAAGTAGCGAAGGTCGTTGTCGACGACGCTCTTGTCGTAAACCAACTTGGCCTCGGTCATACCCCGGTCTGCAAGGAACCGGCTGACGTGATCGACGGCCGCCACGCGGTCGCGCAGCGCCTTCACCCCCACGCGCCGCTGCGATCCGGACAGGTCGCCGCCCTCCCGACGCCGCCACAGGTACACGGTGTCGGCGACAACGTCCACAGAGCCCGCGAGGTAGTGAGCGACCATGATGACCGCGATGTCTTCGTTGCGGACGCCCTCCGCGAAGCGGAATCCGTGTCGGTCCCAGAAGGTCCTGCGGAAGAGCTTGTTGCAGGCGAGGCGGTCGGCCGTCAGGCTCGGGAAGCGCGTAATGTGGGTCTCCAGGCGCTCGCGTGCAAAGGCGTTCGCCAGGAACGTCGCCCGCCTCGTGCCGAGGGATGTCAGCCGGCGAATGTTGCCTGTCGCGAAGTCGGAACTGGTCCGGTCAAGCGTCCCCAGCAGCGCCTTGTAGGCGTTGGGTGGTAAGACGTCGTCGCTGTCGACGAAGGCGAGAAACTCACCCTCGGACTTCCCGATCCCTGTATTGCGGGCCGCGCCCAGACCGGCATTCGCCTGACGCATGAGCCGGAAGCGCCCATCGCGCGCGGCGAAGCCCTGCGCGATCACGGGGCTCTCGTCGGTCGAGCCGTCGTCGACCATGATGATCTCGAGGTCCGCCATCGTCTGCTGCGCGAGCGAATCGAGACAAGCTTCGAGATACGCGGCCACGTTGTAGATCGGCACGACGACGCTGACTCGCGGCGCCATCGACGTCACCAACGGAAGACGTGCTCGACGACGCGGCTCGAAGCCCCGCCGTCGCTCAATGGGCAGAACGACGTAACGAAGCTTTCGTACCGGTCGCGGTACGCAGCCGCAACAGATCCAGGGTCGCGCAAGGCGTCGATCACGTCGGCGGTCGTCCGCAGCAGCGGCCCGGGCGCCTCGTCCTCGAAGTCGATGCTAAATCCCCGGATCTCGTCGCGGTAGACCTCCAGGTCGGGGGTGAAGAAGATCATCGGTCGGCCGGTGCACGCGAAGTCAAACATCGACGATGCGTAGTCCGTGACGAGCGCGTCGGCAACGAGCAGGAGTTCGATGAGATCAGGGAAGTCGGACACGTCACGAGCGAAACGCTCGGCGTTGGCCGGAAGTGCCTCGACGATCCCCGGATGCTTCCTGAACAACACGACGTGGTCGTCACCGAGGGCTGATTGCAGGGCAGCCAGGTCGAGCAACTGGCCGAGCCGATAGCCGTCGCGATTGGCGAGTTCCGCGCGGTAGGTCGGCTCGTCGCGCAAGCTCTGGCGTGCACCCACCCGGTAGTGGCGGTGATCACGGTAGGTGGGTGCGTACAGGATGACTCGTCGGTCAGCGAGCCCGAGGCGGCGCCTGACGTCCTCGGCGAGCCGGTCGCGGTCAGGCCGGAGCAGGAGATCGGTGCGCGGTAGACCCGTCTCGAGGATCTCGCCGCCGACCGGAAAGGCCCGCTCGAGAATCGGCGTGGCATACGGACCGGGCGAGAGGAGGTACTGCCAGTTGTCGCTCCGTTGCCGCAGCACACGGCGATACTCGCGGAGCGCGCTCGGCCAGTTGGCGAGGTCGTATCCGTGCCGCTTCAGCGGAGCCCCGTGCCAGGTCTGCAGGCAGGTCTGCTCGCGTCTGCGCACGAGCCATCGCGGCCAGTGGTCGTTGGCCACGAGGTAACGGGCACGTGCGTAAGCCTCGTAGTACTCGCGACTGAGTTTGCGCACAGGAACTGCGGTATCCGGGATTCGGCAGGCGGCGTCTCGCACGACCCAGAGGTGCTCGAACGGAGCGTCGCGGCGGAGGAGCTCCTCGTGTATGGCGCGAGGGCTGCCCGAGAACTCGCGGCCGCCGAAACAGTCGTAGAGGACGACGGGGCGTAGCTCGCTTCGTCGCCGCGCGGGGTAGTAGGCAGTTCGAAGTTGCCGCTGGCGAAACCCGCCCCGCTCTCCTTCTGCGAGGTCCCGCTCGACCGCGAGGACGGCGAGTTTGTCCTCGACCACCCCAAGGTGGAACCGCTTGTGACCAACCTGTGCGGACAGCGGCAATTCGCGGAGAAGCCCGCGGTCGAGCAGCACACCGACCGCGGCCTCCGGCGAAGCCCCGCGCGGCCGGACGAGAAAGTCCCAGACGCCCTCGGCGAGCGGCCGCGGGCCGTTGAGGGACAAAACAGCGGCCGGCGTCAGCTCTGCAGTAAATGCCTTCGAGTCCGAGTCGTGGTCGAGCGGAACGGTGTAAGTCTTGTCCCGCGCGCGCAGAACGAGGTCGTACTCGCCGGGGGGAGCGCGGAATGAGCCTCTCACCAGGAGCGCGCCCGCGGGCGACCACTCCGCCGCGCCGAGCACGGGTCGGAACGACCGTTCAAAGAGGTTGAAGTTGCCCTCGCGCATGCGCTCCAGGGCGATCTCGCGCCCGTCGACCGTCCAGGTCGATTCGGGCGCGTCCTCGCCAAGAAGCAGGGGCTGAAGGAGCCCGCCACCGTCGAGATGGACCTCCCAGCCCAAGCCCTCCGCCTCCTGCTCCGAGTGGGCAGCCTCGTCAGCGACGTCGATCTCGCCGACGAGATCATGGATCGGTAGGCGGGCTAGGAAGGTTGGCCGCTCGCCTGAGCGATCGACGTATGCCGCGTATTCCAGCGTCGAGCCCCCGCCGGCACGGCTGACGCGCAGAGTCGCCTCACCCGGGACGTAGCCCACGTCTCCTGCCAGTTGCAGCACGGCGTCGTCGAGCAGATAGTCGCGCACGACCGAACGCCGACGCTGAATGCGCAGGGTCAGCCTCCCGCCTGGGGTGAGGTCCGCCCGCACGCGCGCGCCTTCGACCGGGAGCTCGGCAGCGGGCGCCGCATGGAGCGGTGCCCGCTCCGAGCGCCAGCTCCGGCGCAGGAGGCCGCCTGCGCGGATGGCAACACCGATCTCCCAGCTGCCCTCTTGCCAGCGGCGGCCGCGGCGGAGTTGCGCGCCCTCGAGCGTGGCCACGAAGCCGCACCAGTCGAGCCCGACGAGCTCCTGGGCCACGCTCTCGGTCACATCCGGGCGGTGGACAGGTTGCGTTCGCAGCTTGAGCCGCCGCGGCCACCAGTCCATGCTGCGCGCGACCAGCTCGACCTCCTGCGAGTCAGGCTCGGGGGCGCCGATCATGTCGATGTAGGCGTAGCCTTCGATGCGCAGTGCGTCCCCCTCCCAGCGCACGTCGTTCAGCCTGAAGACGGGAGCGAGCTCGTCATTCAGCCGGTAGACGCGAGGAGTGATGCCAAGCCGCTCGTCCGTGCGGTAGGGGTAGTCGCCGTACCAGTGCCGTCCTTCGCGCACCGGCGGCATCTCGGCCAGTTCCTCGTCCACGAAGCGCAAAACCTCGAGCAGTTCCGGCAGGGCGCGGCGCCGGACGAGCTGCCACTTGAGCCGGTCGATCGCGAGCGGTTGATCGAGCACCCATGGATCTGCTCGGTCGATGAACTCGTTGGCCAGATCGAGGAAGAGCCGGCGGTATTCGTCGCCGGCACTTGCCAGAACGTCCAGGTAGTAGCGCAAGTCCTGAGCGACGACCGTGCGGTCGTAGAGCGCCTTGGACACGGGCAGCCGCTGGTCGGCGAGGAAACGGCTGACGTAGTCGACGGCGGCCACGCGGTCGCGGAGGGTCTTCGTCTCGGTGCGCCGCTGCGTGATGGAGAGCTCGCCGCCCTCGCGCAACCGCCAGAGATAGACGGTCTGATCGATGAGGTCGACCGCGCGGGCAAGGAAGTGCGCAGGGAGGGTGACCGGCGTGTCTTCGTAGTAAACGCCCTGGGGGAAGCGAAACCCGTGCTGGTCCCAGAAGGACCTCCGGAAGACCTTGTTCCAGGCCATCCGGTCGGCCAGCAAGAGCGGAAAGCGGGTTATATGCGTCTGCAGGCGCGGACGCGCGAACGCCCTGGCCAGGAATCCCACCTGCACGGTTCCCAGCCGCGTCAAGCGGCGGACGTTGCCCGCCGCCATGTCGGAGCCGGTGCGGTCGAGTGCACCGACGAGGAGCTCGTAGGCATGCCGCGGCACCACGTCGTCGCTGTCCACGAAGGCGATGAACTCGCCGACCGCGTGCACGACTCCTGTGTTGCGCGCGGCACCGAGCCCCGCATTCGCCTGACGCACGAGCCGGAAGCGAGGATCGCGAGCAGCGAAGCGCTCGGCGATCGCGGGGCTTTCGTCCGTCGAGCCATCGTCGACCATGACGACCTCGAGATCCGCCATCGTCTGTTGGGCGAGCGACTCCAGACACGTCTGCAGGTACGGCGCCACGTTGTACATGGGCACGACCACGCTGATCCGGGGTTTCATAGCCCCTACCTACGGAGTGAGCGGAAGATCCAGAGGCCCGCTCGCACGACCGGCACCGGCACGCGCTCGCGGTAACGGGGCGGAATGAGCAGGAGCACCCCCAGGAGCAGGCGCAACCCGCGAGTCAGGACCACCCCGCGCGCCACCAGACGCACGCGCTCCTGGTAGGGCGCCGGGATCCGTCGCGCGATTTGCATTCGCAAGGGCCGCCTTCCTCCGTGGACGGCGGCGGCGGCTCTTCTTGGACGCCCAGACAGTGTTCCCGCGCCCCAACGACGCGGCTTCGCCGCCGTCACGGACGACTGCGCGATCGCCTCGGCCTCGGCGTAGAACTCAGCATAGGAGGCGCGGGCGATATCCAGCGATGCCCGTGCAGCCTCACTGTCGCCGTCGGGATCTGCGAGGCCCGAGGCTGTGCGCCAGACGTCTTCGACCCGGGACTGCAGCGGCGGCGGGACTTCAGTGTCCCCCCAGCCGACCGCGGAGCGCCGCAGGCTGGGATCCACGAGCGCGTCGACGTCCAGATGGCTGGAACGATCGACGTCGACGAGCCAGCCGAGGCCGAGCAACTCGGCAACGCGGGAGATCTCGCGCGGCCAGTCCTCGAGCAAGTCCTCGTAACGGACGTAGGCCCGTGTAGCGCCGCGAGTCGCGTACTCGTTTTGCAGCGTTTGATTGAGCCAGGCTGCAGCTCGGCTCGCGTCGTTCTGCCAGGTTCCGTACCAGCTGCGCCCGCTGCTCACCACCTCCGGCGGGTAGCGCAACGTGTTGGCAAATGAGATCTCGACGCCCAGGTCGTCCGCGCAGCGCAGCCACAGCGGCAGGAACCACCCGGTGCGTGGGTCCTTGACGATAACGTTGTCAGTCCCGACAAACTGGACGGCGAGCCACGAACGGAGATCCTTGAACACCGCGTCATCATTCGCTGCCTCGGCCATCATCTCCCAGGCGGCAGGCCGCGAGTCGAACACGGTGACACGGCGAGTCCGCATGAGCCGTGAATGGAAATCGACAACCCAGCGCGGCTCGCCGAAACCCCGCGGGTTCGTGTCGTCTGCCCGCACCTCGGGCTGGGGGATGTGGAATCCAAGTCGCCCGAGGATGCCCGTCAAGAGGCTCGTACCGCTTCTTGCGGTGCCCAAGACCAGTACCAGTCGCGGGACAGCCGCAGAGACAGACCGTGGATCGCTCGTCATGCTTCGACGGTCCGAGGGCGTGGCCGCTCGACGGTCTCGGGGGGTGATTCCGCCGCCTCGCTCTCATGGAGCCAGACTCTGCGGACGACCCGCTCGGCGGCATGGCCGTCGTCGAGCGCGCAGAACCGCGCCCGGAATGCTGCCCGCAGGCGGGCCGCTTCTTCGCCCCACGCAGCGCCTGACCGAAGAGCCTCGACGAGTTCGTCGTCCGCCTGCGTGACCACGCCGGGCGGTTCGGCAAGCAGATCGAAGTAAGTGCCCCGCAAGGTCCGGTAGACCTCCCAGTCCGGAGCGTGGATCACAATCGGGCGGTCGAGGACGGCGTAGTCGAACATGAGCGCCGAGTAGTCCGTGACGAGAACGTCGGCGGCCAGGCAAAGCTCCTCGATCGACGGGTGGCCGGCGACGTCGAGGATGCGACCGGCCCGCTGCAAGTCCTCCCGGTCGCGGTCGCGCTCGTAGAAGTAGTGCAGCCTCTCCATGAGCACGTACTCGGATCCGAGCACTTCCGCGACGCTCGCGACGTCGATCGTCGGCACGTAATGGCCGACGTACTCCCGGTGCGTGGGCGCGTAGAGAACTGCTGTCTGGCTGGTCTCGATCCCGAGCTGCGTCCTGATCCGGTCGATGTCGGCCTCGGTGGCGCTGACGAGCGCGTCGTTGCGCGGATATCCGACCTCGAGGGTCTCGTACCGCGTCGGGTAGGCGCGCTCCCAGATCAGGGTGGAGAAAGCGTTCGACGAGATGCTGTAGTCCCAGCGTGCCGCACGGCGCAGCAACCGCTCGAAGTTCATCCTCTGCCCGGCTACGAGGGCTTCGCGGAGGTCGAGGCCCATCTTCTTCAGAGGTGTGCCGTGGTGCGTCTGAACGTGGATCGTCCCTGTGCGCTTCACGAAATCGTTCGGAAAGTTGACGTTGTTGACGAAGTACTTCGCGCGGGCGATCGCCCGATAGTAGTCCCGGGTGCCGGAGACTACGTACTCGACGCCGGGGGGCATCCCGGCCGCGTGGTCTCGGTCCACAATCCAGACGCTGCGAACCCACGGGGCCAGGTCGCGCAGCTTCTCGTAGATTGCGCGCGGATTGCAGGCGTACCCCCGGTACCAGTAGGCGGCGAACACGGCCAGATCCTGCTCGATCGGCGCCTGCAATTGGCGGCGGTAGTAGGGCTGCAGCCCCGTCCGCCTGAGGACGCGTGCCAGACCTCCTCTCAGTCGACGCCGGGCGCGCAGCACCCGTCGCGCGGCCCGGCCTTGCTCGATCGCCCAGGCGAGAGCGCGGAGCGACCGGTCCCGCCCGCTCTGCGCAAGGCGGGCCCGCAGAAGCAAGCGCCAGTCCTTCGGGATCGGCTCGTCCGCGCCGGCGTGCCGACGGAAACTCTCGTACGCACGTGCCAGGAAGTCCTTGCGCCGCCGCTGCGGGAGATCGGCTGCGATCGCAAGGTAGTGACGAAGCATCTGCAGCGCCAACCCGCGCGGACGCGAAGCCAAGCGAGCACCCTGCGAGGCGACGAACTGGAACACGACGTCGTATTGCCCGAAGACGTCGAATCGCGTGCCGTGCACATGCGGCTCGTTCGCGGCATTGGGCGGCTCGTAGCGCGCATAACCGACGCGAGGGAGGACGCTGATCCGCTCGGCGGCGAGCAGCGCCGGATATGTCACGGTCAGTTCGCCGTACCCGCCCGCGGCGGCCCGTAGGCCGAGCGCGCCGAGAAACGCGCGCCGAAAGACCTTGTCTCGTATGTCGACCCCGAACTCCATCGCAGCGGGATGCTCCGCGAGCGTGAAGGTTTCGTCCGGAGCTGCCTCGAGAAGCTTCCCGTGCGCTCCCGGCTTCGCGTCGCCCGGCGGCACGGCCCGTGTTTGGTCGACGACAAGCACATCCGGCGCGGTCTCGTCGAGTCGCGCCGCGACAGCCGCCAGCGCCCCGGCCGGCAGTTGGTCCGTGGTCGCGACGAACCAGACGTAGTCGCCGGTCGCGGAGTCCAACGCGAGGTTCCGGGCCTCGCCGAAGCGCACGGCGTGGTCGAGGTGGTGCACCACGAGGCGGTCGTCTTGCTGGGCGAGTTCGTCGAGGATCCCCGGCCCCTGGTCAGGAGACGAGTTGTCGACCGCTACGAGCTCGACGTCTCGAAACGACTGGTCGAGTACCGATGAAACGCAGTCGCGCAAATAGGCCTGCTCCCGGTACACGACCAGAATGATGCTCAGCAGCGGATTGGCCATGGGCTACCGGTCGCGGTAGGCCCGAATCAGGATTTCGGCAACCTCAGGACGCGAGAACTCGGCCGGCGGCAGGTTCCCTTCCGAGAGCAGCTCCCGCACCTTCGTCCCCGAGAGGAAGACGTGGTCGTCCGCTGGATGCGGACAGGTCTTCGGCGTCGCCATTTGGCCGCACGTGCGGCAGAAGAACGCGTGCTCGAAGAACATCGGCTCGATGTCGAGCTCGTGGGGCTCGAACTCGTCGAAGATGAGCTGTGCGTCGTACGTGCCGTAGTAGTCGCCTACGCCGGCGTGGTCGCGGCCGACGATGAAATGGGAGCAGCCGTAGTTCTTGCGGCAGATCGCGTGCCAGACGGCCTCGCGCGGCCCCGCGTAGCGCATCGCCGCAGGGAATGCGGACACGACAACGCGATCCTTCGGGTAGTAGCTGCTGACGAGCACGTCGTAAGCCTGGACGCGGGTCTCCGCGGGGACGTCGTCCGACTTCGTCTCGCCGATGAGCGGGTGGATGAGCAGGCCGTCCACGGTCTCGAGAGCGCACTTCGTCAGGTACTCGTGGGCGCGGTGGATCGGGTTGCGGGTCTGGAAACCGACCACGCGGCGCCAGCCGCGCTCCGCGAAAAGTCCGCGGGTGTCGGCGGGATCGCGGTGCAGCTCCGGGAAGGCAGGCTCCAGCCGCTCGAACACGGTCACCGGCCCCGCGACATAGTGGTCGTTCTGCGCGTAGAGCCGGGCGACGCCGGGATGAGCGTCATCCGTCGTCCGAAAGCACTGGGCCGCCTCCCGCTCCCTGTCGTAGTCGAAGACCTCCTCGACGTCGAGCACGGCGAGGATTCGCCCGGACTCGTCCGCCAGCGCGATGCGATCTCCAGCCGGAGCGCTCTCGACAGCGAGGCAGACGGGGAGCGCCCACGCCAGGCCGTTCGCGAGGCGCATCTCCTCGACGACGCGCTCGTAGTCGTCGCTGCCCATGAAGCCCGTCAGCGGAGAGAGGGCGCCCGACGCCAGCATGTCGAGGTCGGAGGCCTCACGCGATGTGAGACGTACGGTCTCGAGCTCGTCCACGCTCTCGGGGCGCTCGCCCGTCCGCTCGACGAGCTCGCCGCCGTGAGGGCGGATGAGGTGAGCTTCGGCTACGGCCGTCAAACCCGGACCTCGCCGAAGAGCAGCCCGAGCTCCTCGAGCTTGTCGACCACGGACTGGGCGCTCTCCTCGGGCGAGACGCCCTCGGTGTTGACGACCAGCTGCGGGCTCGTGGGCGCCTCGTACGGGTCGGAGACGCCGGTGAACTCCTTGATCTCGCCCGAGAAAGCCTTCTCGTAGAGACCCTTGACGTCACGCTCGGCACAGGTTTCGACGGAAGCCTCGACGTAGACCTCGACGAACGTCCCGAACTCCTCCACCATCCCGCGAGCCTTGCGTCGCGTCTCCTCGTAGGGCGAGATGGCGGAGACGAGCACGGCGGCGCCGTGCCGGGTGAGCCGCGAGGCGACCCAGCCGATGCGCTCGATGTTCGTGTCGCGGTCCTCCTTGGAGAATCCGAGCCCCTTCGAGAGACGAGTGCGCACGACGTCGCCGTCCAGGTACTCGACGGTCCTGCCCGACTCCTCGAGGCGGCCACCGACGATCTCGGCGATCGTCGACTTCCCGGCTCCGGAGAGCCCCGTGAACCACAGCGTGAATCCGTTCGTCATGCCTTCCTTTCGTCTTCCAGGTGGATGCCGTACTCAAGTTTCAGCGGGGGGAACCCCATGGTTCCCCCACGAGCCCCCTCCTTCTGGAGCTCGGCGACTGTCAACTCTTGTCCTCCAAATGAATCCCACACTCAAGTTTGTCGGAATCCGCCCACCGACCGGCCCGTTCCTCCTCGTCGGGCCGCGTCGGGCGCGTGCAGGGGATGCAGCCGATCGAGCGGTAGCCGGCCTCGTGCAGCGGGTTGTACGGGATGTCGTTCGCCTTGATGTAGCGCCAGACCTCCTCCTCGCCCCAGTCCGCGAGCGGCTGGATCTTCCAGACGCCGTAACGATCGGAGCGCTCGACCTTGCGGGCGTCGGCACGCGAGGGCGACTGGTCGCGGCGGATGCCGGAGACCCAGGCGTCGTAGGGCTCGAGCGTCTGGATGAGCGGCTCGACCTTGCGGATGTGGCAGCAGCGGTCGGGGTTCCGCTCCCAAAGGTTCGGGCCCTCCTGCTTGTGCTGCTCGGCGACGGTGATGATCTCGGGCCTGATCAGCTTGAGCCCGTAGCGCTCGACGATCCGCTCCCTCGTCTCGTAGGTCTCCTTGAAGAAGAGGTGCGTGTCGAGCTCGACGACGTCCACCTCGAGCCCGAGCTCCATGACCATGTGGACCAGCACGGACGACTGCTTCTGCCAGGAGCAGGTGAGGCAGAGGCGGTCGCCGAACTCGTCATAGGCCCAGCAGAGAACTTCCTCCGCGGGCAGGGCCTCGATCTCAGACTCGGTCAGCGAAAGCTGGGTGCTCATTGAGGAGAACTTCCTTGAGGGTGTCGGAGCGGAGCCCGAGGCGAAGCGTCTCGAGCGGGATGACCTCGTCGGGCGCGATGTTGCCGAGGTTGACCTCAGGGCCGAAGCGGCGGACGAACCAGCCCTGGGAGGCCTCCGTCGGGGCCTCGAAGATGATGTCGCCGAAGTCGATCCCGTGGACGATTTCGTCGATGAGGCCAGTTCGCATCTCGCCGGTCGGTCGAAAGATGCCGGCCGTGCCACCCTCCCGCGCTTCGGTGATGACCTTCCAGGCGCCGGCGTCGAGCTCGTCCTTCATCCACTCGACCCACTGGTAGGGGGCGTAGACGACGTCGGCGTTCTTCGAGCCGACCTCGGACATGACGACGAAGTCCTTGGCCAGCTCGGCGATCAGCTCGAGCTTGCGATCGTGCGGGAGGGCGATGGTGCCGTCCGAGACCTCGACGTGCGTGATGCCCTTCTGGGCGAGCCACGACCGGTACTCGTCGAGCTTGTCCCGGCCGACGACCGCCTCGAAGAGCGTTCCGCCGCAGACGATGGGCACGTCGAAGGAGCGGTAGAGCGCGATCTTGTCCTCGAGGTTGCGCGTGACGTACGAGGTGCCCCAGCCGAGCTTGACGATGTCGATGTAGTCGCCGGCCGTCCTGAAGAGGCCCTCGACGTGGACGAGGTCGAGGCCCTTGTCGATGACGTGTGTGAGCCCTTGCGTGCGCGGCTTAGAGGAACGCGCGGGCAGGTCGAGGAAGTCCTCGGGACCACTGTTAGAGCCGTGCATAGAGATCCTCCAGTCGCTTGCGGGCCTGTTCCTGAACGTCGTGGTAGAGCGAGTTTCCGTGCGCGTCGATCGCAACCGTGAGTGGGCCGAAGTCCTTCACGCGGAACTTCCAGAGGCACTCGGGCATGAGCTCCTCCCAGGCCACCTCCTCGATCTCCTCGATCTGCTCGGTCTCGAGCGCCGCCGCCCCGCCGACGATGGCGAAGTACACCATCCCGTAGCGACGCATGGGCTCGATCGCCTCGTCGGGGAGGCCGCCCTTGCCGCAGATCGCGCGCACGGCGTAGTCGCGGCCGAGCGGCTCCGTGAAGCGCACCATCCGCGCGCTCGTCGTCGTGCCGATCGAGACCTTTTCGTAGCGGCCAGGGCCGAGCTTGCGGACGCCGGGAGCCGTGTGCAGCAGGAAAGCGCCGTTCAAGTCCATCGGCGGCTCGATCCCCTGGTCGAAGATGCGGATCTGCGTGCGGTCGCGGATTCCGATGATGTGCCCGTCGACGGTGACGGAGTCGCCCGCGCGAAGCTCGCGGATCTTCTCCTCGTCGGTCGGAAAGGTCATGTGCCGCTCAGCCATCACGTCGGGGTCAGACCCCACCACGTCCAAAAAAGACACGTGCGGGGGCGGTTTGCAGGGCCCTTTCAGCATGCCCGTCCCGTGCAGACAAGGCAGAAGCGGCCATCGGAGGGGTCAGACCCCGGTGTCTCGAAAAGACAAGCATCAGGCCTCCCGGTCGTAGTCGATCGAGCCGTCGGCCGAGATGTGCGCCGTCGCGCGGCGAGCGGCCCAGCACTGGTAGTTGACCGCGACGGGGTTGAGCGTCATGTGCGTGTCCGCATGCTCGACATGCGCCGACAGCACGGTGACGTCCCCGCCGAGCCCCATGGGGCCGATCCCGGTCTGGTTCAAGAGGTCGAACAGCTCCTCCTCGAGCTTCGCCACCTCGGGATCGGGATTGCGGGTCCCGACCGGCCGCGCGATTGCCTCCTTGGCCAGGTGCATCGCATAGTCGGCCGAACCGCCGATCCCGACCCCTACGATCCCAGGCGGACAGGGCTTCCCGCCCGCGCCGACGATCGAGTCGAGGACGAAGCGCTTGATGCCGGCCACCCCGTCGGCTGGGGTGCACATCTTCAGGAAGCTCATGTTCTCGGAGCCCGAGCCCTTGGGGACGCACTTGACGTCGAGGCCGTCCCACTCGGGGATGAAGTCCCAATGGACGATCGGCACGCGGTACCCCACGTTGGGGCCCGTGTTCTCGCGCGTGAGCGTGTGAACAGTGTTGGAGCGCAGCGGATGCTCCTCCGTGGCTCGCGCCGTCCCGTCATAGAGAGCCTCGTAGATCCGCGCGGGGTGGAGCGGGAAATGCTCGCCGACGCGGCAGTAGTAGACGGCGATGCCCGTGTCCTGGCAGACGAGCGTCTGCTGGTCGTCCGCAATGCCGACGTTTTTGATGATCGTGTCGAGGACACGCTGCCCAGGCGTCGAGGTCTCGCGCTCGCGCGCGTCACGGATCGCGTCCCGAAGATCCTGCGGGATGTCCTTGAGCGCCCAGACGTAGAGGTACGCAGCAGCGTCCTCCACTGCCCGCTGGATGTCGGTGGCGACGACGTTCACGCCGCCGCCCTTTCCGCGGCGGCCCGGCCGGCGCGCCGGCCGAAGACGCAGCACTCGAGCAGCGAGTTTCCCATCATCCGGTTGCGGCCGTGTGTGCCCCCGGCGATCTCCCCGCACCCATAGAGGCCTTCGACCGTCGTCTCGCCGCGCTCGTCGATCCGCAGGCCTCCGTTCTGGTAGTGGAGCACCGGGTAGGTCAGGATCGGCTCGGCAAGAGGGTCGATGCCCGCGGTGCGATAGCGGCGCAGCATGTAGGGGAGGGAGATCTCGGCGTCTCGCTCGGAGATCCGCGTGGTGTCGAGGAGGACGGCGGGCCTGCCGTCGGGGGTATCCACGCCCTTCCCCTTCTCGACCTCGTCGAAGATCGCCCGGGAGACCTGGTCGCGCGGCCCCAGCGAGTCGGTGAACTCCTCGCCGTCGGCGTTGAGCAGAACGGCGCCGTAGGCGCGAGTGGTCTCCGGAATCGAGTAGCCCTGCATGTTCTGCGGCCAGGCGCCGCCGTTCGGGTGGTACTGCAGCGCGTCCAGGTCGCGCGCCTCGGCACCGAGCTCGAGGGCGATGCGGGTCGTCTCGCCGGTCGCGCCCGGGTGGTTCGTGGAGAACTCTCCTCGCTCCTTCGCCTCCCGGTAACAGCGGCCCCCGGCTGCAAGGACGACGGCGCCGGCCTCGATGGTGTGGTCGCCGCAGCGAGCCCGCCAACCGTTCTCGATCGGCTCGAGCGAGCTCAGCGGCGACTTGGGGAAGGTTCGCGCACTCGAGGCCTCGAGGGTCTCGCGCAGCGCCTTCGTGATAGCCAGACCAGTCTGATCTCCCACTTGGAGGAGACGCTTGCGGCTCGCGCCGCCGCAGCGGGCGAGCCGGTAGCCGCCGTTCTCCTTGGTGAACACAACGCCGTTTTCCTCGAGCCAGTGGATCGTGTCGGGGGCCTCCGAGGCGAGAATTCCGACGAGGCGCATATCGGCGGTCTCGTGCGAGCTCTTCCAGACGTCCTCGGCGTGCAGCTCGGGCGAGTCGTCCTCGCCGAAGGCCGCCTGGATCCCGCCCTGGGCCTTCGCGGAGTTGCAGGACTGGAGCGCGCCCTTCGTTGCGAGCGCGACTCGCGCCCCGGCGCGTTCGGCGGAAACGGCGGCGGCCAGGCCCGAAGCGCCGCTGCCGATAACAAGCACGTCGAAATGAGCCGTCTCCGCCACGGGGGGATCATACCCCAGTCTGCTAATTCAAGCCATTAGAACTGCTTATGCCGTCCTCAAGAGATTCCCCGGCCGAGCCGATAGGGGCACCAATGCGCAGCCTCAGCCTCGTGTCGCTCCTCATCACGCTGGCCGTGGTTGCGTTCTTGTGGACGCGGTCTGCCCAGGAAACCGGACTCGCGCCCTCGAACGCCCCGAGCGATGCGGCCAAGGTGGCGGCCGCGTTCAGCCTCCAGCAGGCCGCGCCCGCACTCGAAGCTTGGCGCTCGACGACCGGAACCTACGCCGGTGCGAGCCTCCCCGCTGCGGGCGGAGTGACGGTCGTCCGCGCGGATGCAGCGTCGTACTGCTTGCAGGCGGGGGCGGGCCCGAACCTCCAGCACCTCGCCGGCCCGGAGGGCAACGCGCCGGTCGACGGACCCTGCTAGCTCCGGGCTCTCGCTAGAGGCCCAGTCCGCCGAAGACGGCGAAGGGGTTGCTCGGAGCGACCTCCCAGACGAGCCCACCACCAGGTTCGACCGCGATCCTCGCGCCCTCCGGCGCCTCTCGCTCGAGGCGCTCGGCGAGGGCGCGAGCGTCGTCCTCGTTGACCGCTCCCGCGAGCAGGAATGTGTACCGCCGCACGACCGGAATCCCTTCGGATTCGAGGCGCTCGGCCAGGGCCACGGTGTCCTCATGGGACGCGAGCTCGACGCGCACTTCCCACTCCGAGCGGCCCTTTTCGAGCGACTCGGCGGCTTCGCGCTCCTGCAAGCGCTCGTGCTCGGCCTCCAGCTGCTCCCCGGTCCGAGGCATCGGTACTGAAGGGTCCTTCCAGGCCTGCTCGACCGGATGCCAGCGCTCGAACGCGGTGAGCGCGGAAAGGCCCTCGCTCTCGATTCGCGCGGAGACCGTCTCGTGCACCGCCCGCGCCCGCTCCTCGGCGTCCGTGTAGAGAAACACGCGGGGCCCGTCGCGACTGACGATCACGCGGTCGCCGAGCCGCTCGCGCTCCTCGGCTTCGAGCTCGAACGCCGCCAGCCTCTCGGCGAACTGCGCCCCATCGCCCTCGTCGTCGAAGTCGACCGTTACGCGCCAGTCGTCGCCCATCCCGCCGGAAAGCCTAGCGCGCCGCTACCAGACGCTTCGATAGAGCTCGGCGATCTCTTCGGCGCTCGCGGGACGCGGGTTGGCCTTCGCACCGCGCCGCTCGGCCGCCTCGGCGGCGACCTCGTCCAGCTCGTTCTCTGGCACGCCGAGGTGGCGAAGGAGCGTGAAGCCCCCGAGCCTCGCGAGCTCCTCGACCCGACCGATCGCGTCGTGCGTGGCCATCGCCTCGCCCAAGCGCTCGATCTCGGCGCCCGCGACAGGCTGGTTGAAGCGAAGCGCCGGAGGCAGGGAGATCGCGTTCAGCGCGCCGTGGGGAAGGCCGTAGCGGCCGCCGAGCGCCTGCGCCATCGCGTGCGCAAGGCCGAGCCCCGCGCCGGCGAGCGCCGCTCCGGCGTGCATGGCGCCTTCGAGCAACCGTCGGCGGCCTTCGACGTAGTTGCCGTCGGCTAGGACGAGCGGGAGCGATGCTGAGATGAGTCTTGCTCCTTCAAGCGCGTGTTCGTCCGCCTCCTCGTTTCGTCCCTCGACGTAGAGCGCCTCGGCGGAGTGCGCGAGGGCGTTGAGGGCGGTGCCGCCCGTCTCCTCGGGCGGAAGGCCGAGCGTCAGCTCCGGCTCGTAGACGATTCCCGCAAGCCGGGCGCCGCCGCCGCCTGCCTTGACGCGCCGCCCTTCGTCGCGAATCCCGAAGCCGGGAGCCCACTCGGCCCCCGAGTACGTCGTGGGGACGGAGACGACCGGGAGCTCGGTCCGCGCGGAGACGGCCTTGGCCGTGTCAATCGCGCTGCCCCCGCCGACGGCGAGGAGCCCGTCGACCCCCTGGGCAGCCTCAGTGACCTCCTCGACGACCTCGACCGGCGTGTGGGGCTTGACGCCGTAGAACGCGTCCGCGGCGGGCAGGTCCAGCTCGCGCCACCGCTTGCTCGTGACGAGCAAGGGCCGCTCGATGCCCAGCTCCTCGAGCAGCGGCCCGAGCTCGGCGAGACCCCAGCGAACGACTACGAGAGCCTCTCCTTGGCGAAGGAGAGAAAGGCATCCGCGGCCCGAGTCGCAGAGCGTCCGCGAGCGCGGACGATGTAGATCTGCCGCGCGGGCTCGACGCCTTCCACCTGGGCCGCCGCGAGCCTCCCCGCCGCCAGCTCGCCCTCGATCGCCGTGCGGGAGATGAAGGCCACCCCGTAGCCAGCGGCCACTGCGCTCTTGATGGACTCCTGGAGACCGAGCTCGAGCTTGGGCTCGATACCCCGGAGGCGAAGCCCGGCCCGGCGAAGCTCCTCCTCGACGACCTGCCGTACCCCTGCCCCCTCCTGCATGACGATCAAGGTCTCCTCCTTGAGCTGGTCGAGGGAGATCGTTCCCCCAGCGGCATCGTGACCCGGCGGGACAGCGAGCACGATCTCGTCGCGGACAAGCGGCTCGAACTCGAGCGAGCGGTGGCGACGGAGCGCACCGACGACTCCGAGCTCGAGCTGGCGGTCGACTACGCGGTCGATGACGGTCTGTGTGTCCCAGATCGAAAGCGCGACGTGGAGATCCGGATGCTCGCGCTGGAACTCGCAGAGCAGGAGCGGGACGAGGTGTGCGCCCGGGCCTGTAGAAGCGCCGATGGCGAGCGTCCCGGTCAGGCGCCCGTCGTCCGTGCTGACCTCGTCGAGGAGCTGTTCTTCGAGCGCGAGCATGCGCTGGGCGCTCCGGTACAGACGCCGGCCGGCCTCGGTCGGCTCGACCCGCCGCCCCGACCGGTCGAGCAGCGACTGGCCCAGGCGCTGCTCCAGCGCGCGGACCTGGAGGCTGACCGCAGGCTGCGTGACACCGAGTTGCTCCGCCGCCTGTGAGAAGCTCTTCTTCTCGACGACCGCGCAGAAAGCCTGGAGCTGCCGGGTGTCCATAAGAATTCA
>WNGA01003189.1_pt1 | contig 29392 bp, 26 predicted proteins | sample 5400061 | NCBI WGS metagenome assembly WNGA01 (sample SAMN13153366, study PRJNA577476) | soil metagenome | isolation source: 100 cm soil or saprolite under grassland replicate 2 | place: USA:California | collected 2016-06-15
GCGCCATGGCCGCGCAGGCCCGCGTCTCCGGGTCCTCCTTCTTGCCGATCAGCCGCTTGGCCGCGAGCAGCCGGCCGAGCGTCGGAATCCCTTTGGGCCCGATGAGCGCCCCGTACGCCTCGAAGAACGCCATTTTCTCCGTGAGGTCCGCGTGCTTCAGCTTCGCGCCCATGACCACCGCCTCGACGCGGCTCGCGGCCCCGCGGTAGCCGCGCGAGCCGAGGAACCGCACCGCCGTGATGCGGACGTCGCGGTCGGCGTCATCGATTGTGCGCTCCAGCAGCCGCAGCGCCATCGGACTCCCGATCGCCGTCAGCGCCTCGACCACGGCGAGCCGCAGGTTGCGATCGGCGTTCGCCACCAGCGGCTCCATCCCCTCCGCGGCGCCCGGGAGTTTCAGCCGCCCCGCGAGCTTCACCATCTCGAGCTGGGCGCCGCCGTCCTCGCTCGCGAGCGCCTTCAGCACCTCCGCGGCGTTCGCCTGGGCGAGCCGGGCCGCCGCGCCGTACACGAGCTCGCGGACCCGCTCGTTGCCGAGCTTCGGGATCCACGACATCAGCGTCGGCAGCGCCTCGGCGCGGAGCTCGTGAAACATGTCGCCGAGCTCCTCATCGCTCGGGTGGACGGTGGCCTCGTCGAGCGATTGCAACAGCTGGGACAGCGGCTCGCGCTGCGACAGCCGCACCGGCAGCTCGTCGAGCGCTTGGCGGTGCTCGGGGATGAGCTCGCGCGCGCGCTGCAGCACGAGGCGCGCCTCGCGCAGGATGTAGGCGACCGAGCGGAAGTCCGCCGCCCCGAGCAGGTACGGGATGAAATTCTCGACGATCTCGATCAGCTCCGCCCGCACCGTGCCGTACGTCTGCAGCTCCAGCAGGTCGAACAGGATCGCCAGCACGTTGCGCCGCAGGTCCTGCGAGTACTCCCGCTCGACGCTCTTCCGGAGGTAGTCGATCTCCCGCTCGTCCAGGAAATAGAGCGTGGCGTCGAAGTCGTCGAGCGAGACCAGCCCCCCGGGTCGGGGCGGCGCCTCCTCCTCCACGAACTCCCGCACCTGCGTCGGCGGCGTCGTCGGGGCGGGCTCACCGGCCTCGATGGGCGCCGCGTTCTCGGTCGCGAGCTCGCGGAAGGTGTAGCTGATGAACTGGAAGTCCTGCGCCCACAAGAGCGTCAGCAGATCATCCGGCGCGTCCGCCTGGAGGTTCTTCGCCTGCTGCAGCACGGCCAGGAACCGGACGATCTCCGCGTCTTCCACGCCCGGCCGGAACGCCAGCGAGCGGACGCCGTCCTTGTAGAGCGTCCAGGCGATGCTCTCGCTGCGGCTGTCCTGGTCGTAGACGACCGAGTCCTCCCAACGGAGCGCGGTCTCCCCCACATCGAACACGAGGTCGTCCGAGACCGGCCAGATCTGGTGAAAGGCGCCGCGAATGTTGTCGACCGCGCGCTGGTACACCGGATTGTTCGGCAGGTAGAGCTGAGTCGCCCGCAGCCCCTTCGACAGGACCAGCCACAGCTCCTCGACTTGCGAGGGCGGTAACGCCAGGTCCGGTACCAGCGCGTCCGTCAGAGCGTGGCTCCCGTAAGTTCCGCGACCATGGCGACGTCCTTGTCGCCCCGGCCGCTCAGGTTGATCAGGACGATGTCCCCCGCGTGCCAGTGCCCATGGCGCCGAGCCAGCGCCCAGGCGATCGCGTGGGCGCTCTCCAGCGCCGGCAGGATGCCCTCCAGCCGGGACAGCCCGGCGAAGGCGTCCAGCGCCTGCTGATCGGTCACCGCCTCATACAATACCCGCCCGGTGTCCTTGAGAAAAGCGTGCTCCGGCCCCACGCCGGGATAGTCCAGGCCCGCGGACACGCTGTGGGCGGGCTGGACCTGGCCATCCTCGTCCTGCAGCAGGTAGCTGAGGCTCCCGTGGAACACGCCCGGCCGCCCCCGCGAGAGCGACGCCGCGTGGCGTCCGCTGCCCAGCCCCTCGCCCGCCGCCTCGACGCCGACGAGCTCGACGTCGCGGTCGTTGAGAAAGGCGGTGAAGATCCCCATCGCGTTGGAGCCGCCCCCTACGCAGGCCACGACCGTGCGCGGCAGGCGCCCGTGACGCTCGACGAGCTGCGCCCGCGCCTCCCGTCCGATCACCGACTGGAAGTCGCGCACGACCCGCGGGAACGGATCGGGGCCCACGACCGACCCGATGATGTAGTGCGTGGTGGTGACGTTCGTGACCCAGTCGCGCAGCGCCTCGTTGGTCGCGTCCTTGAGAGTCTTCGTCCCCGACGTGACGGGAACCACCTTCGCCCCCATCAGCTCCATCCGGTACACGTTCAGCCGCTGGCGGCGCATGTCCGCCTCTCCCATGTACACGACGCACTCGAGTCCGAAGCGGGCGCACACCGTCGCGGTGGCGACGCCGTGCTGGCCCGCCCCGGTCTCCGCGATGATGCGCGGCTTGCCCATGCGCCGCGCCAGCAGCGCCTGGCCCAGGGTGTTGTTGATCTTGTGCGCGCCGGTGTGATTCAGGTCCTCCCGTTTGAGCAGCACGAGGATGCCGTCGCCCAGCCGCGCCGCGATCCGCGGCGCCTCGGTGACGGGCGTCGGCCGGCCGACGTAGTCGCGCAGCAACCCGTCGAGCTCCGCCCAGAACCGGGGGTCACCCCTCGCCTCCTCGTAGACGCGCGCCAGCTCGTCGAGCGCCGCCATCAGCGTCTCGGGAACGTAGCGGCCGCCGTACGGACCGAACCGACCAGGCATCGCGGGGGCGGTCATGTGAATCCTCGATTGCGGACTGCGGATTGCGGATTGCGGATTCGACGGGGCGGTCGTCCTGGACCGTGGCCGACCGCCGGGAACGAACTACCCCTGCAATTCCGCAATCCGCAATCCCCAATCCGCAATTCTGTCATTCCCTCCCCTGCCTCCGCACGCCCGTCAACGCCCGCACCGCCGCCGCCGGATCGCCGGCGCGCGCGACCGAGGCGCCCACGAGCACGAGGTCCGCTCCCGCCGCCGCCATGCGCTCGACGTCCCGGCGGCCCTCGATGCCGCTCTCCGCGATCGCGGGAACGCCCGCCGGCACGCGCGCCACCAGCCGCTCGGCGAGCGCGAGATCCACCCCGAACGTCGCGAGGTCCCGGCTGTTCACGCCGATCGCCGTGGGCTCGACCGCGAGCGCGTGGTCGAGCTCGGCCTCAGAGTGTACCTCCACCAGCACGCCCAGCTCGTGCCGGCGCGCCGCGCGCGCGAGCGCCGTGAGCCGGTCCGCCGCGAGCGCCCGCACGATCAGCAGCACGGCGCTCGCCCCGGCCGCCCGCGCCTCGAGCAGCTGGAGCTCGTCGAGGATGAAGTCCTTCCGCAGCACCGGCACCGACACGGCCCGCGCCACGCGCGCCAGGTCCTCGAGCGAGCCCCCGAAGTGCGGCCCGTCGGTGAGGACCGAGATCGCGACGGCGCCGCCGCGCTCGTAGGCCTGCGCGTGCCGCACCGGATCCAGATCCTCCCGGATCGCCCCAGCCGACGGCGACCGGCGCTTGACCTCGGCCATCACGCCGACCGCCGTGCCGGCGACCGCCGGTGCCCAGGGCCGTGGAGTGGGAACCCCAGCCGCCGCGCGCTCGAGCTCCGGAGCCCGCAGCCGCAGGGTAGCGATGCGCGCGCGCGCGTCAGCCAAGATGGCGTCGAGAGAGGTCGGCGTCATCCTTGCATTCGGTCGATTTTCGGGTAGATTGGCTTCGGGATATATTCGGGAGAAGGACCGTGACGCTCACCCGCCGTCAGCGCGAGATCCTGGACTTCATCTCCGGCCATATCGACGCGAAGGGCTACGCCCCGAGCTTCGAGGAGATCGCCCGGCAGTTCGGCTTTCAGTCCCTGGCCACGGTCCACGAGCATCTCACCAACCTGGAGCGCAAGGGGTACATCCGGCGCGCGCACAACGAGAGCCGCGCCATCGAAATCGTGGCACCGCAGGGTCAGACGGGAGCGACCGAGCTGCCGCTGTTGGGCCTCGTCGCGGCCGGCGAGCCGATCGAAGCGCTGAGCGGCGACGACACGTTGGCCGTTCCCGACGAGCTGATCCCGCGCCGCGGCCGAAGCTACGTGCTCAAGGTCCGCGGGCAGTCCATGATCGACGAGCACATCAAGGACGGCGACTACATCGTGGTGCACGAGCGCAACCAGGCCGACATCGGCCAGACCGTCGTGGCGCTGGTGCACGGCGCCAACGCCACGGTCAAGAAGTTTTATCGCGAGCCGGGCGGCTGGATCAGGCTCGAGCCCGCGAACCCCGCCATGAGCCCGCTGCGCGTGAACGAGCGCGACATCGTCGTACAGGGCGTCGTGGTGGGCGTCATCCGGAAGTACTAGGACTCGCCCGGCGCAGCCGCTCCAACACTTCCCCGGCCCGGCCCGCGGTGACCGCTGCTTGCGCCCGCTGGACGCCGTCACAGTACGTAGGACTGAGCCCGGCGACGTAGATCGCCGCCCCGGCATTCAGCAGGACGGCGGCGCGGCCGGACTCATCGGCTCCGTCGTTCCCGAGGATCCGCTCCACCCGCGCCGCGTTCTCGGCCGGTGCACCGCCCTCGAGCGCCGAGCCGTCCCGGACCGCCAGCCCGTAAACCGCCGGATCGAGCTCCCACGTCGTCAGCGTGCCGTCCTGGACCTCCCAGACATCCGTGATGCCGACCGGCGCGATCTCGTCCATCCCGACGCGCGCGTGCACGACCAGGGCATGCTCGGCGCCGAGACGGATCAACGCCTCCGCCATCAGCGGGGCGCGATCGCCGTCCGCAACGCCGACCACCTGTCGCTTGACGCCCGCCGGGTTCGCGAGCGGCCCCAGCAGATTCATGACCGACGGAACGCCCAGCTCGCGGCGCACCGACCCGACGTGCCGCATCGCCGGGTGAAAGGTCGGCGCGAACAGGAACGTCAGCACGTCCGCCGAGCCGCACTGCGAGGTGAAGGAGCGGTTGCCGTGCTTGGCGACGGCGGCCCCCGCACCGGCGGCGACGAAGGCCGCCGCCGTGGAGATGTTGAACGTCGTCACGCGACCGCCGCCCGTGCCGCAGGTGTCCACGAGATGCGCATCCTCGGCTTCGACACGGAGCATGACGTCCCGCAGGGCCCGCGCGGCACCCGCGACCTCCTCGGGTGTCTCTCCTTTCACGCGCAAGCCCAGGAGCAGGGCGCCGAGTTGCGCGGGCGAGGTCTCCCCGCGCATCACGGCGCCGAACACGGCGGTGGCCAGCTCTTCGCCGAGGTCTTGGCGCTGGGCGAGCAGCAGCATCGCCTGCGGCACGGGTGCCAGACGGGGATCAGACATGGGCCGTAACGGGGAGAGCAAAGGTATCCCGAAAAATCGCGCTTTGTCAAACACGACAACGGGTTGCGTGGCTTGATCGGCCCCCTGCTTCGCCCTATCTTTCGCCCGTGACGAGCCGGCCCCTCCTCGCCGTGATGCAGTACGACGGGGCCGGGTTCGTCGGCTGGCAGCGGCAGCGCGCTGGGCGCACGGTGCAGGCGGAGGTGGAAGCCGTGCTCGAGCGCCTCGTGGGGCGGCGCACGACGGCGACCGGGGCGGGCCGCACGGATACCGGCGTGCACGCGCTCGGTCAAGGCGTGGGGTTCGTCGCGAGCGAGCGCTGGGCGGGCGACCTGGTCGGGCTGCGCCGGGCGCTGAACGCGTTGTTGCCGCGCGACGTATGGGTCGATCGCGTGCATCCGATGCAACCCGGGTTTGATGCGCGCAACAGCGCCATGGCGCGGCAGTACCGCTATGTGATCGGGACGGACGACGCGGCCCACTCCCCGTTCCGGCGGCCCTACGAATGGGCGCTGGCGCGGCCGCTCGACCTGGCGCTGCTGGCGGGCGCCGCCGAGCCGCTGCTTGGGGAGCACGACTTCCGCGGTCTCGCCGCGGCCGGGCAGGTGAAGTCCGACTACCGCAGCCGCGTTGTGCTCGCCGAGTGGGCGCCGCGGACTGACGGCGCGGGGGTCACCTTCACGATCGAGGCCGATCGGTTCCTGCATCGCATGGTGCGCTTTCTCGTGGGCGCGATGGTGGACATCGCCCTGGGCCGGCGCCCCCTGTCGGACCTTCCCCGCTTGCTGGCCGCCACCGACAACCAGGCGGCCAGCCCGCCCGCCCCGCCCCAGGGGCTCTACCTGGTGGCGGTGCGCTACCCCGCTGACCTCTACGCCGAGGCCTGAGCCATGAAGTTTTTCCTCGATACCGCGAGTCTCAAAGACATCACCTGGGCGGCGCAGGCCGGCCTGATCGACGGGGTGACGACCAATCCCTCGCTCCTGTCGAAGCAAGCGGGCGACCTCGACCCCCGGGACGTACTGAAGGAGATCTGCTCGCTGGTCGAGGGCCCGGTGTCGGCCGAGGTGATCGCCGTGGACACGGACGGGATGCTGAAAGAAGGGCGCGAGCTCGCCAAGATCGCCGACAACGTCGTCGTGAAGATCCCGATGACCGAGGCCGGGATGGTGGCGGTGCGGCAGCTCGCAGGCGACGGGATCAAGACCAACGTGACCCTGTGCTTCTCGAGCGTGCAGTGCCTCATCGCGGCCAAGGCCGGCGCCGGCTACGTGAGCCCGTTCATCGGGCGCATCGACGACGTGGGCCAGGAAGGGATGGACGTGATCCGGGAGGCTCGGGTGATCTTCGACAACTACCAGATCCGAACCGAGATCCTGGCGGCGTCGATCCGGCATCCGCGCCACGTGGTCGAGGCCGCGATGATCGGAGCCGACGTGGCGACGCTGCCGCCGGACGTTCTCAAGAAGCTGTTGCTGCACCCGCTCACCGACCGCGGGCTCGAGCAGTTTCTCGCCGACTGGGGCAAGCTGGCCGGGCGCGCGCGGGCCGAAGTGTGACGTACAGCTCGCCGCTCGGCCAGCGGTACGCCTCGCCCGCGATGCAGGCGCTGTGGGGAGAGCGCCGGCGCATCGGGCTGTGGCGGCGCCTCTGGCTCGCCCTGCTGGAGGTCGAGCGGGAGCTCGGCCTGGATATCCCCGCGCGGGCGCTGGAGGAGGTGCGCATCCACCTGGACGACGCGGATCTGGAGCGCGCGGGGGAGCACGAGAAGCGGCTGCGCCACGACGTGATGGCCCACATCCATCACCTGGGCGAGCAGGCCCCGGCGGCGCGGCCGTTCATCCATCTCGGCGCCACGAGCGCCTTCGTCACGGACAACGCCGACCTGATCCTGATGCGCGAGGGGCTGCAGCTCTTGCTGGGCCGGATCGCGGCGGTGCTGGTCGCGCTGTCCAAGCTCGCGCGGCGCTACCGGGCTCTCCCCTGCGTCGCCTACACCCACTTCCAGCCGGCGCAGCTCACCACCGTCGGCAAGCGCGTGACGCTGTGGATGCAGGACTTCGCGCTCGACGCGGAGGAGCTGCTCCACCGCGTCGAGTCGCTGCAGTTCCGCGGCGTGAAGGGCGCGACCGGCACGCAGGCGAGCTTCCTGGACCTGTTCGAGGGCGACGAGTCCAAGGTGCGCGAGCTCGACGCCCGCCTGTCCCGCAAAATGGGCTTCACGAACGTGTTCCCGGTGACGGGCCAGACGTACACCCGGAAGCTCGACGCGCAGGTGCTCGCGGCGCTGTCCGGGATCGCGGCGTCCGCCGCAAAGTTCGCGACCGATGTCCGCCTGCTGCAGCACGAGGGCGAGGTGCTCGAGCCGTTCGAGAGCGAGCAGGTGGGTTCGTCCGCCATGGCCTACAAGCGCAACCCGATGCGCGCCGAGCGGATCACGGGTCTCGCGCGGTTCGTGATCGAGCTCGAGGGCAACGCGTGGCACACCGCGGCCGCGCAGTGGCTCGAGCGCACGCTCGACGACAGCGCGAACCGCCGGCTGGTCATCCCGGAGGCGTTCCTCGCCGCCGACGCGATCCTCGTGCTCGCGACGAACGTGGCTGCGGGACTCGAGGTGCGCGAGGCGGTGATCGCCCGGCACGTGGCGGCGCACCTGCCCTTCCTCCTCACCGAGCGCCTGTTGATGCGAGGCGTCAAGGCGGGCGGCGACCGCCAGCGGCTGCACGAGGTGATCCGGACCCACAGCCTCCGGGTGGCCCAGGCGGCGGCCGAGCAGGGCGGTGAGAACGACCTGCTGGACCGGCTCGCCCGCGATCCGGCGTTCCAGGCGCTCCACGTCGGCGTGCGCCCCGCCGAGCTGGACCCCGCGGCCCACGTGGGCCGGGCGCCCGCCCAGGTGGACCACTTCCTCGAGCAGGTTGTGCCCCCGGTGCTGCAACGCATTGAAGCCGTCGCGCCCACACCGGTCGCCCCCGGCGCGGAAGTCAGGGTATGACCGCGCCGCTCCTCGCGAGCCGGCTGCCGCTCCCGCTGGTGCGGCGCGGCAAGGTGCGCGAGGTGTACGAGGTGGACCCGGACACCCTGCTCCTGGTCGCGAGCGACCGCGTCAGCGCGTTCGACGTGGTGATGAAGGAGCCCGTGGCCCGCAAGGGCGCCGTGCTCACGCAGCTCAGCGCCTTCTGGTTCCGGCGGCTCACGCAGGTCATGCCGAGCCAGTTTCTCTCGGCGGACGTCGCCGACATCGTCACGCGCGCTCCATCGCTCGAGCCATTCAGCCCGGCCCTGGCGGGGCGGGCCATGCTGGTGCGCCGGACGGCGCCGGTGCCGTTCGAGTGCGTCGTGCGCGGCTACATCACCGGCTCCGCGTGGGCGGAGTACACGCAGTCGGGCACGCTCGCCGGCGAGCCGCTGCCCGCCGGCCTGGTCGAAAGCGCGCGCCTCGATCCGCCGATCTTCTCGCCCGCCACCAAGGCCGAGGTGGGGCACGACCAGAACGTCACGCTCGCGCACGTCGTGACGGCCCTCGGCCGGTCGCTCGCGGAGCAGCTCAAGCAGGCAAGCCTGGCGCTGTACGAGGCGGGCCGGAGCCACGCGCTGGCGCGGGGCATCATCATCGCCGACACCAAGTTCGAGTTCGGCACCGCGCCGAACGGACAGCTGCTCGTGATCGACGAGATCCTCACACCCGACTCCTCACGCTTCTGGCCCGCCGACCGCTACCAGCCGGGCAAGAGCCAGCCGAGCTTCGACAAGCAGCCGCTGCGCGACTACCTCGCGAGTCTGAAGCGGCAGGGCGGCTGGAACGGCGAGCCGCCGCCCCCGCCCCTGCCGCCCGACGTCGTGCAGGCGACGAGCGAGCGGTATGTCGAGGCGTACCGGCGAATCACCGGAACGGACCTGGAGACCGGGTGACGTGCGTCGAATCCGCAATCGCCAGTCCGCAATCCGCAATTGGGGTGGGGAGGTGCGGTGAGAGTGGCCCCCGAAGGCTGGCCCTTCATCCTGCCCGGGTGGGCGCTCGTGGTGCTGGGAGCGTGGGGAGCCGGGGCGTGGGGCCGCGGCGTGTGGGCCGTCGAGGTGGTGCTGGTGCTCGCAGCGGCGTGGCTGGTCGTGTTCTTCCGCGACCCGGTGCGGACGGGGCCCCGGGGCGAGCAGTTCGTCATCGCTCCGGCGGACGGCAAGATCGTGGACGTCGCCGAAGTCGAGGAGCCGATGTATCTGAGGAGCCGGGCGACCCGGATCTCGATCTTCATGAGCGTGTTCGACGTGCATGTGAACCGCTATCCGGCGACCGGCACCATCGAACTGGTGCGCCACCACAAGGGGAAGTTCCTGCACGCGGCCTCGGACAAGGCCAGCCTCGACAACGAGCAGGCGTCCGTGGGACTGCGCACGGCGCGCGGCCCGCTGCTCGTGCGGCAGATCGCCGGGCTCATCGCGCGGCGCATCGTGACGGACGGGAAGCCGGGGGACCACGCCGCGCAGGGCGACCGCCTGGGGATCATCCGGTTCGGGTCCCGGGTGGACGTGTTCGTCCCCGTCGCGGCGCGCGCCGGCATCCGCGTGCGCGTGGGCGAGCGCGTCCGGGCGGGGGCCACGGTGCTCGCGGAGTGCGCGGCATGAGGCGCTTCCCCCCTCCCAGCATGCGGCGCGTCGTGGTGGTCGTGCCGAGCCTGTTCACGCTGTTCAACCTGTTCTTCGGCATCTGGTCGATGGTGCTGGCGTCGCGGGGGGAGTTTTACCGGGCCGGCTGGTATGTCTTCTTCGCCGGCATCCTGGACGCGCTGGACGGCCGCGTCGCGCGGCTCTCCAAGACCGGCACCCGGTTCGGCGCGGAGCTCGACAGCCTGGTGGACATCGTGAGCTTCGGCGTGGCGCCGGCGTTCCTCATCTACCAGATGGAGTTCGCGGCGGCCGGTGCGGCGGAGTGGATCTTCTGCTACTTCTACGTGATGGCGGCGGCGATCCGGCTGGCGCGCTTCAACATCACCCAGGCGGGGCGGGCCAAGCAGTATTTCGTCGGGCTCCCGTCGCCGGCCGCCGGGATGACGCTCGCCACGTTCCACGCGTTCACGACGACGGCGTTGTGGCAGCAGGTCTCCCGGTACGTGCCGCGGCACCACACGCTCCAGCTTCTGATGATCCTCCTCACCATCCTGATGGTGAGCAACGTGCGCTACGCGACCCTCCCGCGGGCGGGCCTGCGCACACTGCACGGGCTCCTGGGGCTCGCCACCATCCTGTTCATCTTCGTTTTCGGAATCCTCGAGCACGATGCGTTCTTCTTCCCCCTGGGGATTACCTACGTGGCCTACGGCGTGTTGCGCGCGACCATCCTGAGCTTCTTCGCGGACTCGGCCGACGACGAGGAGGCCGAGATCGCGGGACCCATCGTGATCCCGGAAGGCGAGCCCGTGGACGACGCGTACGGCCCGCGGCCGCGGGGCATCGCGCCGCGCGGAGGCGCCCCATGAGCGGGTTCCGAGTCGAGGTCCGCGTGATGCCGCGCGCCTCCCTGCTCGACCCCCAGGGCCAGGCGGTGGAGCGCGCCCTCCACGCCCTCGGCTTCGCCGACGTGGAACGGGTGCGCGTGGGCAAGCACCTCGTGCTCGAGGTAAAGGCGACGACGCGCGAGGAGGCGCTGGAGCGCGCCCGCGCGATGTGCGAGCGGCTGCTGGCGAACCCGGTGACCGAGGACTACGACCTCCTGGTGGCGGAGGCCGCCTGATGCGGCGCGTCGCGGTGATCGTGTTCCCCGGCTCGAACTGCGACGCCGATACGCTGGCGGCTGCACGCGCCGCGGGCGCGGACGCCTACTACGTGTGGCATCGCGAGACCGATCTGCAGCGGGCCGACGTGGTCATCCTCCCGGGAGGCTTCAGCTACGGCGACTACCTGCGCTCCGGCGCGATCGCCCGGTTGTCGGCCGTCATGACCGCCGTCGCCGAGCACGCGCGCGCCGGCGGGCCGGTGCTGGGCATCTGCAACGGGTTCCAGATCCTGTGCGAGGCGGGACTGTTGCCGGGCGGGCTGATGCGCAACGTCCGTCTCCGCTTCCTATCGCGGCCGGCCTGGGTCCGGGTCGAGGCGACGGATACGCCGTTCACGCGCCTGTATGGGAAGGGCGAGATCCTCGAGATCCCGATCGCCCACGGCGACGGTCGCTACATGGTCGACCAGCGCGCCGCGGCCGAGCTGGAGGCGAACGGGCAGGTGGTGTGGCGCTACGTGCGCGAGAACCCTAACGGCTCGACGAACGGCATCGCCGGCGTGTGCAACCAAGGCCGGAACGTCGTGGGGATCATGCCGCACCCGGAGCGCCGCTGCGCCCCGGTCCTGGGCGGCCAGGATGGAGCCCGTGTCTTTCACGCGATGGAGGCTCGACATGCGACGCAGCACGCTGTGGATGTGCGCGCTGTTGGCGATCGCCGCCTCAGGGTGTAAGCAGATCAACGAACAGATCGCGAAGATCAAGCAGAAGATCTCCGGCGAGCGACCCGAGCCTGCCCGGACGGCGCCCACCCCCCCCAGGCGCGAGCCCGAGCCGGCGCCTCCTCCGGAGCCGACGGCCCGACCGGCGGCGCGGCGGGCGAGGCCGCCCGAAAGCCAGATCCCGGAGCGCCCTCAGGCGTTCCGCGACGTGCCCTACGACTCCCCCGATACCGGCACGATCGCGCCCGGCATGGGCGAGCGGGAAGTCTACTCGCTGTGGGGCGCACCCGTCGCGGTGCGGCGACAGGGCGAGTTCACGTACCTCTTCTTTCGAAACGGTTGCGAGTACACCTGCGGCACGGAGGACGTGGTGACGCTGCAAAACGGGCAGGTGGTGGACGCGGTGTTGCGGTGGCCGGGCCACGGCTACAGCGGCCAGTCCTCGTCGCCGCCGGGGACGGTGCCCGTGCCCAATCTGGGCGGCGACACGCTGACCATCAAGCGACCGTCAACGCCCTGAAGCCCGTGCCCGACAAGCCGAGCAAGAACGAGGAGGAGTACTTCGCGCGGCGGGAGGCCGAGCTGCTGCGGCAGCAGCGCCAGGCCGCCGAGCGCGCGGCGACCGACGCCGAGCGCAGGTCGCACCACATGAAGTGCCCCAAGTGCGGCTACGACCTGATCACGGGCGACTGGCACGGCGTACAGATCGATCAGTGCACGCACTGCCACGGCATCTGGTTCGACGCGGGCGAGGCCGAGAGCATGGTGGCGCACCCCGAGCCGAACATCATCGCCCGGGCGTTCCGCTCCGTGATGCGGGGCGTCTCCGGCTCCCCGGGGTCCGACGCGTGACGCGGGCGGCCCCCCCGGCCCCCCCGGACCGGGGCCCCCCGACCCCGTTCCCGGGCGACCCGCCGATCACGCCGCAGCTGGTCCACGAGCACAATCTCACCGACGAGGAGTACGGGCGGATCGAAGCGATGCTGGGCCGCGCGCCCACGTTCGCCGAGCTCGGCGTGTTCTCCGCCCTGTGGAGCGAGCACTGCTCGTACAAGCACTCCAAGCCGGTCCTCGAGACCTTCCCGACGACCGGGCCGCAGGTCGTGCAAGGCCCGGGCGAAAACGCCGGGGTGCTGCGGCTCCCCGACGGCTGGGCGGTGGCCTTCAAGATCGAGTCGCACAATCACCCGTCGGCGGTGGAGCCGTATCAGGGCGCCGCGACCGGCGTCGGCGGGATCCTGCGCGATGTGTTCACGATGGGCGCGCGCCCCGTGGCGCTCCTCAACAGCCTCCGCTTGGGGCCGCTCGATCAGGCCCGCAACCGCTATCTCTTCGCGGGCGTGGTGCGCGGGGTCGGCGACTATGGCAACTGCGTCGGGGTCCCCACGCTGGGCGGTGAGGTGGACTTCGGGCCGAGTTACGGCGGTAACCCGCTCGTGAACGCGATGTGCGTCGGGCTGCTCAGGGAGCGGGATCTCATCGGGGCGGCGGCGCACGGTGTCGGCAACCTGCTGCTGGTCCTCGGGTCGCGCACCGGCCGCGACGGCATCCATGGCGCCTCGTTCGCGTCGGAGGAGCTGACGCACGAGAGCGAGCGGCGACGCCCGCAGGTGCAGGTGGGCGATCCGTTCACCGAGAAGCTGCTGCTCGAGGCGACCCTCGAGCTCATCGCGTCCGGGCACATCGCGGCGATCCAGGACATGGGCGCCGCCGGCCTCACGTCGTCCTCGGCGGAAATGGCCGCGAAGGGCGGCGTCGGCGTCGAGATCGATCTGTCGCTCGTGCCGACCCGCGAGCCGGGGATGACGCCCTACGAAATCCTGCTCTCGGAGTCCCAGGAGCGCATGCTCGTGGTCGCCACGGCCGACCGCGTGAAGGACGTGCAGGCGATCGCCGAAAAATGGGAGCTCACCGCGACGGTGATCGGTCGCGTGACGGACGACGGCCTGTACCGTGCGAAGTGGGGGGAGCAGGTGGTGGTCGAGATTCCGGGCCGGCGCCTGATCGACGATTGCCCCGTGTATCACCCTGAGGCCGCCGCAGACCCGGAGATCGCCCGGCGCCGCGCGTCACACCCAACACCTGACACCCAGCACCTAGCACCTGACCAAGCCCTGCTCCGCCTCCTCGACCATCCTGCGGTCGCGTCGCCGCGCTGGGTCTACGAGCAATACGACTCCACGGTGCGGGCCAGCACGGTGATTCCCCCCGGAGGAGACGCGGGGGTGATTCGGTTGCCGGATGTGGAATTCGGGCTGGCGGTAAAGACCGACTGCAATTCCCGATACGCGCTCCTCGATCCCTACGAGGGCGGCAAGGCCGCCGTCGCGGAGGCTGCGCGGAACGTCGCCTGCGCGGGCGCGCGCCCCCTCGGCATCACGAATTGTCTGAATTTCGGCAGCCCGGAGCGGCCCGAGGTGTTTCATCAGTTCCGCGAAGCCTGCCGCGGGATCGCCGAGGCCTGCCGGGCGCTCGACACGCCGGTGACCGGCGGGAACGTCTCCTTCTACAACGAGAGCCCCGGAGGAGCGGTGGACCCGACCCCGGTCGTGGGCATGATCGGGCTGCTCACCCGCGCCGACCGCGCGGTGCCGAGTCACGCGCGCGCCAGCGGCGACGTGGTGTTCGTCCTGGGCTCGACCCGCGCCGAGCTGGGCGCGTCGGCGCTGTGGGAGGTGCTGCACGGATTCGTCGGCGGCGAGCCGCCGCGCGTGGACCTCGCCGCCGAGCGGCGCCTCGTGGACTTCCTCGTCGCGGGGGCCGAGGGCGGCCTGCTGCGATCCGCGCACGACTGCTCCCAGGGCGGTCTCGCCGTCGCGCTCGCCGAAGTCGCGATGCGCGGCCCGTACGAAGAGACGGGCTTCGGCCTGGAAGTCGATCTTACGGCTTACGGCTCGCGGCTTGCGGCTGTGGAAGTGCTGTTCAGCGAGTCGCACGGCCGCGCGGTGATCACCTGCCAGCCCGAGCGGGCCGGCGCCGTGGTGGCGCTCGCGCAGGAGCTCGGCGTCCCCGCGCACCGCGCCGGCACGGTGGGCGAGCGCGGCGGGGTGCTCCGCATCCGGCTGGGCGAGGCAGTGATCGCGCACCCCGTCGGCCGGCTGCGGGACGTATATTTCGGGGCTATTCCCCGTCGCATGGGAGACTGACGGATGTGCGGCATCATCGGCGTGACAAGTGTTCCCGACGCGGTCCGCGTGGCCTACCTCGGGCTGTACAGCCTGCAGCACCGCGGGCAGGAGTCGGCGGGCGTCGTCGCCGTGGACGCGGCGGGCGTGGCGCGCTCCCACCGCGGGATGGGCCTGGTGGCGGACGTGTTCGGCGAGCGCGTGTTGAACGAGCTCCCGGGGGACGTGGCCATCGGGCACACCCGCTATTCCACGGCCGGTACGTCGGCCCTCGCCAACGCCCAGCCGATGCTCGCCCGCTACCGCGAAGGGCCGCTCGCCCTCGCGCACAACGGCAACCTCACGAACGCGGTGCAGCTGCGCTCGGACCTCGTCACCAAGGGCTCGATCTTCCAGAGCTCTTCGGACAGCGAGGTGCTGGTGCACCTGATCGCCCGCTCCGAGGCGCGCGAGCCCGAGGACCAGCTGCTCGACGCGGTGGAGCGGGTGGAGGGCGCCTACTCGCTGGTGATCACGATCGGACGGACGCTGTATGCCATCGTCGATCCCCGCGGCTTCCGGCCGCTCGTGATCGGGCGCCTGGGGCGCGGCTGGGTCGTGGCCTCGGAGACGTGCGCGCTGGACATCACCGGCGCGACCCTGGTGCGCGAGGTCGAGCCGGGCGAGTTCATCCGCATCCACGGCGAAGACCTGGACGAGCTGCCCCCGCTGCTCCGGCAGCCGGCCCGCCGCTGCGTGTTCGAGCTGGTGTACTTCTCGCGCCCGGACAGCACCGTGTTCCACCGCTCGGTGGACCGGGTGCGGCGCGCGCTCGGCCGGGAGCTCGCCCGCGAGCACCCGGCACCGGGCGTGGACTGCGTGTTCTCCGTCCCGGACTCGTCGAACGCGATGGCCCTGGGATTCTCCGAAGTGGCCGGGATCAAGCTCGAGCACGCGCTCATCCGCAATCACTACGTCGGACGCACGTTCATCCACCCCGCCCAGCCCGGCCGGACGGCGCAGGTGAAGATCAAGTTCAACCCCGTGCGCGAGGTGCTGGAGGGGAAGAAGGTGGTCGTGGTCGACGACTCGATCGTGCGCGGCACGACCAGCAGGGCGCTCGTGCAGCTCATCCGGCAGGCGGGCGCCCGGGAGGTCCACTTCCGCGTCGCGTCCCCGCCGATCACCGGGCCCTGCTACTACGGCATCGATACCCCGACGAAAGGCGAGCTGATCGCGTCGAGCCACGACGTCGAGCAGATCCGCGAGCACCTGGGCGTGGACACGCTCGCTTACCTGTCGCTCGACGGGATGCTGCGGGCCGCGGGCGGCGACCCGGGGGAGTTCTGCCACGCCTGCTTCTCGGGCCACTACCCCACCGACATCCCGGAAGACGACCTGGCGGGAGCGCGGCATGCCGCGCCCCTGCGCACGATCGCGGTCTGATCGCCCCGTGCCGTCGCTCGAGCGCTGGGTCTACTTCTTCGGCGGCGGGCGCGCCGACGGCTCGGCCGCGATGCGGGACATCCTCGGCGGCAAGGGCGCGGGGCTGGCGGAAATGGCGAACCTCGGCCTGCCCGTCCCCCCCGGCTTCACGATCTCCGCCAAGCTCTGTCTCGCCTACCTCGAAACCGGCACCTTCCCCGACGGCCTCCACGAAGAGGTCGATCGCCACCTGAAGCACCTCGAGCAGGAGACGAAGAAGAAGTTCGGCGACCCGGCGAACCCGCTGCTCGTGTCAGTGCGCTCGGGGGCCGCCGTGTCGATGCCCGGCATGATGGAGACCATCCTGAACCTGGGCCTCAACGACGAGACCGTGCAGGGGCTCATCGCCGGGTCGAAGAACCCCCGGTTCGCCTACGACTCCTACCGCCGCTTCGTGCAGATGTACGGGGACGTGGTGTTCGACCTCGGGAAGGACCCGTTCGAGGAGGTGCTCGGCGAGGTCAAGCGGCGCCGCAAGGCGCAACGCGACATCGACCTCCCGGCGGACGAGCTTAAGGCCCTCACCTACGAGTTCAAGTCCATCATCCAGGCGAAGCGCGGGATCCCCTTCCCCGACGACGCGATGGCGCAACTGTGGGGCGCGATCGAAGCGGTGTTCCGGAGCTGGAACACGCGCCGCGCCGTGGATTACCGGCGGGTCCACGGCATCCCGGACGACATGGGCACCGCGGTGAACGTCGTGGCCATGGTGTACGGCAACCTCGGCGACGACTCCGGCACCGGCGTCGCGTTCACGCGCGACTCCCGCACCGGAGAGAACGTCCTCAACGGCGACTTCCTGGCGAACGCGCAAGGGGAGGACGTGGTGTCGGGCGCGCGCACGCCCGAGCCGCTGGCCAAAATGACGCGCGGCAAGCTCGCCAAGGTGTACCGCGAGCTCGAGCGCATCGCGGCGAAGCTGGAGCGACATTTCACGGACGTGCAGGACATCGAGTTCACGTTCGAGCGCGGCCAGCTCTACATGCTCCAGACCCGCCGCGCCCAGCGCACCGGCCTCGCCGCCGTCCGCATCGCGGTCGAGATGGTTCAGGAAGGTCTCATCACGGAGGACGAGGCGGTGCAGCGCGTCCCGCCCGAGGACCTGAACCAGATCTTCCATCCGATGGTCGATCCACGCGCGGCGGTGACGGTCGTGGCCAGGGGCCTCCCCGCCTCACCCGGCGCGGCCACGGGCGAGGCGGTGTTCGAGGCCGACGAGGCCGCGGCGCTGGCGCAGCAGGGGCGCGACGTGATCTTGGTGCGCCCCGAGACGAGCCCGGAGGACTTTCACGGCATCGTCGCCGCGCGCGCCGTGCTCACCGCGCGCGGCGGCATGACGAGCCACGCCGCCATCGTGGCGCGCGGCATGGGCAAAACGTGCGTAGTGGGCGCGCAGGACATCGAGGTGGACGCCGCTGCCGGCCGGTTCCGCGCCAACGGGCGGGTGGTGAAGCGCGGCCAGGTCATCACTGTGGACGGCACGACCGGTCGGGTGCTGCTCGGCGCGGCCCGGCTGGTCGAGCCCAAGGCCGGCGCGCACTACGCGAAGCTCATGAGCTGGGCCGATGCCCGCCGCCGGCTGCGCGTGCGCGCCAACGCCGACACGCCGCAGGACGCACGGCGCGGCCGCGAGCTCGGCGCCGAGGGAATCGGCCTGTGCCGCACCGAGCACATGTTCTTCGAAGGCGACCGCATCACCGCGATGCGGGAGATGATCGTGGCCCCGGACGAGACCGGCCGCCGCCGCGCCCTGGCGAAGCTGCTGCCGATGCAGCGCACCGACTTCGAGGGCATCTTCGAGGAGATGACCGGCTACCCGGTCACGATCCGGCTGCTCGACCCGCCGCTGCACGAGTTCCTGCCGCACACCCGTGAAGAGGTGGCGGCGCTCGCCAAGGTCATGAAGCTCTCCGCCGCGAATCTCCAGCGACTCGTGGACTCCCTGGTGGAAGCGAACCCGATGCTCGGTCACCGGGGCTGCCGGCTCGGCATCACCTACCCGGAGATCACGGAGATGCAGGCGCGCGCCATATTCGAGGCCGCCTGCAGCGTGGTGGCCGGCGGGAAGAAGGTGGTGGTCGAGGTGATGATCCCGCTGGTGGCGCACGTGGAGGAGCTGCGCCGGCAGGCCGAGATCGTGCGGCGTGTGGCGCAGGAGGTGTTCCTCGCCCAGGGGCGGGCCGTGCCCTATGCCGTGGGCACGATGATCGAGCTGCCGCGAGCCGCGCTCACGGCGGACGCGATCGCCAGAGAAGCCGAGTTCTTCTCGTTCGGCACCAACGACCTCACGCAGACCACGTTCGGGCTGTCGCGCGACGACGCGGGGCGATTCCTGCCGTTCTACGTGGAGCGCGGCATCCTGCAGGACGATCCCTTCCAGGTCCTCGACCAGGAGGGGGTCGGCAAGCTGATCGAGCTCGCGGTGCGCCTCGGCCGGGGCGCGCGGAATGACCTGAAGATCGGCATCTGCGGCGAGCACGGGGGGGAGCCGTCATCCGTCAAGTTCTGCCACCACGCCGGCATGAACTATGTGAGCTGCTCTCCCTTCCGCGTCCCCATCGCCCGGCTCGCCGCGGCCCAGGCGGCGCTGGAAGAGGCGGGCGTGATCAACCGGACCAAGGCGACAGTCTAGCGGCCGCCCTGGAGGCCGGCGAGCGCGCCGGCCACGACCAGCGTCACGAGCAGCTGGACGACGGCCGCGGCGTAGGCACCGCCCTTTCCCGTCTTGTGGGTGACCGCGATGCCGGTCGCCGTCAGGAACACCCCGTACAACGAGAACGGATTGATGCCGCGCAGCAGCGCGAGCGTGAACCCCTTGGCGCCCGGCGCCAGCAGGTCCAGCCCGAGCGCCGGCTGCAGGTCCTCCATTGCCGCGATCGTCTCCGCGCCGCGCACGCCGAGCACCACGAGGCCGATCGCCGCGAGCACGACGAAGGAGATCGAGGCGTAGGTCGCGACGCTCAGCAGCGTCCTGAACTTCGCATCTCCCCCGACGAGGGACACCAACACCCAGAGAACCCCGGCGTTGAGGACGAGAATCAGGGCGAAAACGACGGGGGCGAAGGCAACGCCGACCGACGCGAAGCTCATCGCGCGCTGGGTCATCTCGGGAGTCATGTTCGGCATCTGCGAGAACTGCGCGCTCATCGCCGCTTTCGTGTAAGGCAGCTGCACGATGTTGATCACGACGATCAGCAGCGCGAGGGCGGCGAACGGCGCCAGAAACCGCGGCTTCTCCCGCACCCGCTCGAACACCGCCGCCGGCTCGAACAACACGCGCACGAGATCGAGGACCGCGTTCATGCCCGCCTCCCGCACGAAGAGTGGGCCACCAATATACGCCGACTCTTCCACACACGGACGGGCGGTCAGGCGGTCGGGCGGACCGTGACTGCTGTCCGCCTGACCGCCCGTCCGCCTGACCGCCTGTTTCATGGAGGCGCGGGGAATCGAACCCCGGTCCGAGAATGACTCCGATACCGCCACTACGTGCGTAGGCGAAGCTTTTTGAGTCTCACCACCGTGGCGCCTCGCCAGCCTCGGCGGCAACGAGCCCTCGACAACTCTCGCGCGACCCGTTCGGGCCCCAGATCACGCCAGCCCGACTTTGCGATGCGTGAGCGCCGCCTCAGGCGGGCTGCCACTCACGCAGGTGCGTGAAGCCTAAGCTTACGCAGCCATTGCCAATTCAGAGTTGGCAGTTATGAAGTTTGCCAGTGGTTTTACCAGGTGACTGACGACCTGGGCACGCAGCCATACCCTTGCCAAACCCGTCGAAGCCTGTCGCCCCCGACCTAACCGTCCTAACCTACTCGGCGGGCAGGGCTTTTTCAACCCGATTGCGGCCCGCTTCCTTCGCCCGGTACAGCGCGGCATCGGCGGCGCCCCGCAGATTCGTGACGTCGCGCACCGTGTCGGGGTAGCCGGCTACGCCGCACGATAGCGTGAGCGGGTACGTCTCGCCGTTCCAGTTCCACACCGTGTCCTCAACGGTGTGGCGGATGCGCTCGGCCACCTCGAGTCCGGACTCGATCGGGGCGTGCGGCATCCAGATCGCAAACTCCTCGCCCCCGATCCGCGCGACGAGGTCCTTGTCGCGGACGGCCGTTTCCAGAATGCCCGCGATGTGGCGCAGCGCGGCGTCACCGGCCGCGTGCCCGAGCGTGTCGTTCAGGCGCTTGAAGCGGTCCAAGTCGGCGTAAATGAGCGTGGCAACCGAGTTGTCCTTGACCTCGCCGTGTTGGCCGAGCGCCCGCTCGAACTCACGCCGGTTGCGCAGCCCGGTCAGCGGGTCGGAGACCGCCCGCTGCTCGGCCTCGTGCACGGCGCGCGCGGCCGCGAGACGCGATCCGAGCTCGGCCACGAGGCGCTGGATCTGGTCCACTACCGGACTCCCGGCGGCCATCGGGGGTCCGAGGAGCACCAGCGCGCCGATCACGAAAAGACCGTCGAACACCGGGTAAGCCGTGCCGGCGCGGCCTCGCCGCCGGTCGGAGAGCGCGATCCCGAACACGTCCTCCCCGGGGTGCGTCACGACCGGAACGCCCGACTGGACCGCGCGCAGCGCGGGCGCGTCGGGCGGCAGCGCGACCCCCGCGAGGCGGCCGTCCGCGGCGGTCGACACGGCCACCAACCGCGCGCTTCCGAACACCCCGCTCCCCCTGCTCCCCCGGCTTGGTCGCCCGCCCCCGCTCCCTCCCCCGCCGCCCCCTCGGGGGGGACCGACCCCCTGCAGCACGATCGCCGCGCCGCGCTGCGAGAGCTGCTGGGCCAGCTCGACGCCCGCCTTGGCGATCCCCTCGAGCGTCCTCGCACCCGCTGCCAGACCCGCGAGCCGCTTGGCCACGAGCTGTCCCGGCCGTTCGCTCGATGCGTGCTCGTGCGCCAGCCGCAGCCCCGCCACCAGGCGGCGCAGCTCTTCCGCCACCGACTCCACGAGCTCCTGCGCGGCGTCCGGTTGGGTGAGCAGGAGTCCCGCGCCGAACGGGAAGTCACCGACGGCGACAAAGGTGCCTTCGGACTCGCGGGACACGTGGGCGCGTCCGTCCACGGAGGCGAGCTGGACGATCGCCGCGCCCCGGTGGCGCGTGTCGCGGCTCACGGAGTCGTCCCCTACCGCCTCGACGTCGCCTTCCTCCAGGCCCACCGCCCAGCCGGCCTTCGCGCCGTGGGCGCGACACAGCAAATCGATGGTGTGCTCGAAGTCCAAGGGACGCACGGCCGGCCGCTCCGCGAGCCAGATCCGGACGAGCGGCGCGAGCGCGAGACCCGTGGCGCCGAGGAAGCCGCCGACGGCCGCGAGCAGGGCCCACAGGTGCGCCTGCAGCACGGCGGCCACGACGCCGGCGAGGCCGAGCACGGCGAGCCCGCGCCCGGCCCACGCCCCCGGCCGTTTCATGAGTGGTTGATGCGGCTCGCGGCGGCGGCGGCGCCGAAGCCGTTGTCGATGTTGACGACCGTCACCCCCGCGACGCACGAGTTGAGCATGGCGAGCAGCGCGGCGATCCCGCCGAACGAAGCGCCGTAGCCCACGCTCGTCGGCACGGCGATCACCGGCACGGACACGAGCCCGCCCACCACGCTGGGCAGCGCGCCCTCCATCCCCGCGACCACGATGATCACCGCGGCGCTGCGCAGCGCCTCAGTCTGCGTGAGAATGCGGTGGATCCCCGCGACGCCGACGTCGTTCAACCGCTCGACGCGGTTCCGGAACGCGCGCGCCGTGACGGCCGCCTCCTCCGCCACCGGCAGATCGCTCGTCCCCGCCGTCACCACGAGGACGGTGCCCCGCCCCGTCGGCTGGGGCGCCGGGTCGGGCGGCAGGTACACCGTGCGGCCGAGGTCGTTCGTTTCCGCCCGCGGGAAGCGGTCGGCCAGCGCGGCGCGGTGCGCCGGCTCCGCCCGCGTCGCGAGGAAGCCGCCGCCGGCGGCGACCAACCGCTCGGCGATCCCGCTGACCTGCTCGGCCGTCTTGCCCTGACACAGAATCACCTCCTGATGCCCCTGCGTGAGAGGCCGGAGGTGATCGATCGTCGCGAAGGGCAGGCGCTCGATCAGCCGCCCCAGGTCCTCGAGCGTCACGCGGCGCGCTCCACGGCCGCCTCCGCGAGGTACGTCGAGAAGATCGCCTCGGCCTGCCGCATCGACTCGACCTGGAACAGCTGCTCCCGCAGCTGGGCGGCGCCGGGCACGCCCCGCGTGTACCAGCCGAGGTGCTTTCGGAACTCGATCACTGTCTTGCGCGTGTCGCCCTGGAGGGCGAGCGCGAGCCGGGCGTGCTCCAGAGCCACGGCGAAACGCTGTTCCGACGTGGGGGCGGGCCGCTGCGGCCGCCCGGCGAGGAGATCCCGCCCCTGGGCGAAGATCCAGGGGTTGCCGAACGACCCGCGGGCGATCATCACCCCGGCGCATCCGGTGTGACGCCGCATCACCACGATGTCCTCCGGCGTCGCGATGTCGCCGTTCCCGATGACCGGAATGTCCAAGGCCTCGACTACCCGGGCGATCTCATCCCAGTCGGCCTTCCCCGAAAACATCTGGGTGCGGCTGCGGGCGTGCAGGGTGAGCGCCTGCGCACCCGCCTCGCGGCAGCGCACGGCGATGGCGACCGGATCGCGCTGCGTGTCGTCCCAGCCGCTCCGGATCTTGACCGTGACCGGGAGATGGGTGGCGCCGCGCACCGCCCGGATGATGCTCTCGACCAGCCCGAGGTCCCTGAGGCAGCCCGACCCGCCGTTGTTCCGCACGACCTTCTTCACCGGGCAGCCGAAGTTGATGTCGATGAAGTCGGGCTTGCAGACCGCGGTCACCATCTCTGCGGCCCGCGCCATTAGCCCCGCGTCGGCGCCGTACAGTTGGATGCCGATCGGGCGCTCCGCCGGCTCGAAGCGCATGTCTTCGAACAGGTGCGCGATCCCCCGCGCCACGCCCGTGGCCGAGATGAACTCGGACACGACCACGTCGGCCCCGAAGCGGCGACACAGCAGCCGGAACGGGGACTCCGAAACGCCCGACATCGGCGCCAGGAAGAGCGGGAGCTCGTGCGCGACCGGATAGGGAAACTGCATTGGCACAACGTAATGACGCGTTGCGCGAGGAGCAACCAGCAATTACGTTACGCGGCCGTCCCGACCGGAGCGAGCGACGTGCGCCTGCGCGAGTTCTTTTCCGAAGACGGCATCAAGCTGGAGCTGCAGGGCGCCACCAAAGACGAGGTCTTGAAGGAGCTGGTCGGCCTCCTCAAGCTCGACGACAAAGCCGAGCAGAACCTCGTCAAGATGCTCAAGCGCCGCGAGACGCTCGGCTCGACCGGGATCGGACAGAACATCGCCATCCCGCACTGCCGCGCGCTCGTGGTGAGCCGGCTGCGGGTCGCGTTCGGGCGCAAGCTGGAGGGCATCGACTTCACCGCCATCGACGGGAGGCCCGTCCATTACTTCTTTCTGATCGTCGCCCCGCCGCTCGAGGTCTCCAACCAGTATCTCCCCGTCCTCGGCAAGATCGCGCAGTTCGCCAAGGAGCCGGACGTGCCGGAGCGGCTGGCCAAGCTCGGGACGCCGCAGGAGTTTCTGGCGTTGCTGGAGGAGAAGAACATCTGAAGGCGTCACACGTCACACGTTGCACGTCACACGGGGTGCGCTCGCTAGCGCGGCTTTCGAAGTAGGCCGGTGACCATTCTGGCGCAGTTCGCCCGTGCCGTGCGCAGTTCCTGGAGGTCCTGGGGCGCGACGCAACCGAGCGTCTCAACGAGGTCGAGAATGGCCTCGAGTTCATCGAGGGAGCCTTTGGCGATATCCACGTGGCGACGAAAGTTCCCGTCGCCCACGCGGCTCGCACCTTCAGCAAGGTTCAGCGGGACGCTGTAGGCCGCACGGCGCCACTGCGCCCCCAGCGCAAACCGCTCGTCCGCCGGTAGTGCGCGGATCGCCTTGCGCGACAAGAGAGCGAACCGCTTCGCTTCTTGCCACACCCGCAGCTTCCGGAAATCCCCCACCGAACAAGCATAGCCACGTGTGGCGTTGAGGCCGCCATCCCTTTCACGCGAGGCGGACCGGATTTTCGCGAATGAGACCGGCCAGGAGGCCCTTCGTGTGACGTGTGACGGGTGACGTGGAACGTTCGTGTGACGTGTGACGTGGGACGTGCGACCGGATCAGCGTCACTCCCACTCAATCGTCGCCGGCGGCTTGGAGCTGACGTCATACACCACCCGATTCACTCCCCGCACCTCGTTGATGATCCGCCCGCTGATCCTGGCGAGCACCTCGTGCGGGAACGGGAACCAGTCCGCGGTCATCCCGTCGCGGCTCGTCACGGCACGCAGGGCGACCACGTGGTCGTAGGTGCGCCCGTCTCCCATCACCCCCACCGACTTGATCGGCAACAGCACCGCGAACGCCTGCCAGATGCGGTCGTACAGGCCGGCGGCGCGGATCTCGTCGAGGTAGATGGCGTCCACGCTGCGCAGCAGGTCGAGCCGCTGCGCGGTGACCGGCCCGATCACGCGGACCGCGAGGCCCGGCCCCGGGAACGGATGCCGGCCGACGATCGCTTCGGGGAGCCCGAGCTCGCGGCCCACCTCACGCACCTCGTCCTTGAACAGCTCGCGCAGCGGCTCGATCAGGCTCCACGGCAGGTTGGGCCGCAGCCCGCCCACGTTGTGGTGGGTCTTGATCGTGACCGACGGGCCGCCGAACGGCGAGGAGGACTCGATCACGTCGGGATAAAGCGTGCCCTGCACCAGGAACCCCACGTCGCCCGCGACGTGCTGCGCCGCAGCCTCGAACACGTCGATGAACGTGTGGCCGATGCGGCGGCGCTTCTCCTCGGGGTCCTCGACCCCCTGGAGCGCCGCGAGAAACCGTTCGCCGGCGTCCACGACCCGGAGGTCGATGCCCAGGTGCGCCCGGAAGGCGGGCTCGACCTGGTCCCGCTCGTGCAGCCGCAGCAGCCCGTGGTCGACGAAGATGCAGGTCAGCCGGTCGGCGATGGCGCGGTGCACCAGCGCCGCCGCGACGGCGGAATCCACGCCGCCCGAGAGACCGCAGATCGCGCGGCGCTCCGGCCCGACGATTTCGCGGATCCGCCGCACCTCCTGTTCGATGAAGTGTCCGGGCGTCCACTCGGGGACGCAGCCGCAGACCGCGAACAGAAAGTTGTGCAGGATCTCCCCGCCCCGCGGCGTGTGCGCGACCTCGGGATGGAACAGCAGTCCGAAGATCGGCTTCGACTCGTGCTCGAATCCCGCGACCGGAGCGTTGGCACTCGACGCCGTGACGCGGAACTCGGGCGGCGGTTGCGCGATCCGGTCACCATGGCTCGCCCACACGGTGATGCACGTGTGCGGCTCGAAGCCCGCGAACAGGCCGGACGCCTCCCGCACCACCACCTCGGCGCGCCCGTACTCCCGCTCGGGTGACGGCTGCACCGCGCCCCCGGACAGATGCGCGACGAGCTGCATGCCGTAACAGATCCCGAGCACCGGGATGCCCAGGTCGAGAACCTGCGGGGCGGCGGTGGGGGCGCCGGGATCGAATACGGAATTAGGGCCCCCGGAGAAGACTATGCCCTTCGGGTCGAATCCCTTAATGAAGGCGACGTCCCGGCCGCGGGCCGCCGGGTGGATCTCACAATAGACGTGGGCCTCGCGGACCCGGCGCGCGATGAGCTGGGTGTACTGGGAGCCGTAATCGAGGATGAGGATGCGGTTCACGCCCGGTACCAGGTCGTGGGCTCGAGCGTCTCTCCCCGCAGCAGGTCCTCGAGCGTCTCGCGCTGCCGCGCCACGTAGTAGCGGTCGCCCTCCACCAGCACCTCGGGCGGCCGCGGCCGCTGGTTGTAAGTGGAGCTCATCACGAATCCATAGGCGCCCGTGCCCAGCACCGCGAGATATTCGCCCGCCTGCACCGCCGGAAGCTTGCGGTCGAGCGCCAGGAAGTCCCCGGACTCGCAGACCGGCCCAACGATGTTCACCAGCTCCTCGGGACCCTGGCCGTCCCCGAGCGGCACGATGTCATGATGGGCATTGTAATGACTCGGCCGCACGAAGTCCGTCATCCCCGCGTCCACGACCACGAACTCCTTGCCGCCGGCGTGCTTGCGGTACAGCACTCTGGTCAGCAGCACGCCCGCGTTCGCCACCAGGTAGCGTCCCGGCTCGCACACGAGCGCGAGCCCCGCCTGCTTGATCGGCGGCGCCACCGCGTCCGCGAATTCCTTGGGGCTCGGAGCCTTCTCGTTGTGGTAGCGCACGCCCAGCCCGCCGCCCACGTCGAGCGCTTCGATCGTCGTGATGCCCGACGCGCGCAGCGCCGTCACCAGCTCCAGCAGCTTGACGGTCCCGCGATGGTACGGCTCCACGTCGGTGATCTGCGAGCCGATGTGCATCGCCAGGCCGCGCAGGTGCAGGAGCGGCTCCTCCACGATCTGCCGGGCCACGGCGACGACCTCGTCGTAGGGGACGCCGAACTTGGCGGTCTTCTCGCCGGTCTTGGTGTACGGATGCGTCTCGGTCGCGACGTCCGGGTTCACGCGGATGCCGACCCTCGCCGGCTTTCTGAGCTTCTGGGCCACGCTGATCACGACGTCGAGCTCGGCGGGAGACTCGATGTTGAGGAAGCCTACCCCGACGCGGATCGCTTCCTCCAGCTCGCCGGCGGTCTTCCCGACGCCGGAGAAGACGATCGCCCCGGGCTCAAACCCCGCGGCGAGCGCGCGCCGCAGCTCGCCGACGGACACGATGTCGGCGCCGGCGCCCAGGGTTTTCAGCACCTTGAGCACGCCGAGGTTGCCGTTGGCCTTCACCGAGTAGCAGATGCGGTGGGGCACGTCGCGCAGGGCGTCTTGCAACGCGTGGTACTGCGCGCGGATCAGGTTCGCGCTGTACACGTAGGCGGGCGTCCCCACGCGCTCGGCGATGCCGCGGAGCAGCGCCGGGTCGAACCCGAGTGCCGTTCCAACGTGTTGAGCGGTCACCCCGAAGGAGCGACCGGTTGGAACGGCGCTAGTACGCCTGCGCCCATGTTGGGAAGGAGCGTGGTGTCAAATCGGATTGCGAGACCTCGCGGGAACACGGTCCGTTCAGGGCTCGGCGGTCTCCAGCGCCGCCAGACGCTCGCGCAAGATAGCGGCATGCCGGGTCACCCGGTATCGGCGCGGGGGTCTTGTGCCCTATCGCGAGACCGCTCCTTGCTGCATTCTCCCTGTGTTTGCTAGTGGAGCCGGTATGGCTTCGCTTGAAGCTGACGGGCGCGCTCAAGAAGGGCATGTGGAGAGTGAAACATGGTTGAGTCCAAGTCGCGTACGTTCATCGGCCTTTCTATCCTGCTCCTTGCCCCCTCAGCTGGGGTGGCGCAGCGCCTCGAACTCGCGGCACACGGAGGATACTTCCTTCCGGCCACCGAACAATTCAAGCGCGCGGTCGTGCGCCCGACGTCTAGTGGTGTTTCCGTCTCCTACTATGACGGCCACCACGATCCCGGAGTAGCTATCGGCCTGAGTGTCACGGCATGGCCCCTGTCACGGTTCGGATTGGACCTTGCCGGTGGGGTCCGGTTTTGTGATCGCTCCGGCTCCGCTCCTTTCGTTCCCGGCCCGTTCCTGCCTCAACCGGCTGGTGACAGGGCTGTTCTCTCCTCGCTCGCCCTTCGACTCGTGGGACGCACGCACGTCGGAGGGTCAGCCGTGCGACTGGGGGCGGGGCCGGCACTAGTGCACATCGGGGGGTCCGCCTACGATGGGGGGACCGCTGAAATCAGCATCGTCAAACGCACCCTACCTGGAGCGACCATTCTTGCGGACATCACGCATATTGTCGGCCCATTGCGCCTGCAGGTTGGCGTTGAGGACGTCCTCTATCGCGTCGCCATGGCGTCCCTTCCGGCGGGGACCGATACGACTCGCACGCCGCTTCAGCACGATCTGGCGTTGAGCGTTGGCGTCATCCTTCGGGTGCGCTAGCCAACGGTTCCTGGGACCTCACCATTTGAAACGCAGGATCACGCTCACCTTACTCGTTGTCGTTCACACGAGCGCCACTGCTCAGCAGCTGACCGCTGTGCCTCTCGATTCCGGGACCCTTGTCCGATTCCATGCCTCGCATACTCACTGGGTCCGCGGCCGCCTCCTCCAAGCCTTTCGTCCGACAAGCTCGACCCTGATCCTGTGTCGTTATCCCGCTGACGCGGACGAGGTCATCGACCGATATCTTGCGCGGCTGCGTCCACACTATCAGAGAGGCGAGGAGGCCTTGGCCGCCACGATGTTTGGGTTCACGCGCCTGGACGGGTCATACATGCAGATCTGCGTCCACACTCGAGACGCCATCGACGGCGTGCGTGGTTGAATTCCATTGGTCACGAACAAGGGCCGATCAGAGTGCCAAGCAACCGGCCTGGGGGCGCCTAGTACGCCTGCGCCCACACCGCCTCCGCCACGCTGGGCTTGCCGCACCACATGCACGTCGTCGGCGCCTCGGGCGAGCGGAACTCGGGATCGGGCAGGACGCGCACCGTGGCGCCGGTCTGCTCCTTGATCTCCGTCTCACACGCGTCGGAGCCGCAGAACCCACCGTAGGCGAACCCGCCGGACTGCTTCATGAACTCGATGAACCGGGCCTTCGTGACGCCCCGGATGGAGTTCGTTTCGCGCCGCTCGAGCGCGGTCTTGAACAGACCGGCCTGGATGTCCTGCAGCGCAGCCTGGACCCCGGCGGTGAGGCCGTCGAGCTTGAGCGGCGCCTTGCCGCCCGTGCGACGCGCCAGCATCACCTGCCCTGCGGCCACGTCGCGCGGGCCGACCTCGAGCCGCACGGGCACGCCGCGCGCCTCCCACTGGAAGTACTTGGCGCCCGGCTTGAGGTTCTCGCGCAAATCGAGCTCAACGCGAATGCCCGCCTGCTCGAGCTCGGTTTTGACCCGACCCCCGACCCCCGACACCTGGGACCTCTCCTCGCCCGACTTCCAGATCGGCACGACGACCACCTGCACCGGCGCGAGCCGTGGCGGGCAGACCAGCCCGTTGTCGTCGCCGTGCGTCATCACCAGCCCGCCGATCATCC
>WNGA01002277.1_pt1 | contig 29384 bp, 23 predicted proteins | sample 5400061 | NCBI WGS metagenome assembly WNGA01 (sample SAMN13153366, study PRJNA577476) | soil metagenome | isolation source: 100 cm soil or saprolite under grassland replicate 2 | place: USA:California | collected 2016-06-15
CCGTCTCTCAACTGCAGCATTGCTTTTTCGTAAGCCTCTGCTGCTTTTTTATTAGTAGTTGCAGAAACATCTGATTGTGCAAGTAAAGAGATGCTTATTAAAAATAATATTGGTAAGAGTAAATATTTCATGATTGATTTTTATTAACCGGCCCTGTTCCCGTGAATTTCTGTTCCGCCTGAGGCGGACCCTTCAGCGTTTTGTTCTTTGTGGGGCTTAAGAACTGCGGCAAAACAAAATTCATCTTTATAACAATGGATAGCAAACTTATATTTCATTTTAGCCCGTTTATGAAGCAAGAATATAAAGCAACTTTTCAAAGATAACAGTAAGCGACATCAGAACTTGTTTTTTCAAAATCAAGCAGCATCTTTTAAAAAATACTGTCTAAACTTTTATAGGTGCTTAACAAATCTTTAAAATTTTTTTAACTATTTGTTTTTAGCCCCCTATATTTGGTACGGGAAATTGAAAAGCACATGAAAAAAGGGTAAACTAATTTTTAGAGATATTGTTTACTCCTGATATAAAGTCTCACAAATCTTAGTTTACAACAGAACCGTAACCAAACAGGATCTATATCTTTTGCCAACAATATAAGGGGCACAACTGTTGCTGATTAGCCATCAAATTTTTAATGAATAGAAAATAGTTTTTAGTAACATAATTTTTTAAAACTGTTTGTTTTAATTGTTTTATTAGCCCTTCGGGGTATATTTTAAAAATTAATGCACATGAGAAAAAACCTAACATTGTTAGCAGTGTTACTATTTGGCTTTTTTATAGTCACTGCACAAACCCGTACCATTACGGGGAAAGTAATTGACAAAAGCGGACAACCGATAGACGGTGCTACCGTTCAACTTAAAGGTACCAAAACAGGTACCGCTGTAGATGCCTTGGGTAATTTTAAAATAACCGCTAAGACGGGGGACATTCTTGTTGTTTCCGCCGTAAACTATGGTTCAAACGAAGTAAAAATCGGGACGCAAACTAATATATCAATTGTTTTGGAGGTGCAGGTCAATGTTCTTGAGGAAGTTGTAGTAACGGGTCTGGGTATCAAGCGGGAGAAAAAAGCACTTGGCTATGCAGTTTCTACAATTAATCAAAAGGATGTAGAATTAAAACCGGAGGGAGATATAGGTCGTCTTCTGGAAGGTAAAGCTCCGGGCGTTAATATTTTAAACAGTAGTGGTTTATCCGGCAGCGGTACCAATATTGTTATCCGGGGTATTAGTACGATTAACGGGGGGGTCGTTACTCCTTTGTTTATTGTTGATGGTGTACCTTTTGATGCAAGTACAAATGCACAGTCTGGTTTTGATTTTGGTAACCAAACCTCCAGCCGGTTTCTCGATCTGGACCCAAATGAAATTGAAAGCATTAGTGTGTTGAAAGGACTTAGCGCTGCGGTTCTTTACGGAGATCTTGCCCGAAATGGCGTTATTTTAATTACCACCAAAAATGGGTCGGCCCGTAAGGCGAATAAAAAATTAGAGATTACCGTATCACAGTCATATTTTGCAAACAGGGTAGCTAACCTGCCTGAGTACCAAAACAGTTACGGAGGTGGGTTCGAATTAGCGCCTTCCCTTGCTTTTAGTAACTGGGGAGCTCATTTTAACAACCCACCCGATTCTTTTGCTCATCCTTATAGCAGAAGTTCGTTGAATTTAGCATTTCCCGAATATGTGGGTGCCCAATATGCTTATAAACCTTATGATAATGTAAAACCTTTTTTCCGCACCGGTTACATTAGTACCACTTCTGTAAATATAGCCGGCACTTCAGGCAATACTTCTTTTAATGGCAGTTACTCATATACAGATGATAAGGGTTTTACACCTGGTAACAAAGTTTCTCGAAACAATTTCGGTTTAGGTGGCAAATCTAAGCTTAATGATAATTTTACTTTATTCGGTACCATCAATTTTGCTTTAACCGATTTTGCTTCACCTACAACAGGTACCAGCTTTGGCAGCAGCGCAAGCTATCCATCTGTTTTTGGTGATCTTATTTATACACCAAGAAGTATAGATCTGATGGGTTGGCCTTTTGAAAATCCTTTGGATCATTCAAGTGTTTATTATCGTTCAGACAATGGTATTCAGAACCCAAGATGGACTGTGGTAAATTCTTTAGCTCACGAACATACGGTTCGCTCATTTGGCAATTTTGGGTTACAGTTCGATGTGCCGCGGGTGAAGGGATTAAGTCTAATTTATAAATTCGGTCTGGATGTTTACTCCTCACTCAGCTCTGTAAATGTAAATAAGGGAGGTACATCTGGCGGCGACCAATATAAATATGGTCTTTACCGCACAACTAATATAACCAATTCAATATATGATCACAACCTGTTGGCACAGTATGATAATAATTTTTCTAAGGATTGGAATTTGCATATTGATGCAGGTATAAACCTTAGACAAGATAAATACCGTCAAGACGGAATGAAAAGCACGCAACAACTTGTATATGGTCTTTTCAACCACGGTAATTTCGTTAATCATGAAAACCTTGGAGAAGATGGCAGCAATTTAGATTTTCGTTCAGAAGAAAAAAGATTTGGTGTTTTTGTCAACGGAACTCTTGGATACAAGGATTATGTTTATTTGAATTTAGGAGCCCGTGAAAGTTGGGTATCTACTCTTGAAGCAAAAAACAGAAATATTTTCTATCCCAGTGGGAGTCTATCATTTATTCCTACCTCTGTTATGGAATCTTTAAAAGGTAGTAAGGTTGTAAATTATTTAAAACTGCGGATTGGCTATGCTACCAGTGCCCGTTTCCCCGACCCTTATCAAACAAGGACGGCTTTACAGATATTTACCAATGCATTTGTAGATCCCTTTGGTAATAAAATCAATTTAAATGCAATTCCTAACAGGTTGCCTAACCCTGATCTTAAACCAGAATTGCTTAGCGAATATGAAGCAGGTGTTGAAGGAAGATTCTGGCATAGCAGAATAAACCTCGATTTAACCCTGTATAACCGCATATCAAAAGATCAGATATTGGACAGGCAATTAGATCCTTCAACCGGTTATACAGTAACTGCGGTTAATGCAGGGCAGGTTACCAATAAAGGTATCGAAATCGGCCTGGGGTTAACTGTAATTAAAACTAAAGACTGGAACTGGCAATTGGATGGAAATTATACGCTTAATAAGAGTAAAGTAAGTGATCTTCCTGATGATATTAAGCAAATAATATATGCCGGATATACAAATCTGGGAAATGCTGCTATAAACGGAAAACCGTTAGGTGTGATTCTCGGGTCTAAAATTACGCGTGATTCCACCAAAGGCATACAGCGTGTGGTTGGGGCAGACGGTTATTATATAACAGATCCGGAAATTGGCATTATAGGGGATCCAAATCCAAAATATAAGTTAACAGGAATCAGTACATTATCATATAAACAATTGTCATTCCGCATGCAATGGGATTATACCGTGGGGGGTGATATGCTTTCTCTTACTACAGCCAGTTTACTTGCCAGAGGTTTGACCAAAGAAACTGATTTTGACAGAAGTTTACCTTTAATTCTACCGGGCGTTAAAGAAGACGGAACTCCAAATGATATCCAGGTAAGTCCAACTTCTTTATATTTTAATACATATTTTTTCTCTGAGGAATTTGAGGTTTGGAATGCGACGGTTATTCGTTTAAGAGAAATTTCTTTGTCCTATAGTCTCCCCGCTAAATGGCTGTCAAAAACGCCATTTGGATCCATCTCTTTAATTGCTTCCGGTCAAAATTTATTTTACTATGCTCCTAATTTTCCTCACCATGTACATTTCGATCCCGAAACCTCCAGTTTGGGAGTAAGTAATGGAAGGGGTCTGGAATTATTAACGGGTCCTTCTTCAAAACGCTATGGAGCAAGTATCAGGGTTACTTTTTAATCTTAAAAATTTATCGATATGAAACTTAAACAAATAATAATTATAAGTTTGGGATGGATTCTGTTAGGAGCATGCAATAAATTGAAGGATGATTTCAACAGCCTCTTAACCAATCCCAATCAACCATCAATAACATCTGCCGATGTGGATCTGTACTTAAACCAGATACAGCTAAGCTTTAAAAACTTTTATAATGATGTTCAATATTACGGGGACAATCTTACCCGTCAGGAACTTATGTATGGACCAAATTATAAAAGCGCTTATCAACCCCAAAGTTTCGATGGCATCTGGACAAATGCTTATGCCAGCGTTTTCACAAATACCAATGCAATGCTGCCTGTTGCAACGGAACAAAATAAATTCATCCATGCGGGCATAGCAAAAGTTATAAAGGCATATACCATGATCACTTTGGTTGACTATTTTGGAAATGTTCCTTATAGTGAAGCAACTAAAGGCATAGAGAACACAAATCCAAAAGCGGATGATGGCAGAGCGGTTTATGACAGTGCTTTGGTATTATTGGATGATGCAATAAATGATTTAAGCCAAACTGCACCCGCCCCAACAAATGATCTTTTCTATGGGGGAAACGCATCGAATTGGAGTGCTCTGGCAAAAACACTAAAGCTAAAAGCTTATGTTCAAATGAGGCTGATAGATCCTTCTGTTAAAGATAAAATTCAGGCTCTTTTAAATGAAAATGACCTGATTAATTCCTCAAGCCAGGATTTCCAGTTTAAATATGGTTCACAGAACCAGGCGCCTGACAGTCGCCACCCTAAATATGCGGGTAATTACACTTCCACCGGTTCAGGTGATTATCTCGCTAATTATTTTATGTGGGTATTATATGAAGAAAAAGGAATGATTGATCCGCGCATCAGATATTATTTTTACAGGCAAACCACTGATATTGAGCAGGACATTACTGATCCGGTAACACTTGAGTTTACCATTCCATGTTTAAACCGGGCGCGCCCTTCCTGGTATCCTGCCGGCATACCTTTCTGCCAGGTTGGAGATGGTTATATAGGAAGAGATCATGGCAATAATGAAGGTATTCCGCCGGATGCGCAGTTTCGCACTACCTGGGGTGTTTATCCGGCGGGAGGAGAATTTGATGCAGATCAGGGTCAGAGTGAGCTTGCTGCACCGGGTATAGGAGGAAAAGGACAGGGAATAAATCCTATATGGCTCTCCTCTTTTACAAACTTTTTAAAGGCTGAAGCAGCATTAACACTGGGCACCTCAGGTGATCCCGAAGCCTTAATGGAAGCTGGTATTCGTGCTTCCTTTAGTAAAGTGTTTGCCTTTCCTGCTACTGTTGGTGTAGAAGTTCCTGATCAGTTTGTTCCTACGCAAGCAGATCAGGATGCTTATGTTAATCTTGTAAAAAGCAATTATGAAGCAGCTTCCACAACAGATGACAAATTAGAGGTAATAATGAAAGAATATTATATTGCTTTATGGGGCAATGGGGTTGAAGCATACAATAATTACCGCCGCACAGGTAAGCCTTCCAATATGCAGCCGGATTTAGATCCTGCCCCCGGTTTTTTCATCCGTTCATTTTATTATCCGTCGGTATATGTTAATTTAAATAAAAGTGCTTTGCAAAAACCGAATCCGGGAGAACAAACTGTAAAGGTTTTCTGGGATAATAACCCTGACAATTTTGTACATTAAAATTTAAACTACAAGAACGATGAAAAAATTATTATTTGCAATACTCAGTTTGACTGTTATTATTTTCAGTCAGAACTCCTGTAATAAAGATGAAATTATAAGCGGTGATGTAAGCGCGTATTCTGTTGGCTCTTATCTCTCTTTTACCGGGGATGTTCCTCAAGCTCCGGCGCCATTTGATGCATCCGATATAAGTAATTCCACTGTTAGTGTAAGTGTAAAAAGAGTCGGCACGCCCATTAACGAGGTGAATATATATGTGGGTGAAAGCCTCGATAAATCTACCTGGAAGCTTATTAAAAACATCTCTTTTCAGGACAGTGGCACTTTGGAAGTTAGCGGGGCAGAACTTGCAGCAGCTTTGGGTGCAGATCCTTCTTCCTTTGAAGTTGGTGATGTATTTACCTTTTATAACGAAGTAGTAACGACAGATGGGAGAACCTTTTCTTCAGCAAATACCTCTACAGATTTTGCGGCACAATCTTCTTACAAAATGGCTTTAAGCTGGCAGGCTACCATTTTTTGCGCATTCGATCAATCTGTATTTACCGGAAGTTGGCAAGTTGTGGAAGATGGATGGGCTGATTATTCACCGGGTGATATTATTCCAAATGCAGTTGAACCTGGCCCCGGCCCGAATCAAATTACACTTAATGTTTATCCTAATCCGGACTATGGTGATGTAATTGCGCCTATTATCATTGATGTTGACCCAACCACAAACATAGCAACCGTACCGAAACAATTATATGGCGACTACGGTGTTGACATTTCAGCAGAAGGTTCGGGCTCAGTTAATTCATGTGCAGGGACTATCAGCTTAACCTTGGAACATACTTCATCGGGAGGAAGCTATGGAACTTACAATCTGGTGATTAAAAAACTATAGAGTTTTTTTAAATGTATGAAACCGCCTTTATTTATTTAATTCAGGCGGTTTTTTTATTATTAAATCCGTTATATTTTTATATTATTATTTTTTGTCCAGACTGCAATGCAGCTATTAAACTTTCGTTGCGTCGCACTTTTTCGGCGTTTTGTTCATTATTCAGCATATTAATCACGATTTGCTTCACTCAACAATAGAATTCTGAATTGAAGTAATTAAATTTCTATTGCAGATGATGCAAGTAATAAGAGGAGGTTATTCTATTTGATTATTTAATTCATTGAAGAGAATGATCCATTCATCTTCCGTTTTTAATTTTAATTTTTTTTCCCGGATGATGGATTCGATTTTGTCTACATATTGAGGCAGCACAGCTAGTGAATTTTTATTCTTCTTAATTTGGATAATTTTATTTTCGGAACTATTATAAATGTACCATGATTCTGAATCAATAAATTTTCTTTCGAAAGCACCTACTGAGTTGGTTGCCTCCATAATTCTTTTGTCGTAATGCCTTAGCAAAGCAATTTTATTATTTACGAGACAATTATAAAATGTTTTTTCCGTATTATTTCCTATTGCAGGATACCCGCAGCGGAATATCGTAATTTTATTTGAATCATTTTGATCACTAATTCCAAATTCTGCGACCGGCTTAGTGGGACTTACCACTAAAACCTGGCTGTCCAATAAGAAATAAATTTCATTTGTATAAATATTGAAACGCAGGGAAATATCTTTTGCAATATGGTTATCACTTAAAAGAATATATCCTTTATACCATTCTTCATTATAAAAGGCAGTTCCCTTTATTCCATTATTGGTTTCCCATGAAACACCGGCCTGAATAGTTTGCGCCTTCCAGTTAGGATCAATTAAATCATATCCAAAATTCCGCTTGGTGTTATCCTGACATTTACCTTCTAATAAGGAGAACGAAAATAAAACAAATGGTATAAAGTGTTTCATGATAACAGAGTTTCTTAATTTACTATTTTTTGTTTCAGAATCTGATAGAAATTTTGGTGCTTTTTAAAAACTCCGGGCAATTTTTCGCTAATGAAAAATTCTTATTTTATTATTCACTAAGGCACATTTATATACTTATGAATCTGCAAGCTCAATTCCCATTCAGGATTTGCTTTTATATAATTAACTATAAGCGGAGTTACTTCATTTTGTTTGCTCCATTCAGGTTGCAAGTATAATTTGCATTGTGGAGATACTTTTGCTGCATATTCTTCTGCCCATTTAAAATCTGATTTATTATACACTATAATTTTTAACTCATTGGCAACCGGTAGAATTTCTGGTAATGGCGCTTTAAATTTTTTTGGAGACAAGCAGATCCAATCCCATTCACCACTCAAAGGATGTGAGCCAGATGTTTCAACATGTGTTTTTAAACTGGCAGCATGGAGTGATGAAGTAAGTTCATTCAAATTATGCATCAACGGTTCACCGCCTGTTATAACTACTATTTGTGCAGGGGTATTCTTTACTGCTAACTGTAAAGTTTCAACTGTCAATTGAGGATGTTTATCCGCCTCCCAACTTTCTTTTACATCGCACCAAAAGCAACCTACATCACATCCGCCAAGGCGAATAAAATATGCGGCCTTTCCCTGGTGAAAACCTTCACCCTGAAGTGTGTAAAAGGCTTCCATTACGGGAAGTGTGCTTTGAAGTTTGAGGTTTGAGGTTTGAGGTTCAAGGTTTGATATTGAGTGTTCTTCAAACTCGTTTTCCGGTTTCGAAATGTTTTTATATGTTAGGCGAATAGACATGTAAATGTTGACTTGTTGAATAATTGAAATGTTTGAATGATTAAATTTTTGAATGGTTAGATTGCAGATCGACAATTGCCGATTCACGATTAAAATATGCCTGTAATGTATTCTTGAGCAGGCCCGCAATTGTCATTAATCCCACACCTCCAGGTACTGGTGTAATGGCAGCCGTTTTTGGTGCCACTTCATTAAAACTTACATCACCTTTTAACCGAAATCCTTTTTTTGCAGTTGTATCTACTACTCTTGTAATACCAACATCAATAACAATTGCGCCTTCTTTTACCATATCTGCTTTTACAAATTCGGGTCTGCCTAATGCAGCTACAAGAATATCAGCCTGCAGGCAGATTTCTTTAAGATTTTTTGTCTGTGAATGACAAATGGTAACTGTACAATTTCCATGTTTATTATTACTGCTTAAAAGAATACTCATCGGCCGTCCTACAATATTGCTGCGTCCTATAATTACAGCATGTTTACCTTTTGTTTCAATATTAAAATATTCCAGCATCAGTATTATACCAAAAGGAGTAGCAGGGATAAAAGTAGGTAATCCCTGTACCAATTTGCCTGCACTTACAGGATGAAACCCATCCACGTCTTTTGCGGGATGAACTGCTTCAATTACTTTTTGTTCATTAATATGTTTAGGTAAAGGAAGCTGCACCAATATACCGTCAATAAAATCATCTGTGTTTAGCTCATCAATTTTTTTAAGTAATGTTTCTTCGGCAATGTTTTCATCGAATCGTATAAGCGTTGAGTGAAAACCAATTTCTAAACAGTTTTTTACTTTGCTCGCAACATAAGTTTCACTTGCACCATTATTTCCTACAAGAATTGCTGCAAGATGAGGTGGACGCTTTTTATCATTCGTCAGTTTTTCAACTTCTTTTTTTAAAGATTCTTTTATAGCAGTGGAGGCGATTTTTCCATCTAGTATTAACATAGACGGCAAAGGTATTTTTGAAATTTTAATAAAGTTAAAATCACTCAGTGTTTTTTTAGTAGATATATTTTAGTTGTTTAAAACTTTTTATTAATGAGTGTGTATTTTGAGAAGCTATTTTTCAATTTTGGATTAAGTTCATGAGAGGCACAATGGTCTTAATTAATGAAGTAGAATTGGAAACTCTTTTATAGAAATTCGCCACTAGTTTCAATTACAAGCAGTTTTGTGAAATTTCCCCATCAATTAGCTACCGCTTGTAAGCATTTCACATTTCTTTAACAAAATGAAACCGCCCAATTGTTGTCTTATTCAAATAGTTTTAATTTTTTCGTTAAATTTTTTACTGTTTCTTTTAATATATAGTTAAATTTTAGGAAGCTAATCTTAAATAATCTGAGATATTTTATCCGCTTCTCTGGATACTCTTTCCCTTATTGATTTATTTAATTTTAAAATATCTAGTTATGAGAAAAATCTTAACGTTAATTTCTCTGTTAGTATTAAACTTTATGGTTGCAACTGCCCAAACCAGAACCATTACAGGAAAAGTAACAGATGAAAATGGAGGAGCAGTAGAAGGCGCCTCGGTAATAATCAAAGGAACAAGAACAGGTACTGCCGCCGGGCCTGACGGTTCTTTTAAAATTTCAGCGAAGCCAGGCGATGTTCTTGTTATTTCAGCCGTCAATTTTACTTCGAAAGAAGTGCCCATAAGTGCAGAATCTAATTATAATGTAACTATTCAAAGAACGGCGGGTACGATTAATGAAGTTGTCGTTACTGCTCTCGGTATTAGAAGAACCAGGAATCAATTACCCTATGCTGCACAACAGATTGTTGGAGAGGATATAAGCAGAACAAGAAGTGTTAATGTTGGAAGCAGTCTTTCCGGGAGGGTTTCAGGATTAGAGATACGTCAAAGTAATACTTTAGGTGGATCTACCAATATAGTAATAAGAGGTGCAAAATCGCTCACCGGAAATAACCAGGCTCTATTTGTTATAGATGGGATTCCGTTTGATAATTCTAATGTAAATGCACAAAATCAACGTTCCGGGAGAGGTGGGTATGACTATGGGAATGCAGCCGCTGATATTAATCCCGATGATATTGAATCTATTACCGTGTTAAAAGGTGCTGCTTCAACCGCTCTATACGGTTCCCGTGGTGCAAATGGTGTAATAATGATTACAACAAAAAAAGGAAGACGTGGTTTGGGAATTACTATTAATTCGGGTATTATTCTTGGTAAAATTGATAAAAAAACTTTCACTACTTATCAAAAGCAATTTGGCGGTGGTTATGGTCAATATTATGAAGATCCATCCGGCTATTTTCTGTATCGTGATCCGAACCAAGGATTTGCTCCGGCATATATAACAGACGCTGACGGTAATATTGTTGACTGGCTTCCTTCCGGGGCATTAGTAGTGCCAATGAGCGAAGATGCTTCTTATGGTGCCCCATTTGATCCCAGTCAGATGGTTTATCAATGGGATGCTTTTGTTGACTCTTCTTCTCCTAATTTTGGTAAGTCTCGTCCTTGGGTTGCTGCCGCTAATGATCCAACAAGTTATTTTGAAACCCAACGCTCTTTTAACAATAGTGTATTCATTGATGGAAGTACCGATAAAGGAAGTTTTAAATTAGGTTACACACGCACAAATGACAAAGGAATTTTACCCAATAGTAAAATAACGAAGGATCTTATTAATTTCAGCGGTTCATATAATATTACTCCAAAATTAACAGCTTCTGCTGCTATTAATTATAGCAGAATAAAAGGTTTAGGAAGATATGGTACAGGATATGATTCAAAAAATCCCATGACGAATTTCAGACAATGGTGGGAAGTGAACGTAGATGTACAGGAATTAAAAGATGCATATTTCAGATCTGCGTCTTGGGGCACGCCAGGAAGGAAAAATGTAACCTGGAACTGGTCCGACCCAACTGATTTAACCCCTATTTATTGGGATAATCCTTACTGGGACAGATATGAAAATTATCAGAATGATGCTCGTTCAAGATATATGGGATATATCACCTTAAATTACAAAGTAACTGATTGGTTAAATATTTTAGGCAGAGCCGGTACTGATTTTTATAATGAATTAAGGGAAGAGCGAATTGCGGTAGGAAGTATACCAGCCTCTCTTTTAGGAGAATTATTTGGAGCGGCTGGTGAAGGCTCAGGATATGGAAGGCTTGAAAGAAATTTCAGGGAAACAAACTATGATCTTTTAATAAATTTTGATAAAAACATCTCTAAGAATTTTAATTTAAAAGCCTTACTTGGCGGTAATATCCGGCAAAATGATCTTTCTTCTCTTGCCGCTAAAACAAACGGAGGTTTAATTATTCCACGTCTATATTCTTTGTCTAATTCTGCAAATCCTCTTTTAGCACCTGAAGAAATTTCTTCTACGTTACAGGTTAATGGTCTTTTTGCGGGTGCCACATTTAGCTATAAAGATTTCTTAACTTTAGATGGTACAATCAGAAGAGACCAATCTTCTACTTTGCCAAAAGAAAATAATGCTTATTATTACCCCTCTGTTTCTGCCGGGCTCGTATTTTCCAATTTAATGAAGAGTGCTACCTGGTTGTCTTATGGAAAGTTAAGAGCAAATTATGCACAAGTAGGTAACAGCGCCCCGGTATTTAGTACAACTGATGTTTACACAATTAATGCTCCATTTGGCCCTAGCCCATTAACATCTGTAGCACTTACAAAAAATAATCCTGATCTAAAACCTGAACGTACAAAAAGCTATGAAGTTGGTTTAGAAGCTTCCTTCTTAAAAAGCCGTATAGGTTTTGACTTTACTTATTATAACGCAAAAACGGTTGATCAGATATTGCCGCTACCAATTTCCAGGGCCACAGGTTATAATTCTAAATTTGTGAATGCAGGTACGATCGAAAATAAAGGGGTAGAATTATCAGTTTATGGTTCTCCCATAAGAACGCAAGACTTATCATGGACGATTAATTTAAACTGGACAAGAAACAGGAATAAAGTAACTGAATTGATTGGTGAAACGGATAACCTTTTGTTAGCTTCTTTCCAGGGCGGTGTTTCTATCAACGCTACTTTAGGGCAACCTTATGGCACTATCAGGGGAAGTAATTTTGTTTATACGAATGGACAAAAAACTGTAGATCCCGTTACCGGTCGTTATTTAATTTCTGAAACTTCAAATGAAGTAATTGGGAATGCTAATCCTGATTGGATAGGTGGAATACAAAATACAGTAAGGTATAAAAATCTTGCTTTATCATTCTTAATTGATGTTCGCCAGGGAGGTGATGTTTGGTCCCTTGATCTTAGTTACGGCCTGGCTACAGGTTTATATCCTGAAACTGCAGGTTTGAATGATCAGGGCAAGCCATTACGTGGCGTTGCTGCTGATGGAGGCGGAATTATCAGGGAAGGTGTAACTCCCGATGGAAAACCTAATACGCTCAGGGTTAATACCACAAATTATGGCGCTTTTGGATACCGGTATTCTCCTAATGCGGCTTTTGTTTATGATGCTAGTTATGTTAAATTAAGAGATGTTACGCTGACTTATTCTTTGCCTAATAAAACAATTGAAAAACTGGCACCGTTTAAAGGAATAGATCTTTCTTTGATAGGAAGAAATTTATGGATCATTCATAAAAATTTGCCTTATGCCGATCCGGAAGATACTATGAGTTCCGGTAATGTACAAGGTTACCAGGGAGGGTCTTATCCAAGTGTAAGAACTATAGGTTTCAATATTAAATTTAGATTCTAAAAACATCATAGATTATGAAAAAGTTTCTAATTATATCTCTATCGTCTTTCTTATTTTGGTCTTGTACGAAAGATTTGACCGACAAAAATCTGGATCCAAAAAATCCTGTCATTGTTCCTTCATACTCCTTATTTACTAATGGACAGAAGAATATGGTGGATCTGCTTACTACTACAGATGTAAATACCAATATATACAGAATGCTGGTCCAACAATGGACTGAAACAACTTACACTGATGAAAGTAATTATGATCTCGCAACCCGTAGCATTCCTACCCAATGGTGGAATGGTTTTTACAGGGATGTGTTGAAAAGTTTTGAAGAAGCAAAAGCATTAATACCAACAGATGTTCCTGATGCAGGTCAGCAAGCAAATGAGTTGGTTATTACTGACATTATGCAGGTTTTCGGCTATTACTATCTTGTGACTAATTTTGGTAATATTCCATATTCCGAAGCATTAAATATTGACATAACTCAACCAAAATATGATGATGCTGCTACCATTTATACAGACCTGCTGCAAAGATTAGATGCAGATATTACTGCACTCAATGATGCTGCTGAAAGTTTTGGTTCTGCCGATTTGTTATACGGGGGAGATGTTGCAAGCTGGAGAAAATTTGCTAATTCTTTAAAATTGAAAATGGGTATTCTGTTAGCGGATTCTGATCCGGCAACTGCGAAATCAATAGTTGAGGCTGCAGCTCCTGATGTGTTTACTTCCAATGATGAGAATGCAGTTTTAAAATATTTATCTGCACCCCCCAATACAAATCCCGCATATACAGATCAGATTCAAAGCGGAAGAGGAGATTTTGTAGTAACGGATATTTTTGTCGATCAATTAACAGCCTTGAATGATCCCCGGATTCCCAGCTATTTCAGTGTGGACGGAAATGGAGATTATACAGGTGGGCAATACGGTAACAGCAATAACTTTGCGGCTCTTTCTAAACCTACAGGTTATGATGGTGGCCCGGGAGTATTTCAAGCGGATTTCGGCAGCGTTATTCTCTCTTATGCTGAAGTAGAGTTTTATCTGGCTGAAGCAGCAGCGAGAGGCTATAATGTAGGTGGAACAGTAGAAGAACATTATAATGCTGCCATTACCGCTTCAATAGAGGAATGGGGAGGTACTTCAGCAGAGGCCGCCGCTTACTTGGCACAACCGGAAGTTAATTATGCCACTGCAGCGGGGGACTGGAAGCAAAAGATAGGTACCCAGGAATGGTATGCCTTTTACAATCGTGGGTATGAGGCATGGACAACGTGGAGAAGATTAGATGTCCCCAATTTAGTTGCGCCTCCGGATGCAATTAGTGATATTCCTGTTCGCTTAACATATTCAGTTCTCGAACAAAATTTAAACGTATCTAATTTTGAAGCTGCATCCGACGCTATTGGCGGGGATGTTGTTACTACCAAACTTTGGTTCGACAAATTTTAAATTGTAAAATTTTTTTTTGGAAAAAGCTGCCTCTGCGCAGCTTTTTTTATGCATACTCTTTAAGTGAATAAATGCATTTAACACGAGAGGCAATAATGAAACTTATTCTACACACACTAAGATTTTGTCTAAGATCTTCTTTGCTAAAAATTTTTGCCAGATGTGTATAATTATATTTCATTAACCCTTTTTTAAACTCAGTGAAACTTTCTATAATTTTTTTAGCACAAAAGATTAACAACAGTTTGTTAGTTGATGGATTTCTATAAGAAAGAGTAAGTAATTGATAAAGAATCATACTACACACTATTGATAAAGAATCATACTACACACTATCCTATTATATCTAATTTTTTTGGTTTTTAAGCAGCGGGAGAAATATAAATTATGTCTAAATTTTGGGGTAACAATTTAACAAATTGTTTAATTTTTTTTAACCTTTGTTTAAAGCCCCTATATTTGGGCGCAAATTCTAAAACTATAGCTCATGAGAAAAATTGTATGTCTGCTCTTTGTGGCACTGCTTACTCATTTGGCAGCCTGGTCACAAACACGTAGCATTAGCGGCAAGATCACTGAACAAAATGGCGACCCTGTTGCTTTTGCTACAATCAACGTTAAAGGAACCAAAGTAACTGTAGTTGCTGGTGCTGATGGCCTTTTCAAGATTCAGGCAAAAACAGGAGATGTTTTAGTTATCAGTGCAGTAAACTTTCAAACTGCTGAATTTTCGGTAAGCTCGGAATCAGCTGTCAATGCTTCACTCATAAGAAATAGCAATGCTTTAACCGATGTTGTTGTTACAACTGCTCTTGGTATCCAAAGACAAGCTAAATCCCTTGGATATTCTACAACAAAAGTTAATTCAGGTGAATTGACACAGGCAAAGGTTACAAATGTTGCAACAGGTTTAGCAGCCAAGGTTTCCGGTTTGCAAATCAATCTTGTAAACAATGGTGTTAAACCAGATGTACGTGTTACTTTAAGAGGTAATCGTTCTCTTTTGGGTAACAACCAGGCCCTTTTGGTTGTTGATGATGTTATTCTTCCTATAAATTATTTAAACTCATTAAACCCAAACGATATAGATAATGTGACTGTTCTAAAAGGTGCTTCAGCTTCTGCCTTGTATGGTTCGGCAGCTTCCAATGGAGTATTAATCGTTACTACAAAAAAAGGAACTAAAGGCAAGCCGAGGATTCAGTTTAGTAGTACTGGTACCGTTGAAGAAGTTTCCTACTTGCCAAAATTTCAAAACAGGTTTGGCCCCGATGGTGGTGAAAATGATATTAATCAGTTTCCCGGTGTAATTGAGTTTCCTGGTAATCCATACGTTTTTTATGTGCCTTATGAGAACCAGAATTACGGCCCGGAGTATAATGGAGCTGAAGTAACTATTGGCGGGCCTGTTAGAATTTACCGGGAGGATGGAACTTATTTTGATTCTACTCTAAAAGGTATTAATTCTGCAAAACCAGATGCCAAAAAGGATTTTTTTGATAAAGGATTTACCTGGCAAAATGATATATCTTTTTCTGCTGGTGATGATAAAAGTACATTCTTTTTATCATTCCAGGACGTTGATGTAAAGGGAATTGTTCCTAAAGATAAATCGCACCGAAATACTTTTAGGATTAACGGTTCAAGAACTGCCGGAAGATTTAGGGCAGATTATAATCTTGGTTACACTGTATCTCACGCTAATACAACTGCTGGTTCGCAAGTTCCATTTAGATGGGGTAATACTGACTTCTTTGGAGGATATCCGGGATCGGGGGGATCTTATTTTCAAAACCGCCCTGTTTACTGGACTGTTATTAATACACCTGCCAACATTGATTTAAGAGATTACAGAGATTGGCAAACAAATCCATTTGCGTCCCCGGATGGTTACTTTAATGCTTATTATGGCAATCCATGGTGGCAAATTGATCAAACGAGGTTAGATGAACGCATGACGGATTTAATTGCATCCGGAACTTTAAATTTCAAACCATTTGATTGGTTGGGTTTAATGTATAGAGCTAGCTATGTTAAAAATGATTACAATAATAAATTTACACAAGCTGGCTATACTTTCGCTGATTGGGCAATAGCTGATCCATTAGGAGCTGGTAATATTCCTGGATCTGTTCAAAAATTTAATCCCGGCGAAGGAGATGCTTTTAGCACCAACCAAAGATTTCAAAGCGATTTCTTCATTTCAGCCCAAAAAACGTTTTTTAAAGACCTTGATGTAAAATTGATTCTTGGTAATCAGATTATCAATTCTTATTTCAGGGCAGAAAGTATGTCTTCAAATGCCCTGGTAGTTCCTGATTTTTACAATATAGGTAATCGTGTAGCTGAACCAAATGTTGGTGAGTTTAAAAACCAATTTAGAACTTATGGTGTTTTTGGTGATTTAACTTTGGGTTGGCAACAATTCTTGTACCTGCATGGTTCATTAAGAAACGACTGGACCTCACTACTCTCAGAGGATAACAGGTCTTACTTATATCCGGCAGGAGATTTGTCATTTGTTTTTTCTGAGTTGTTTAAGGATAATTTACCTGCCTGGTTTACTTATGGTAAAATAACCGGTGCTTACAGTAAAACGGCACAGGTAAGTGTAGGTGCATACTCTTTAGAAAATGTTTTTGCTTCTGGCCCGGGTTTCCCTTATGCAAATGGCGCCGGTTTTACCGTAGGAAATCAAAATGCAAATTCAGATATTAAACCCGAATTTACCACTGAAAAAGAAGTTGGTCTGGAGCTTGGTTTCTGGAAAAACAGGGTAAATTTTCATGCAGCTTATTATGATGCATCAACTACTGATCAAACGATTCCCATTAGCATTTCTCCAACAACCGGTTTTACAAGCGCCGTTGTAAACTCAGGAGAAATGAGTAATAAGGGTATTGAACTTGATTTGAAAATCACTCCCTTAATCAGGTCTAAAGATGGTTTCAGATGGGATATAGGTGCGAATTTTTCATATAATAAAAACAGGGTTGAATCTATTGGATTCGGGTTGACAGATATTCCTATATTCAATAACTCTTTTGCAGTTGTCGGAAAAGCTTTTCCAGTTGTAAAAGCTACTGACTGGCAGCGTGACCCGGATGGTAGAATAATTGTAGATAAGATTACAGGTCTTCCTGTTCTTGATCCTACACCTAAAATATTTGGTACTGCAAATCCTCCGTACAGGGTTGGTGTGAATACTTCAATCAGTTACAAAGGATTTACTTTAAACGCTTTGGCTGATGGTCGCTTTGGAGCTGTTATTTTCAATAGTATAGGAAGTTCACTTGACTTTACTGGTGTATCATGGTACTCTGCCCAGGCTGGCCGGGAAGCTTTTGTAATTCCGAATTCTGTTTATTATGACGGAAGCAAATATGTTTCCAATACCAACATTTCCGTTAGTGCCGGACATCAGCTTTTCTGGGCAAGTACATGGAATAATGCCGGCAGCAATTATATAAACAGCGCTGATTTCTGGAAATTAAGAGAAGTTTCTCTTATTTATGATTTTCCTAAAAAATGGCTTAACAATTTAAAGGTTGTACAGGGATTAAGTATTGGCTTAGTCGGAAGAAATCTGATTACAAAAAGAGCCGATGAAAATATATGGACAGATCCTGAATTTAGTAATACCAATGGTAATGGAATCGGGACTAATGATATTAACCAAACACCTCCGACAAAATTTTACGGAGCCAATATTACTGTAACATTTTAAAAGTTTAAATCTCTAAGCAATGAAAAAATTAATGATATTTTTTTCAGGCATTATAATAGTAGCTGGGGTAGGTTGCAAAAAAGATTATCTTGATATTAATCATAATCCTAACAACGCTACAAATACAACGCCTGAACTCGTGTTACCAAATGCCCTGAATGTAACAGCCACACGGCAAATAATAAGCTATACTTTTATTAGCGGTTGGATGGGCTATTGGGCAGTAAGCGGTAGTTATGCTCTAAACACAAGTGATTTCAGTACCTACAAACAGACTACTGATTTTGGTGATGGCTTATGGCGTAATATATATGATAACCTTGAAGATTACGAGTACATTGAAAACGCTGGAGCTGCTCAAAACAAACCTTTTTATGAAGCTGCAGCCAAGATTATGGAAGCTTATGAATATCAGCAGTTGGTGGATATGTTTAACAATGTTCCCTATACAAATGCGTTGCAGGGTACAAGCCAAATTTTGCCTACTTACGACAAAGCACAGGATATTTATGACAGCCTGATGGTCAATCTCAACGCCGCAGTTGCATTGATGGCAAGATCAGATGCACAGGCCAGCGCCAGTAGTGATTTTTTATTTGGCGGCGATACACAACTTTGGCGTCAATTTGCCAATACGTTGAGATTAAGAATATTGCTTCGTCAATCCCAAATCGGTCGTGATTCATATATACAAGGCGAATTGGATAAAATTGTTGCTGAGGGAAGTGGCTTTCTTGAACAGGATGCCGCAGTTGATCCCGGGTACATAAACTCAGATGGCAAAATGAATCCTTTTTATGATTTTTGTTTTAATTCCACCGGAACATATACCCAGGATTTTTGGCGTGCAAATCAATATTATATTGATTTTGATAAAGCTAACGATGATCCGCGATATAAGTATGTTTATCAGCCTACACAATCAAATGATACTGTTTATGCTGGTGTTTATCTGGGGCAATCAACCAATGCCCTGGTAGGTACAGCATCTTCCAGATTTGGACCTGGAGTATTGAAGAGCTTTGATCAATCCGCAGTAATATTATCTGCGGCAGAAAGTTATTTTTTACAGGCTGAAGCTGTAATAAGAGGTTGGATCTCTGGTGACGCCGGCACGCTTTATCAAAATGGAGTACAAGCTTCTTTTAGTTATCTGGGGGCAGGTGATGCTTCAACATATTTATCCCAGGCAGGTAATGCAAATGTTTATTGGGATGAGAGCCAAAGCTCTGCTTACAAGCTGGCACTTATTATACGTCAAAAATGGGCGGCTATGAACACAGTTACACCTTTTGAGGCATGGGCAGATTACAGAAGATTACATCTGCCTGCCAATATTCCACTTAGTCAGTCCCCTTACGTAGATGTTGCTGCTATTCCTTTACGAATTGTTTATCCAACTGTGGAATACTTAACCAATGCTGCCAATGTTGGCGCGGAGGGGGAAATAAATCAGCATACTGATAAGGTTTTCTGGATGCCTTAAACAAAGATTATAAAACAATAAGTAATTAGTCATTAAAAATTAAAGCAATGAAGTATATTTTGAAATATTCTTATCTAATCACATGCATTTCCCTTGTTTTTACTTTGGCATCATGTGTTAAAAATAGAAATGACCTGGCTACTGATTTTTCTAATCTCCAGCCCTTGCTTGAAATAAGAGACAATATTTCCGGAGTAGGAAATGACGCAGGTTTGGCAAATTTTGGGAAAGCTTCCTTAAATTTTAGCGGTGATACTACCGATACCCATACCCAATCTTTTTATGTAAATCTTGCATCCGTATATCAGTTAGATCATGACATCACAGTAACCCTGGCAGTTGATCAGGCAGCACTGGATGCCTATAATGCTGACCCAAATAATACAGTTAAATATGAACTATTTCCAGACAGCCTCTACTCCTTTGCACAAACTGAAGCTACCATAAAAGCTGGAGAAAGAGTCTCTTTAATTTCGGTAGATTTTTATTACACTAAAATTGATCCATCAAGAAGTTATATGCTCCCTATCAGCATTAAAGATGCTGGTGGTATAAACATAAGTGGAAATTTTGGTACAATTTACTATCATGTAATCGGTAATCCTTTGGCCGGAAATTATTACCAGAGTTTTTATCGGTGGAATGATGTGCCAGATACGACTTCACCTCCAAATTCAAGTGTATTTGAGGATGAGCTAAGACCTGTATCACCGGAGTCATCAACTACTCTTCTTTTACCTGAAGATTACCTGCAAACATTTGTAGGTGGGGCAGCCGGTATCTCATTATCTTTTACAAATAATGGTGGGGTTCTCAGTGATTTTTCTGTGGCACTGAATGATGTAACAACAGAAGGTTTAGCTGCCGGCGGTTTTACTATTGTTACTGCACCTAAGCTCGTGAGTTATCAAATTGTAGGCGATGCAAGCACTAAGTATTCAGGTAGCACCTTCAGGACTTATATGGAAGTGCTTAACTCTACAGGTGGTAATCGTAAGCTGGTAGATAATTTTGTTAAGCAGTAAGAGATTTGAATAACGTTTTTGAAAAGCGGTTGAAGAAAAAACTCAGCCGCTTTTTTATGTGTGTCAGGCATATTTTGATTTTAGAGTTTTATGAGAAAGGCTTGATTAATATGAGTTGGTTATGCTTTCAATATTGTGAATGTTCAGGGATTACCATTACCGCTTATATGTAAATGCAGAGGCTACGTGAGTGGAAAGAAATAAACTTTTCGTTTAAGGGGATTGAAACTCTCTAATTATAATCAATTAACGTCGTAAACTGTCCCAAGTATGAAAAAGATTAATCGCATTTTGGTCTCACTATTTGTGGCATTACTGGTTATCATCAATTTTTCAAGCTTTACTCTTCATGAAGAAAAAGCTAAAAGATGCACTGGTGTTATTCATGTCCTTAACAACACGTCCAATGAAACGATTACTCACCTAACTTTAATTGATGGCGCTGGATCTCATGGATTTTCTGTGAGCATACCTCCTCATGGATCTTATGATCCAAACTTCGGAGTAAACACCGGTGGGAGTGAGACAATTATAGCAACAGTTACTCCCTCTTCAACCGGTACCATCTAAAATTATTAGAGCTTTAAATGAGTCTTGCTTAAATTAGGAATTAATAGTAGTTATTAAATTAATGAGTAGTTGCTCATTGAATTCATTATTTGAATGTAGATTTAAAAAATCATCTGCTTTGGATTGCAGATCTTTTAAAGCCTTGCGGACACTATTTTCGTTTAGGCTTATCTTTTGTAGTTTATGGTTGTGATATAGATAATAGGTAACATGATCAACAAATTCATCTTCAAAATTTCCTTGCCTGACTTTCTCCATATCATTTGTGTTTGCCTTTTCAAAAGTGGTTTTTATCAATTTTAATAAAGTATACTTATCACTTTGGACCAATACTTCAAAGAAATTGCCTTTTTGATTTGGATCATAAAGTAAAGCCTGCTGAAAATTGTGCATTCTGTCAGTGAATATGGAAAAGGAATAGATCTGGCTCTTATCTGCTAATACTACTACATCTGAATCTTTTGGTTTAAGGAATAATTCCTGTCTGACCTTATCATAAATAAACAGATAATTATTGTTGAAAACTTCTTTATCGGTAGTCGTTACGGAACCAACACTCCAATTGTCATTAAAGAACTGGCTTCCTTTTACATTGCCTGAATGGTATGTTTGCAGTCCTTCAAAACCCGTTTGCATTTTTCCAAAGCGGGTGATTTGTTTGAATTCATTACTCATGCCTACGGAACTTATCTGTGAAAACACTTGTATTGTAAGGATAAAGCAAACAGGTAAAATAGTAATTAGTTTTTTCATGGCAACCATTTTAAAATGTGTAGTAAGATAACAATTGTTGTGGTATTGGTATAAAAGAGTATAAGTTGAAAAAACTCTTGTTATAAATTAGGGCACATTGTATTAAAATCTTCTTTCATTTCTTTTGCACATTGTTGAATAGTAGTATTGATGAGTTTTGCCTTATCAACAATTTGATCAAGATGAATTTTTGCTTTTGCATTTCGCTCTACCAAACGGATTTCTTCGCGAATGCTCTTAATGTTTAGCAGCTCTATATTGGCTTTCATTTTATGGGCTAAAAAATAAACATTATCCCATTTTTTTTCATTTGCAGCTTTTACCAAATCCCTTGCATTTAATGGAATATTACGCAGAAAAACATTTATGATTTCCCTGATAAATTCATCATTACCATTATCAATTTCGTACAGCCTTTCAAGATTATATAAACGTGATCCGTTTGTCATTAATTTTTGTTATCTGAATGTCTGTATAATTTTAATTCATTATTGTTTATCATACGGTAGAGCGTTGATTTGCCAATCTTTAATTGTTGTGCTACTTTCAGCACATCATAATCGTTCGTATCCAGGTAATGCTGAATAAGTTGAGTAGTAAATTGTTTCAAAGTTAGTGAATCGGCATTTGAATGAAAAAGGTTACTGATCTGTGTGTTAACTTGTATGTGCTCAGCATCAATTTCCTCTGAATCACTCATTACGCACGCAAGTTCAACAATAGATTTAAGTTCTCTTATGTTACCGGGAAAAGAATAAAGCATTAATTTTTGTTTAGCTTCCACATCAAGACTTTTTTTAACCAGGTTGTTCTCCTGACAAAATTGATCAATAAAATGTCTTGCAATCAAAATTATATCATTGCCACGTTCACGTAATGGTGGCAAATGAATAGGCAAACCAAGCAAACGATAATATAAATCTTCTCTGAATTTTCCTTTCTTAACAAGTTCATGGAGGTTGCGGTTTGTAGCAACAATTATGCGAACATTTATTTTTATTACTTCATTACTGCCCACCCGAGTTAATTCTTGTTCCTGCAGTACTCTTAGCAGCTTGGCTTGTAAATTTATATCCATTTCACTAATCTCATCGAGGAATAAAGTGCCTCTATGGGCTTCTTCAAATTTACCTATACGTCTTGCCACTGCACCTGTAAAAGAACCTTTTTCATGACCAAATAATTCACTTTCCAGAAGATCATTTGGAATAGCAGCTACATTTACAGCTACAAAAGGAAATTTTTTTTTCTCAGAATTAAAATGAATGGCTTTGGCTGCAACATCTTTACCGGTACCCGTTTCACCTGATATAGACACTGTAATGTTTGTAGTGGCAGCTTTTTCAATAAGACTAAAAACCTTTTTCATGGCAGGGCTATTGCCAATAATAGCTTTGTGAAAATTATATTTTTTGTGTATTTCCCTTTTGAGTGATGCAAGCTCTTTTTTAAGTTCAATGTTTTCCCGGAAATTGGAAATGCTCATCCAGAGGCGCTCCTGGGTATCTTCATCCTTTACAATATAATCATGGGCGCCTTTCTTAAAGAGGTCAACTGCAATTTTTATATTTTCCTGTCCTGAAATCATAATAACTTTTGTTTCAGGGCTTAGTTCTTTCACCTGGGCAAGTAAACGGTCGCCTGTTGTATCGGGTAGGGAGTAATCTAACGTAACAATATCCGGCTTTTCATGGATGGAACTTAAGAATTCTTTTGCTGAACTAAATTTTTTTACCACAAAATCCGGATTAAGAGACAGAAAATGAGCGAGCACAGAGCTATATACAGCATCATCTTCAACGATAAAAATCGAAATTGGCTCGGGCTTCATAAAGAATAAGTCAAACATACAAAATATAATATGCCTTTTGCCACTATTGGGCTTTAAAAACCATTAAGTTTTCTGTCCGGCTAATCCTGCAATTGTACAAATTATTTACCATTGCCACATTTTTCGGGACTGTATTGTAATGAAGATTTATTTTTGTTGGTATGGAAGTAAACAATGAACTGGTAAATAATATAGCCCATTTGGCACGCCTGCATTTTACAGAAAATGAAAAAAAGGAGATTGGAAAAGACCTGCAGCGAATGATTTCCTTTGTTGAAAAGCTAAATGAAATTGATACTACAGGTATTGAACCTTTGCAGCATATGAGCACTTCAGTAAATGTTTTGCGTGAAGATGAAATAAAAGGCTCTGCAAGCAGGGAGAAAGCATTGCAAAATGCACCTGTCACTGATGGAGTATTTTTTAAAGTGCCAAAGGTTATTAAGAAATAGCAAGAATCAAAAACTAAGAACCAAGGTACAAGAAACAAGATACAAGAACTAAGCATCGGGAAACAAATAAAATAGGAATTGAAAACTAAAGACTGAAAACTATAAACTATTAAACATGCCATCCATTATTCATCTCGAAAATATCGGGAAAAGTTATTTTATGGGCAGTAATTCTCTTGAAGTATTAAAGGGCGTTTCGCTTGATATTTACAGGAATGAATATGTTGCACTTATGGGTCCCAGCGGAAGTGGTAAGAGTACATTAATGAATATTCTTGGTTGTCTTGATACACCAACAGCAGGAACATATATACTTAATGGAAAAGATGTAAGTAAAATGAGCGACGACGATCTTGCGGAAGTGCGTAATAAGGAGATAGGTTTTGTATTTCAGCAGTTTAATTTGTTGCCCCGGCTTACAGCAGCAGAAAATGTTGCATTGCCATTGGTGTACGCAGGCGTTAACAGAAAAGAAAGAACAGAACGCGCCATGGAAGCGCTTACAAAAGTTGGATTAGCTGACAGAAGTCACCACAAACCAAATGAAATGAGTGGTGGCCAGATTCAACGTGTAGCTATTGCAAGAGCACTCGTTAATGATCCTTCTATTTTATTGGCCGATGAACCTACCGGTAACCTTGATTCAAAAACATCTTTTGAAATAATGGAGGTATTTGGAAAAATACAAACTGCAGGAAATACTGTTGTGCTTGTTACACATGAAGAAGATATTGCTGGTTACGCAAAAAGAATTGTTCGTTTAAGAGATGGCATTATTGAGAGCGATAATGCAAAGGAACCTGTTCATGCAATACATTAAATAACTTTTCAGAAAATAAAATTCCCTTTAGGGGCAGGGTATGGCAACAAAGATTTATACTAAAACAGGCGACCAGGGAAAAACGAGTTTAATAGGCGGAACAAAAGTTCCCAAGAGCCATATTCGCATAGAAGCTTATGGAACAGTTGATGAATTAAACTGCTATATTGGTTTGGTAAGTGACAACCTTAGTGATGAACATGCAAAAACTGTTTTAAAAGAAATACAGGACAGGCTTTTTACAATTGGTTCGTCACTTGCGTCTGATCCTGATAAAGAATCATTAATGAAAATTCCCGATTTAAAAGAATCAGATATAAGCATGCTGGAAAAAGAGATTGATAGCATGAGTAATGAATTACCACCAATGAAAAATTTTATTTTGCCCGGCGGGCATGTTGCTGTTTCGATAACGCACGTGGCTCGTTGTGTATGCAGACGCGCAGAAAGATGTTGTGTAAATATGCAACAGCACGAAACGTTTGTTGAACCATTAATAATTAAATATTTAAATCGTTTAAGCGATTATCTTTTTATACTCGCACGTTATATTGCACACACACTACATATTGAAGAAATTCCATGGAAGCCACGAGTAAATTAGTTTGTGGTTTATAGTTTGTAGTTTTTCCAAATTCCCATTCCTTGCATCATTAACTTTGCTCAAGGTGCAGCCTGTGAAAAAGGCGATGAACTGCCGGTGCGAGGATAAAGCCTACACTGGTAATAAAAATAACACCGCTGAATAATGCATAAAAAGAGGAGAATATTTTTCCGGTATATGTAAGAGGTGCAGTTAATACAGGGCCCATGCCCGAAAGAATCATCGCTGCATTATGAAAAGCATCTATTAAAAGAGAGCCTTTAGAAAAATAATAATAACCAACTGTTCCTATTACGAGCATTACCGCCATAATAAATGTTGCCCACAAACAATTGATTAAAATTCTTTTATAATATACACTTACGGGTGCAAGAGGTTGTCTTTTGTGTTCGTACATAATAAGTGATTTCTGTTGTATAAATGTATTTCAACTTTCAATATGCAACAGAAATTTGCTCATCAATTGATTTCTTAAGATCAACATAAATATCTTTTTTCTGTTCGCTCAATATACTTTTTACAAAAATAACGCAGGCATAGTCTCTGCTTATATCAATCATTGGCCACATCCAAATAATCCCTGGCTTGACACTGTTGTACTTTTACCATTTGCATCAGCTTCAGGTATCCACTTACTTAAAGCAATGTTTAAAAATATTTAATTCGAAAGCAGTACTATTCGAACTATCAAACAGTCAAACGTTCAAAAAATTAAACGCTTCTTTTTTGCTTATTAAGGATTTATTAAAAAACCTCTTTGAAATCTCAAAAAATTATCATTAACTTCAAACAACCAAAAATTCAGTACAAATGGGAACAGTGCGTAATATACTGGCTATCAAAGGCAACTCTGTTCATACTGTTGATGTTGGCTCTACTGTTTATGATGCGCTGGATACGCTTGAAAATCTTAATATCGGCGCATTAGTTGTAACTGATCAGGGCTATTATGCCGGCATCTTTACTGAACGGGATTATGCCCGCAAAGTCATTCTCAAAGGACGTTCTTCCAAAGACACACTCGTCAGGGACATTATGGATGTACACCCCATTGTTGGCCCCGACACCCCCGTGGACGAGTGTATGAAACTGATGACCAGTAAATTTATGCGTCACCTTCCCGTTCTTGACAACGGTAAGTTGATTGGTATTATCTCCATTGGGGATCTGGTGAAAAATATTATTGATGAAAAGCAATTCATCATCGAAAACCTGGAGCATTATATTACCAGTTAAATTAAAAACCTGGATTATCTTTTCATTTGTGAAGAAAGTTTAATGATTTTAACCGGTGCTGCTACCGGAAGGGAAATCGTTTAATCATTTTTATGCAGTCATATATCGGTATATTGGTTTTCTATGGAATAATTGTGGTGGTATTGCTTGCAACCATACTTTTACTTTCGTATTTCCTGGGACAACGTCATCAGGATAGAGCAACAGATCAGCCCTTTGAATCAGGTATTTTGCATACAGGCACGGCACGTCTGCGTTTCGCTCCGCAATTTTATCTTGTCGCTATGCTTTTTGTGATTTTTGATGTGGAAGCAGTATTTATCATGTTGTGGGCTGTAGCTTTTTATGAATTAGGCTGGGCGGGTTATATAGGCATAAGCATTTTTATTATTTTATTACTCGTGGTATTGATATATGAATGGAGCAAAGGCGCCTTTGATTTTGGACCTGACGGAATGAAGATTTTAAAAGCATCTAAGAAGATAAGAAAGCAATGAAATCAGGCGTTCTAAATTTTAAAAAATTTCAATCATGCGATGGTGGTTAAGTAATAGTAATGATGCAACAGGTAAAATAGCAGGCAATGGCTCAATGAATGAAGCTATGGATAAAAGTGTATTGCTTACATCAGTTCAAAGCCTGATAGCATGGGGGCGTAGAAATTCAATGTGGCCTTTTCATTTTGGTTTGTCCTGTTGCTTTGTAGAAATGGCTACAAGCCTTACAAGCAAATATGATATTGCGCGGTTTGGTGCGGAAGTAATAAGAGGCACTCCGCGCGAAGCCGATGTAATGGTTATTGCTGGAACTGTTTTTATAAAAATGGCACCTATCATTAAACGCTTGCATGAGCAAATGATGGAACCAAAATGGGTAATCTCGATGGGTTCCTGCGCCAACTCAGGTGGTATGTATGACATATATAGTGTAGTGCAGGGGGTTGATAAAATTTTACCGGTAGATGTGTATGTGCCCGGTTGCCCGCCAAGACCTGATGCATTTATGCAGGGATTGGTGTTGCTCAGTAAAATGGTTGGTGATGAAAAGCGACCATTAAGCTGGGTTGTTGGTGAGCAGGGCATAATTAAGCCTGCAGCCATTTCAATGAAAGAACAGAAAAGAGAAGAACGGGCTGCAAGGACGCAGTTTCGGCCCATAAATGAAATATAACCAAAGGATAATAAAACATCAGAAACCCATTGCTTAACACTATGAATTCTTTTTCTCATCCGCTTGAAGAATTACAAACACACTTCGGCAGAACAGTTTTATATCAGCAAAAAACTGTTGATGAGATTCCAACGCTTTGGGTAAGTGGAACAGAAATTATAAATATTCTTTCATTCTTAAAATCAACAATAAGCGGCTCTTATCCGATGTTGTACGATTTGTCTGCTGTTGACGAGCGAAGTCGTTTGCAGCAGGATGATACGATGGCAAAAGATTTTACTGTTGTTTATCACTTGTTATCGTTTGAACGTAATGCATTCATCCGAATTAAAGTACCCCTGGAAGGTGAGTTTCCGTCCATGCCATCTGTTACTTCACTCTTTAAAAATGCAAACTGGTATGAGCGCGAAGTATATGATATGTTTGGCATTCGCTTTAATGGTCATCCGCATCTTCGCCGTATTTTAATGCCGCTAACATGGAAAGGTCATCCCTTACGCAAGGAACATCCGGCAAGAGCTACTGAAATGGGACCATTTAAATTATGGGATGAAAAACAGGATGCTGAACAAGATGCTCTTCAGTTTAAGCCTGAAGAATGGGGATTGCATCGCCACAGTGATGATGCAGATTTTATGTTCCTGAATCTCGGGCCGCAACATCCAGGTACGCATGGCGTTCTCCGTATTGTGCTGCAACTGGAAGGAGAAGAGATTGTTGATGCTATTCCTGATATTGGTTTTCATCATCGTGGTGCAGAGAAAATGGCTGAGCGTCAAACATGGCATACGTATATTCCTTATACAGACAGAATAGATTACCTCGGTGGAGTGCTTAATAACCTTGCTTATTTACAAGCTGTGGAAAGACTCGCCGGCATTAAAACACCCGATAGAGTAAATGTAATAAGGGTAATGTTATGTGAATTGTTCCGGTTATCAAGTCATCTCGTATGGTTCGGAACTTTTGCCCAGGATGTTGGGCAACTCTCGCCGGTGTTTTACATGTTCACTGACCGTGAACAGATATTTGATATTATAGAAGCCGTATCTGGAGCACGCATGCATCCCAACTGGTTTCGCATTGGTGGCGTAGCGCAGGATCTTCCGGATGGATGGGACAAACTTGTTGGGGATTTTATAAAAATCTTTCCGAAGCATATTAAAGAATATGAAGGCATGGTGATGCGTAACAGTATCTTCAAGGCACGAACGGAGGGCATTGGTATTTATAC
>WNGA01002278.1_pt1 | contig 29378 bp, 22 predicted proteins | sample 5400061 | NCBI WGS metagenome assembly WNGA01 (sample SAMN13153366, study PRJNA577476) | soil metagenome | isolation source: 100 cm soil or saprolite under grassland replicate 2 | place: USA:California | collected 2016-06-15
TCGATCGTCTGCAACACCTCCCGCGTCGAGTCGCGCGTCCCCTCGAGCACCCGGCGCTCCGCGCCGGCTTGTACGACCATCATCGAGACGTTGTGCGCGATCGCATCGTGCAGCTCGCGCGCGATCCGCGCCCGCTCCTCGACGACCGCCTCGCGGGCAGCCACGTCGCGCTCACGCTCGGCGATCCGCGCGCGCTGCTCGCGATCTCCGACGACGCGACGGACGAGCACGATCACCACAGCCGTGACGACCGTGAACAGCAACCCCGTCTGGTCGATTCCCTTCGAATGGGTGCTCCCCCCGATGTAGGCCGCCACGACCAGCGCCATGCCGAATGCGAAGCGGCGCGGCGCCGTCCAGACCGCCAGCGCGTACAGCGCGCAAAAGGTCGCAACCGGGTAGCCGACGAACTGCGGGTCCCAGAGGGAGTGTTCGAGCGCCCCGAGCGCCGGCACCCCCGCTCCCACGAGCGTCGGGTAGCGGCGGCGAACGGCGATCGGCGCCATGACCGCCGGCGCGAACAGCGCAGCGCCGAGCCGGTGGGGAGCCATATCGCCACCGAGCCAGATCGCGAGCTCGGCGCCGATCAGCAGCAGGGCCGCAAGCGCCCAATCGAGCTTCATCGGGTCGGGCCTGAAGCGACGCATGCGGGAGAGCCGCGTGTGCACGACCTGACGGTAAACCCGGCGAGGCGTCCTGTCATCAGCCGCTCGGCCGATCCGCGGCCGACAAGAGATCAACCGATCGGCTGACGCAAAGATCGCCCGACCCACCGATGGCGCGCCCGAGGCCACGGCCTATCGTCGGCCGGGTCAGCAACTGGAAAGGAGCACCAGAATGAACGGGCCTGAAGAGACCCACATCGCAGACCGGCTTGGCCGATTCGTTCCGCTCGCAGGCGTCGGCTCCGTCGTGCTCACCGTCGCCGGATACCTCGTGATCGATCGGAATCCCGACAGCGATGCCTCCACGTCGACGATCACCGCCTACTACTCGGCACATCACGCGCACGTCTTCGCGGCCGCGATCCTTCTCGCCTATTCGGCCATCCTCTTCGCCTTGTTCGGCGTGGCGGTCTGGGCGAGGATCCGCCGGACAGCGCTGCACCCCATCGTTGCCGGTGCTGCACTCATGGCGACCGCAATCGCCACTGCCAGCAACCTCGCCAACGCCAGCGCGTGGTACGTGCTCGGCGACATCGGCAACAAGCACACCATCTCGCCCGGGGCGCTCCAGACCCTGCATATCTCCGTCTCGGCCGGCGACCTGCCAAGCGGCGGTGGCCTCGGCATCCTGCTGCTGGCGTTCGGGTTGGCCGGAATCCGGGCCCGCGCATTTCCGCGCTGGCTCGCCTGGTCCGCGCTCGTGCTCGGCATCCTGCAGCTGACGCCGACGCCAGGCCCGATCGGCTTCTTCGCCGGCCTCGCCTTCCTCCCGTGGACGTTCGCCGCGAGCATCGCCATGTTCCTGCGGCCAGGCCATCCGACTTCGGCAACAGCACACAGCGGATCGGCCACTCCGCACCCCGCTTCTGCGCTGACAAACAGCTGACTCGACGAAGCCGGGGGTGCTCGAAGAGAGACGACGAGCCGCACAATTGTGCGGCTCGTCCGCATAGCGGACAGGTGAGCCTTCGGCCTGAGATCCACCAAGACGTCGCAGTGCGCACCGCGCCATGAACCGACACAGTTCATCGCGGGACGAGCCCGCCTCGAGCCGCGGCAAACCTTTCGAGCCCGTCGCGGGTCCATAGCGTCCTCCAGCGCGGCCGCAGCGTCACGATCCTCCGCTTCGTGTTCCTCAACGCACCAGACGAGCTCGAACGACATGTGAGCGCAGCGCTCGCCAAGCGCATGCGGTAGACGGGGCTGCTCAAAAGCGCAGCCGTCAGCGGACGCCGCCTACACGCCGTGGCTAGCTTTCCTTCACCAATGACGCAACAGTGCGAAGATCGAGACTCGTGACGCCCGTGATCGACGTTGCAGTCCTTGGTCGCGTGGGGATCGACCTCTACCCGAACCAGCTTCGGACTCCCCTGCGCGAAGTACGGACATATACACGTTTCGTTGGCGGTTTTGCCGGTAACGTGGCCACGGGCCTCGCACGGCTCGACCTCACGGCAGCGATCGTCTCGCGCGTCGGCGCGGACCCCCATGGCGAGTTCGTACGCGACTTCCTTTCCGGCGAGGGCGTGAACGTTCGCTTCCTCGCCGTCGACGAGCGTCTGATGACCCCGCCGACGTTCTGCGAGGTGTGGCCGCCAGACCGGTTTCCGATCACCTTCTACCGGTATCCGACCGCACCGGACTGGCAGCTGGCGCCCTCCGACTTCGACGCAGAGGAGTTGGCAGCGACACCGTTCCTGCTCGCGACGGGCACCGGCCTGGCGCAGTCGCCGAGCCGCGAGACGACGCTGGACGTGCTCGCAGCTCACGGGGGAACGACGATCTTCGACCTCGATTGGCGCCCAACGCTGTGGGAGCGACCCGAGGAGTACGCCGAGATCGTCCGACTCGCCGTCGCCAACGCCGACATCGTGATCGGCAACGAGGAGGAGGTCGAGGCAGCGGCGGGAGATCCTGCCGCCCTCCTCGCGCTCGGCGTCGGCGCGCTCGTCCTCAAACGCGGAGAACGAGGCGCCCTCCTCTTTCACGGCGGCCGCGAAGTGGATGTGCCCGGACATCCGGTGGAGGTGGTCAACGGACTCGGCGCCGGGGACGCGTTCGTCGCCGCGTTCACTCACGGCTTGCACCGCGGCCTTCCCCTCGACGAGGCGGTGCGTCGGGGGTCAGTCGCGGGTGCGATCGTCGCGTCCCAACTGGCATGCTCGGAAGCGATGCCTCGCCTCGAGCAGCTCGAGAGCGTTCTCGGGTGAGCAGCCTCCTGCTGCGTGACGGCGAGTGGGACCGCGTCGACCCCGGCTCCGCGTCCTGGCGGTACCTGTCTTTTCGCGTCGAGCGCCTGCGAGACGGCGAAGAGGTCTCGACAAGCACCGGAGGCGAGGAGGTCGCCCTCGTGTCGCTCGGAGGCCGCTGTGCCGTCGTCAGCGGCGACCAACGCTGGGAGCTCGGCCGCCGGCCCAGCGTGTTCGACGGTATGCCGTGGGCGCTCTATCTCCCGCGTGACGCCGATTACCGGCTCCTCGGGCTCGGCGAAGTCGAAGTGGCAGTTTGCGGTGCTGCGGCTGACAAACGTTTGGAACCCCGGCTTGTAACGCCCGAAGAGGTCGAGATCGAAGTGCGCGGCTCGGGAAACGCGACGCGCCAGATCAACCACATCATCAAACCGGAGTTCCCGGCGCACCGCCTGCTGGTCGTGGAGGTGTTCACTCCCGCCGGGAACTGGTCGAGCTATCCACCGCACAAGCACGACGAAGATCGGCCGCCCGGCGAGGTGGTGCTCGAAGAGGTCTACTACTACCGAACCCAGAGCGAGCCGCCCGGCGCTTTTGCGGTTCAGCGGCTCTATAGCCCGCAGCACGGGACCGACGTCACGGAGACCGTTCGCGACGGAGACATCATGCTGGTGCCGCACGGATACCACACGACCTGCGCCGCGCACGGCTACGACCTCTACTACCTCAACGGGCTCGCCGGGGATCGACGCTCGATGGCGGCCGCCGACGACCCTTCGCTTGCGTGGATCCGTCCGGCTTGGGCTTCGCTCGAGCCCGACCCGCGCGTTCCACTCGTCACGCTGAAAGGCCGCCGTCGGTGAACGCCATTCGCGTGGCCAACGCGCCGTGTAGCTACGGGGCATTCGAGATCACGGTCGGCGTACTGCCCGACGTGCCCGATGCGGAGCATGTCCTCGAGGCGATCGCCGGCGCAGGCTACGAAGGAACGGAACTGGGCCCGCCCGGGTACCTCGGCGATCGCAAGACGCTGCGGAAACGCCTCGCGAGCAATGGTCTTGCGCTCGTCGGCGGCTACATCCCGATCCGCTTCAGCGAGTCAGAGCACTGGGACGGCGACCTCGCTGCCATGAGCGCGACGCTGGACCTGTTCGCTGCCGCCAACGGCACGGAGGCAAAGGCAGTGCTCGCGGACGCCGGGTCGGACGAGCGCAGGCGGTTTCCAGGGCGGGCCGCAACGGATCCAGCCATCGGCCTCGACGACGCGGGCTGGGGGCGACTCGCGGAAGGTGTTGCACGCGCTGCCGAGCTCGCGCGCGGTCGCGGCATCGAGCCCACGTTCCATCACCACACGGCGACGTTCGTCGAAGCCCCCTGGGAGATCGAGCGAGTGCTCGAGCTCACAGACGTGGGCCTGCTCCTGGACACGGGACACCTTGCGCTCGGTGGAGGCGATCCGACCAAGGCGCTCCGTGACTGGGGTGAGCGCATCAACCACCTCCACGTGAAGGACGTAAGCAACGACGTCCTCGCCGGCGTGATCGCGGACCGAGCCGACATGTGGGAAGCCTGGCGTCGCCGAGTCTTTTGCGAGCTCGGCTCGGGCGACGTCGACCTGGACGCCTTCTTCGCCGAGCTGGCGCGGACGAGGTACGCCGGGTGGCTCGTCGTGGAGCAGGACATGGTTCCGCAGTCCGCCGGGGACGCCTCCAACGCCGAGGCGGCGCAATCGCGAAACCGCAGCTGGCTCAGTGAGCACGCGAAGCTCTAAGAGCTCCTTTCGAAATGAGCTCTAAGTCAAGGTACGAGTCCAGGCGAGATCGATCGCACGCAGAGGCAGGACGATCCTGGTCCGGACACGAGCCCTCTGCAGAATCACGCGCGCACCCCTCGCGATGGCGAGCCAGCGCTCGTCGCTCGACCAGGCGACAGCCGAGACGCCCGCGAATCGAGGTGCGAGCGGCAGCTCCGGCTGGTTGGCGTCGAAGACGCGCACTCCGTTCGCCGCGCGGAGAACCAGGTAGTTCCCCCGCGGGCTCGCCCGTAGGTCCGTCACGCGGGACCGTAGCCGCGCCGTGAAAGCCACGACTTGCTGGCCCGAGAAGAGCACTAGGACGGTTCGTGCCCGCCCGGTCGCATCCATCCCACCCGCGACTGCCGCAAAACGGTCCGATCCAACCCACGCGATGCGCTTCGTCTGCCAGCCGCGCGTGCCGCGAAGGGCGGGGAGACGCTCGATCGCCCGGGCGAGCTGGTTCTCGGTCCGCAGCACCTTTGCCCGTCCCGTGCGCGGGAACTGGACGATCGCCCCGCGGCGCACGTACGTCATCGACCCGTCCGGCTTCCATGCAGGCTCGCAGCCGCCGATCATCGGCAGCGACGGTCCGGCCGTGGCGCTCACGATCACGCGCGTGCGATCGCAATGTGCCGCGAGCGGCGTGTTGCGCGGCCAGAGCGACCAGCCTGGCGGCGCGGAGCTCGGCGACACGAGTGCGCGGCAGCCTGCATCCCGTGGAGCCGGTGCCGCGGCGAGCGTCGGCAACCGCAGCGCTCGCAGGTGGCAACTTCGATCGACGAAGTAGAGCACTCCGCTGGCCTCCGCTCTGCGCAGCCGTGAAGCGATCGCTGCGCGCTCGGGAAGCAGCACCTCGTGCACGCGGGCGACCTTCGGGCTCGTGGCAGCCGGATGCCCACGGAAGACGGACTTCCTGAGCGTGTCGATGACGGCCGCGCCGACCACGACGAGCGCCAGCAAGGTAACTGCCAGCGTTGCGAAGCGCTCCCGGCGCGCACCCCCGATCATGGCCAAGGCCAATCCGTACCGACTGCGAGTGGCCGCCCTGCGACTGCGCTTGCACGCGCCGCCACGCCCGCAGCGACCGCCTTCCGGTCTTCGTCGAGCGTCGGCCCGGGTGGTCCTTCGCCCGTGCACGCACGGACGAACGCGGTCAACTCGGCGAGGTACGCGTCCGCGAAGCGTGCGCGGTAGTCGGCCGGGAAGCCGGGTGCGTCCGAGCGGTCGATCACCGTCGCGTCTCCGTCGCCGGCGCCGCGAACGAAAACCGAGCCGTCGGTCCCGAGGACTTCGCAACGGATGTCGTGCCCGAAGGGGGACGTGCGGGACACATGTGTGACCGCGATGCTCCCGCGAGCGAATCGCATGGTCACGAGCGCATTGTCGAGATCTCCGATCTCGGCAAGCTCGGGATAGACGAGCGCCTGTCGTGCTACCGAGACTTCCACCGGGTCGTCGTCCAACAGCCAGCACGCCGTGTCGTAGTCGTGTGACGCCATGTCGAGGAGAAATCCACCGGTGTCCTGCGGATCCTCACCCTGGGGCCATTCCATGTCGCGGCTCGTAAGCAGGGTGACGAGCGGCCGGCCGGCATCGCCGTCCCGGATGCGGCGGTGTGCCTCGACGAACCCTCTGTCGTACCGGCGCATGTATCCCACCTGCACGACCTGGTCGGGCCGGGCTGCGCTCTCCTGCCGAAGCGCGTCGTGCTCCGCGAGCGAGGTCGCCCCTGGTTTCTCCAGAAAGAGGTGCTTGCCGGCCAGCAGCACCTCGACGGCGAGCGGCCCGTGGTCGACGGACCGAGCGGCCAGAAGGACCGCGTCGACCTGGTCGCTCGCGAAGAGCTCGCGGTAGCCGCAGTGCCGGACCCCGAGGCGCTTCCCCACTTCCTCGGCGCGGCCCTCCCTGGCGGCCGCCACAGCCACCAGCTCGGCACCCGGAATCCGCTGCGCATTCTCGGCGTGGAGGGTTCCCATCCCGCCGAGACCGGCGACGCCGAGCCGGAGAGGAGGCGTCGCCCTTGACACTGCAAGAGCGAGTATGGCAGCGTCGCAATCGCTTGCGCAATCGATTTTCAAGCCTGGCGTCGAGCGAGCTGCGGGAGCGCCCAGCGCCCACCGCAGCCCCCCGGCGGAAGGCCACGCTCGCCGATGTCGCGGAGCGGGCAGGCGTCTCGACATCGACCGCCTCGCGGGCCCTCAACGGCCACGCGGGGCTCGCTCCGGCTACGCGTGCCGCGGTGGAGGACGCCGCCGCGCAGCTCAACTTCCAACCGTCGGCCCTCGCCCGATCGTTGCGGACACAGCAAACCTTCACGGTGGGGTTCGTGGTGCCGGACGTGTCGAGCCCGTTCTACGCCGCGGCGCTGCAAGGCGCTCAGGGCAGGCTCGAGCAGGCCGGCTACCGCGTGATGTTGATGGATGCGAACCAGGACATCGACCGGGAGCTCGCCGCGCTGGAGACCCTCCTCTTGCATCAGGTCGATGGGTTGCTGGTGGCAAGCGCAGGAGTGCCGCCCGCTCTGTTCGAGAGTGCTCTCAGCGCGAGCGCGACACCGACGATCTTCTTCGACGGCGTGATCGAGGGAATGGGCGACGGCGCCGTCATCCTCGACAACGAGCGTGGGATAGAGCTGCTCATTGCGCACCTCATCGAGCACGGCCACGAGCGCATCGGTTTCCTCGCAGGTTCCCAGCGCGAGAGTGCAGGCGCGGCACGGCTGCGTGCCTTTTACCGCTGCATGAGGGATCACGGGATGACCCCGGACGGGGGGCACGTGAAGGTCTGCGCGTGGGCGATCGCCGACGGACGGCGTGCGGGCTTGGAGCTCCTTGCCGACGCGGTCCCCGCGACGGCGGTGCTGGCGTCCAGCGCGGAGCTTGCGCTCGGCTTCATGTCGGCCGCAGCCGCGCGAGGTGCGCGCATCCCGCACGATGTCGCGCTCGTTGCATTCGACGATCCGTATTTCGGCGACCTGCTCGAGCCGTCGCTGACTGCCGTCGCTTATGATCCGCGCCTGATCGGCGCCGCGGCTGCGGAGCTTCTGGTCGACGCCATTCGGTCCGGGTCGGATTCTCGCGAAGTGCGTATCCCGGTCACGCTCGTTCGCCGCCGCTCGTGCGGCTGCCGGGCAGAGGCGGCCCGGTGAGCAGCAGCGCCTCGCCGGCAATCGCGTTTCGCGGAGTGACCAAGCGCTATGGAACCCACGAAGCGCTCCAGCCGACCGACCTCGAGATCGAGGAGGGCGAGTTCTTCTGCCTGCTCGGACCGTCCGGCTGTGGGAAGACCACGACGCTGAATCTCGTGGGCGGGTTCATCGCGCCAACGGCGGGCGAGATCTTGATCAGAGGTGAGAGCGTGAACCGCCTTCCCCCCTACCGGCGTGCGGTCAACACGGTCTTTCAGAACTACGCGCTCTTCCCCCACATGACGGTTCGAGACAACGTCGGATTCGGCCTGAAGATGGCCCGTACGCCGAGACGCGACGCCGGCGGCCGGATCGAAGGGGCTCTGGCGCTCGTCGGGCTCGATGCGTTCGCGGAGCGCCTCCCGGCGCAGCTGTCGGGTGGACAGCAGCAGCGCGTCGCCGTCGCACGGGCGCTCGTGAACAGGCCCGCCGTTCTCCTGCTCGACGAGCCCCTCGGCGCACTGGATCTCAAGCTGCGAAAGCGCCTTCAGATCGAGCTGGCGGAGATTCACCGCGACGTCGGCACGACGTTCGTCTACGTCACGCACGATCAGGAGGAGGCGATGTTCATGGCAGACCGCATCGCCGTGATGAACGATGGCCGCGTGGAGCAGGTCGGGACGCCGCACGAGATCTACCACCACCCGAAGAGCGCCTTCGTCGCCGACTTCATCGGCGAATCGAACTTCATCGAGGTCGAGGTCGGAACCGGAGGCAGGGCCGCCCTCGAGAACGGTGCAGAGGTCCCCGCCCCGGCGGCGCGCCAGCGCGGACGAGCGACCCTGATGATCCGACCGGAGTCCATTCAGGTCCAGGAGGCGGCGGACACGAACGGAACGGGTCTGCGGGGACGGATCGCCCAATCGTCGTTTCTCGGAAGCCACACTCGGGTCGCGGTGAAATGTGACGGCGTTGCAGCGCCCGTCACCGCCGCACTGTTCGGCAACGAAGGCGCCGCCGCACGGCACCTCGCTCCCGAGACGGAGGTCGTCCTGTTCTGGGATCCGGCGGATGTAGTGCTACTGGAAGGGGTCGAATCAAGAGAGGAGGACGTACATGACCTCATTTGAGGAGCGCTTGCTCGACGAGCGTATGACCAGAGGCCGCCTGCTGCGGCTCGGAGCGGTCGGTGCCGTCGGAGTCGTCGCCGCAGGGTGCGGCGGTTCGTCGAAGAAGGCCGGCGGGGCAGCATCGGCCACGGGGAGGAGCGAGAATCCGGTCACGCTGAACTGGCTCACCTGGTCGGATCACTACGCGAACGACCAGCTCGCGGCGGTCAAGCGGCAGACGAACGAGCAGGGCCGGCCGCAGCTATTCAGCGACAACGCCGACGCCTATCTGAAGATCAAGCAGACGGGAGGCCAGTTCGACATCGTGTCCGGCGACGCGCTCTGGGTTCCGAAGTACAACAAGGACGGGCTGACGGAGTCGTTCGACCTCTCATCCTTGCCGGTGTCGTCGCAGCTGTACTCGATCGCCCGCACCTTCCCCTTCTGGAAGGACGGCTCGAACTACATGGGCTATCCGTTCTCGTGGTCGACGGTGCAGATCTACTACAACCCGAAGTACGTGCACACGATCCCGGACTCGTGGCACGCGATCCTCGACCGCAAGTACGAGGGAAAGATCTCGCTCGAGAACATCCCCACCGACATGATGGCGATCGCGGGCAAGGCGACCGGCGCCAAGGACCCGTACAACATGACCACGGCCGAGATCGCGGATGCAAAGGGCTGGCTGAAGGAGTTCAAGCCGAACGTCCTCAAGCTCGCGTCGCAGAACAACGAAGTCGTGCGTGCGCTCGCGGACGGCTCGGCCTGGATCGGGATCACGAACCTCGGCACGGACGACCGCGTGAAGGACGCGGGCGGCCCGGTCGTCAAGCCCGCCTATCCGAAAGAGGGAACGGTCGGCTTCATCGACTCCGAGCAGATGGTGACCGCGTCGAAGCACAAGGACGCGTTCCCGCGCTTCATCAACGCCATGCAGCAGGCCCCGTACATCGCGCAGAACTTCCTTACCAACGGGCGTCCGCTGTTCAACGAGAAGGCGTACAAGCTCCTCGTCGATCAAGGGCACGGCGACCGTGCGCGACGCCTGCTCTACAACCAGCCGGACAAGGCGCTGAAGATGACGCTGAAGGGCCCGTCTGGCAACGTGCAGGCGTACACCGACGCGTTCAACGAGGTGTTCGGCGCCTAGCGCGCCCGGCTCGAACCCGGGTGTCGGAGCGACCCAGCCGGCAGACGTAGCGCTGCCGCTGGGTCGCCGCGGGCGCCGGACGTGGCTGTCCCGGATCAGTGAATACGCGGGCTTCGGCCCCGCGCTCGTCCTGTTCGGGCTCTTCTTCCTCGTCCCGCTCGGGTTGATCGTCTGCTACAGCTTCTGGAAGACCGTCGACTACAACGTCGTCCACGACTGGACGGTCGAGAACTACCGTTACTTCTTCAGCGTTCCCACCTACGCGTCGACGCTTTGGGCGACTGTGTGGGTCTCGGTCGCAGCCACGGCGCTGACGCTCGCCATCGCATTTCCATTCGCCTACTGGCTCGCGCGTTACGTCCCCAAGCGCTACCAGAAGGTGTTCCTCGTCCTCGTGATCCTGCCGTTCTGGACGAGCTACCTGTTGCGGGTCTACTCGTGGCTGAACATCCTCGGGCCAGAGGGCGCGATGAACCGGTTCCTCCACTGGACCGGAGCGACATCGAAGCCGGTCTCGTTCTTCCTCTACGACCGGCCCGCCGTCATCCTCGTCCTCGTCTACCTGTACTTCCCGTTCGCTGCGCTGACGCTCTACGCCTCGCTGGAGCGCTTCGACTGGAACCAGTTCCGCGCCGCCATGGATCTCGGCGCCACGCCCGCGACGGCCGTCTGGCGGATCCTACTGCCGCAGATCCGGCCCGGGATCACCACGGCCGTGATCTTCGTCTTCATCCCGATCCTGGGCGAGTACCTGACTCCACAGCTGGTCGGCGGGGCCAAGGGAGTGATGATCGGGAACCTGATCGTCAACTTCTTCCAGGGGGCCCAGTACACGCGTGGGGCTGCCGCCGCACTGCTGATCGCGGTACTGATCGTCGTCCTGCTGGTGATCTTCCGCCGGTCCCTCGAAGTGGAGGAGCCCTATGGCGCGTGACCTTGACGTCGTCTCGCCCCGCGGCCGGCTGACACGTGGCGCGCTCAGCCTGTGGGCGGTCCTCGTCTACTTGTTTCTGTTCGCGCCGATCGTGCTGCTCGTGGTGTTCAGCTTCAACGCGAACCGCTACGGCACGTTTCCGATCACTGGCTGGACCGGAAAGTGGTACGGGCAGGTTTTCAACGACTACCAGATCCGCGATGCGTTGACGACGACCATTCGGATTGCCTTCGAGGTCACACTCGTGAGCACGATCGTGGGAACTGCGGCGGCCTTTCCGCTCGTGCGCTCCCGTTTGCCCTTCCGAAGCGGGATCCGGATCGCGATGGTGCTGCCGATCATGATCCCGGGCCTGCTGATCGGTGTGAGCCTGCTGATCCTGTTCACGAGCGTCTTCCACCAGACGCTTTCGCCGACGACCGCGGTAGTCGGCCAGAGCGTGTACACAACGCCGTTCGTCCTGCTGCTGGTGGCGGCGCGCCTGCAAGGCTTCGACGCCAGTCTCGAGCGCGCGGCGAGCGACCTTGGCGCGAACACGTTCAACCGCCTGCGGTACGTCGTCCTCCCGCTGCTCGCTCCGGCCATTCTGGCGGGGGCGCTCTTCGCCTTCACCCTGTCCCTCGACGAGTTCATCATCACGCTGTTCCTGATCGGCAGCCACAACACGCTGCCGATCTACATCTACACACAGGTCAAGTTCGGGATCACGCCTGAGGTGAATGCGCTCGCAGCGCTGTTGCTCGCCGCCTCGCTGAGCCTCATGGCCCTTGCTTTGGTGCTCCCGGGGATCGTGCGTCGCGCCCTGCGCCTCGTGCCGCGGCGCGCCACGAGTTAGGGCTCGACGGGAACCCAGCCGCCGTCACGTGCGCTACGCAGCGTCGCTGCGAGGACCTGCATGCCGCGGTGGCCGTCCGCGAAGGTCGGAAACGGCCCGTGTGGCCGGCCGTCCATTGCGAGGTAGGCGTCCGTCAGGATCGTGCGGAAAGCGTCCCCGTAGCCCTCGGCGTGCCCGGCCGGATACCGCGCGAACTCGGCCGCGCGGCCCCCATTCGCAGCGGGATCCTTGACGACGACCTGCGTCGGCGCCTCCGCGTGCCGGTGAAGAAGCGCGTTCGGAGACTCCTGATCCCAGGTAAACCCCCCGCGGCTCCCCTCCAGCTCGAGCAGCAGCTGGTTCTTCCGACCGGGCCCGAGGGCGCTGAAGACCGCCGTCCCCGTGGCGCCGTTGTCGAAGCGGAGCAGCAGCGAGGCGTGATCCTCAAGCGTTCGCGACGGTACGAAGGTCCGGAAGTCCGCGAGCACCTCGGACAGCCGAGCCCCGGTGACGTGCTCGGCGAGGTCGAACCAGTGGGTGCCCAGGTCGGCCGTGACGTATGTCGGACCGGAGCTCTCGGGCAGAAGGCGCCAACCCTCGCCGGAAACGAGCGCGTCGTCGCAGACGTAGCGTCCATGTACGACGCGCAGCTCGCCCAGCTCTCCGGCCGCGACCGTTGCGCGCATGTGCTCGACGAGCGGGTAGCCGCGCACGTGGTAGGCGATCGCGCCGATGCGACGGCTTTGCTCGAGTGCTTCGAGCATGCGCGCGCTCTCCGCCGTGCTGGTGGCGAGCGGCTTTTCGCACACCACGTGCGCCCCGTGCCCGAGCGCGAGGAGCGATTGCTCAGCGTGGAGCGCATTCGGCGTGCAGACGTGCACGACGTCCACCTGCTCGCACCCCAGCAGCTCCTCCAGCGAGTCGTACGCCGCGATGCAGCCCAGCTCGGCCGCGAGCTGCTCGGCGCCGGCCTTCGTCCGGCTGCAGACGGCGACGACCGTCCCGCCGAGGTCCCGCACCGCCGCCGCGTGCACCCGCGCGACGAAACCGGAGCCGACGATCGCGGTGCGGAGTGCGGTCATCCGGCGGTGCCGGCCTTCAGGAACATCCCCGTCAGGACGTCGATGTCCAGGCGCGCTTGTTCCGGAGGCGTGCGGCACTCGGCGCTGTTCACGACGCAGTCGTGGAAGTGCATGAGCTCGCGGGCGAAGCTCTCCTCGTAGGACTCGAACGACTGCGTCACGCGTGCGCCGTTCTTCGAGCCCGAGGCCTCGTACAACGTGGGCGACTGCTTGAGCCACGGCGACGGAAACGTCAGCGAGTGCACCTCTTCCGCGAAGAAGAACGACACGGACTCGCGGTACTCGTAGACGTCGAGCAGCTGGATCCAGGCGCTGTCCCAGCGTGAGCCGTTGCTGAGTCGCACCGATCCGGTCACCGCGTGACCTTCGTTCCACCAGTCGCCGTCGATGACCTCTCCCGGAAGCGGCTCGCCCAGCTGCTCCAGCAGTCCGTGCACGAGGTTCACGTCGTGGACGAGGCTTCCGAGAAACGCTCCTTCGAGCGCGGTGATCACGGCCGGTGTGTCGGCCCCCACGGCCTCCTTCACCTGCGCCCGCAGCTGCTCCCGACCCGACTCGAGCACGTCGGCTGGGATATCGGAGCCGCGAACGATGTCGTCGGGTGCGAAGAAAGGGCCGAACTCCGGGTCGTGGACGACGACGCGGATGTAGCGGAGCGTCTCGGCCGAGCCCGGCAGCGCTTCGAGCATGTGCTCCCACGCTTGGTCGAAGCGCTTCATATACCCGACTTGGACGACCTTCCCCGTCCGCCGCTGAGCCTCGACGATTCGGTCGGCGTCTGCGAGCGTGATGCACATCGGCTTCTCGACGAAGACGTGCAGCCCCTGCTCGAGCGCGTCCAAGGTGGCTTCGGCATGTGTCTGGGAGGGCGAGCAGATGACGATCGCGTCGAGCTTCGCGTCCTCGAGCAACTGGTGGTGATCTTCGTACGTCGCCTCGAGGTTGTGGCGCCGCTGTAGCCCGTCGCGGACGGTGGCGCTGGGGTCCGCCAGGGCGACAAGGTCGAAGCGTGCGCCCAGGTGCGCGAGAAAGTGGAGATGCATCGCCTGAGCGACGAGCCCGCCGCCGACGACGCCGATCCGCAACCTCACGCGAGGACCTGCTTGGCCACCTTTTCGAAGGCGAACGCCGTCTCGTCGAGGTCCTGTTCCTCGCAGAGCGGCGACACGTCCACGTGAATCGACCGCTCGAGCAGCTCCAGCGTGCGCGGACAGCTGGGCGCATCGAGGCCGGCAGCGTCGATCGCCGTGAGAACGGGAGCCCAGAACGGGTAGACGTGAAGATCGGGCGTAGCCGGCGAGTAGATCTGCATCGCGAGAACGCCTTCCGCGTTGAGCGCGTCAACCGCGTCGCGAGCGCGCGCAGCGTCGTCGACGAACGCGACGAGCGCGATGCCGGCATCGCCGTCCTCGTCGTTCGCGCGCCGGAGCGTGATCCCGGGCAGACCCCCCACCCGCCCGGTGAGCCGGGCGTGATTTGCGCGCATTCGCTCGAGCAGGCCGTCGAGCCTGGTCAGCTGGACTCGGGCCACCGCGCCGGTCAACTCCGACGCGCGGAAGTTCCAGCCCGGGAACTTCGGCAACCCGGCGCCGCGCCGAACCGAGTTGGCGCAGTCGTGAACGTCGAGCGCGAGATCGAGCAGATCGTCGCGGTCGGTGATCATCACGCCGCCCTCGCCGGTCGTGATGATCTTGTTGAACTGCAGGCTGAAAGCGCCGGCGTCGCCGAACGTGCCGAGCCGGCGGCCCCGGAACGTCGCCCCGGCCGCCTGGCAGACGTCCTCGACGAGGACGAGCCCGTGTTGCTCGGCGATCGCTGTGAGAGCGTCCATCGCGGCAGGCGCGCCGCGCATGTGCACCGGAACGATCGCCCGCGTCCGGGCGGTGATCTTCCGTTCCACGTCCCCGGGATCGAGCGTCAACGACTCGTCGACCTCGGCCAGGACGGGAACGGCCCGCGCCGCGAGCACGGCGTTCGGCGTTGCGTTCCAGGTATACGCCGGCACGATCACCTCGTCCCCCTCGCCCACGCCCGCGCCGATGAGCGCGCAGATCAGCGCGGAAGATCCGGCGTTCAGGCACAGCGCGTGCTTGGCGCCCATGTGCTCGGCGAACTCGCGCTCGAAGAAGGCGACCTCGGCCGGACCGTCGCCGACGCCGTAGTAACGGAAGAGGTTCTTGCTCTCGATCACGCGCCGGAGCGCCTCGAGCTCCTCCTGTGCCACCTCCATGCCGCCTGGAAACATCGGCGGCTCTGGTCGTGTCCGGGCGGGAACGCCGCCGTCCCTGGCGAGAGTCAGGTCACTTTTAGGGCGAGTCGGGGTCGTCATCGGGCCGCCCATTCTGGACATGAGATCGTTTGCGATCAAGCCGCGAGGCCGCTACGAGCGAGCTTGCTCGTAGGCCTTGCGCGCAGCTCGGACGGCATCCACCTCCGACACCTCCGCCACCGGCACGTCCCACCAGCTCTCGTAGCTCGGAACGCCCTCGTACCGGTCGACCTCGATCGCCAGCGCGACCGTCGAGTCTTCCGACTTCGCGGTCTCCAGCCCGGCGCGCAGCTCGTCGATCGTCCGGCAGCGAAACACCCGCGCGCCCAACGACTCCGCGTTCGCTGCGAGATCGACCGGCAGCAGCGGTGCCGGCGAGCTGTCGCTGTCCAGGCCGAGCGAGCCGTTCTGCCGGTAACGGTACTGCGTGCCAAAGCCGTCCGTGCCGAGCGACCGCGAGAGCCCGCCGATCGAGTTGAAACCGTGGTTGTCGACCAGGACGATCGTGAGCTTCAGCCCCTCCTGGATCGCAGTGACGATCTCGCTCGAGAGCATGAGGTAGGAGCCGTCGCCGACCATGACGTACACCTCCCGTTCCGGCGCAGCCATCTTGACGCCGAGGCCGCCGGCGATCTCGTACCCCATGCACGAGTAGCCGTACTCGACGTGGTAGCCCTTGGGGTCACGTGCGCGCCAGAGCTTGTGCAGGTCCCCCGGCATCGAGCCGGCGGCGCAGACCACGACGTCGCTCGGCGCCGAGGCGTCGTTGACCGCGCCGAGCACTTCGCTCTGCGCGGGGAGCGGGCCGTGGCCGAGCGCGTAAAGCCGGGAAACCTCGCTGTCCCACTCTGCATTCAGGCGCGCGGCCTCTGCGCGGTAGGCATCGTCGACCGCCCAGCCGTCGAGCAGCTCGGCGAGGCGCTCGAGCGTCACATGCGCGTCGCCGACGAGCGCGAGCCCCACGTGCTTCGCCGCGTCGAAGTCGGCGACGTTGACGTTAACGAAGCGTACGTCCCCGTTCCGAAAGGCAGTCTTCGACGCGGTGGTGAAGTCCGTCCAGCGGGTGCCCACGCCGATGACCAGATCGGCGTCAGCCGCGATCCGATTCGCCGCGAACGTGCCCGTCACGCCGATCGCCCCGAGCGAAGAAGGGTGGTCGTATGGAAGCGACCCCTTGCCCGCCTGCGTCTCCCCGACCGGGATCCCGGTCTGCTCGCAGAGACTGCGGAGCGCCTCGGTGGCCTCCGAGTAGATGACACCCCCGCCGGCGACGAGCAGCGGTCTCTTCGCCGAGCGGATCAGCTCGGCGGCGCGCCCGAGAGCGGCCTCGTCCGGAAGCTGGCGCGGGATCGGCCAGACGCGTTTCTCCAGGAAGCCCTCCGGCACGTCGAACGCCTCGGCCTGCACGTCCTGCGGGAACGCGAGCGTCACCGCTCCCGTCTCGGCCTGGTTGACGAGCACGCGCATCGCCTGCTGGGCCGCCGGCACGACCTGCTCGGGTCGCCAGATCCGGTCGAAGTAGCGCGAGACGGGTCGGAAGGAGTCGTTGACCGAGACGTCACCCGCCCAGGGGGCCTCGAGCTGTTGCAGAACCGGGTCGGGCCTGCGTGAGGCGAAGACGTCGCCCGGCAGCAGTAACACCGGCAGCCGGTTCACTGATGCAAGCGCGGCACCCGTGACCATGTTCGTAGCACCGGGGCCGATCGAGGTGGTGCAGACGAGCGCGCCGAGCCGGTTTTTCATGCGCGCGTACCCCGCGGCCGCGTGCACCATCGCCTGTTCGTTACGCGCCTGGTAGTAGGTCAAGAGCTCCGGAGACTCGTAGAGCGCCTCACCGATCCCCGCCACGTTGCCGTGGCCGAAGATCCCGAAGCAGCCGCCGAAGAACGGCCGCTCGACCCCATCGCGCTCTACGTGCTGGGCGGCGAGGAAGCGGACGAGCGCCTGCGCAGCGGTCAGCCTGGTCGTGCTCTTCACCCCACCTCCGCTTTGATCGCCTCGAGCTCGTGCTCGAGCTCGGCGAGCTCGCGGCCGCCGGCCATCAGGCGCACGAGCTCCTGCTGATCGATCTCAGCCTTGGCGAAGCTGCCGAGGGTCTGGCCGCGGTTGAGGATGACAAAGCGGTCCCCGACCGGGTACGCGTGGTGCGGGTTGTGGGTGATGAAGATGACCGCGACGCCGCGGTCGCGGGCCTGGAGGACGTACTTGAGCACGACGCCGGCCTGCTTGACGCCGAGCGCCGACGTCGGCTCGTCGAGGATGAGCACTCGCGCACCGAAGTAGACCGCGCGCGCGATCGCCACCGACTGCCGCTCGCCGCCTGAGAGCGTGCCGACCGGCTGGTCGGGGTCGCGGATGTCGATGCCCATCTCCTGCAGCTCCCTGCGGACGATCCGCTTCGCCGTCGCCGCGTCGAACCAGCGCAGCAAGCCGATGCCCTTCCGTGGTTCGGCGCCCAGGAAGAAGTTCCGCCAGATCGACATCAGCGGCACCATCGCGAGATCCTGGTAGACGGTCGCGATGCCCTTCGCGCGCGCATCGCGCGGCGAGGCGAACTCCACTTCCTCACCGTCGACGAGCAGCCGCCCCTCGTCCGGCTGGTGAACCCCGGAGAGAATCTTGATGAAGCTGGACTTGCCGGCGCCGTTGTCGCCGAGGATGCACGTGACCTCGCCCCCGTTCACGTGCGTCGAGACGTCCTTCAGCGCGACGACGTTGCCGTAGTACTTGGAGATCCGGTCCGCTTCGAGCAGATGGGCCATCGTCACCTCGCTCTCTGCGCGCGACTGCGAATCAGCGTGTTGAGCAGCACTGCGGCGAAGAGGATCCCGCCCTGGAAGGTGAAGGTCCAGTTGCTGTCCCATTGCGAGTCGATGATCCCGAGCTGGACCATGCCGAGCATCGCGGCCCCGAAGAACGTGCCGATCACCGAGCCGAAGCCGCCGGTCAGCAGACAGCCGCCGACGACGGCGCAGATGATGAAGATGAACTCGAGGCCGATGCCCTCCTTCGCCTGCATCGACCGGAGCTCGAGCGCCTCGATGATGCCCATCAGCGCGGCGACCCCGGAGGTCATCATGAAGAGCGTGATCTTCGTCCGGGCGACCGGAACGCCGACGTTCCGAGCGGCGAGTGGGTCCCCGCCGGCGCTGTAGACCCAATTGCCGAAGCGCGTTTTCGCGAGCAGCCAGGCGCCGACGAGCGTGATCCCGATCCACCAGAGCACCTTGACCTTGAAGTCGTAGTGGGTCAGGTCCGAAGCGAAGTATTTACGGGCGGAGTCGAAGCCGCTGGCCGTGTCGATGTCCTGGATCGCGGTCTGGCCGGTCAGCTTGAGCGTGCCGGCCGCGTTGACGCCCTGGAGGACGAAGAAGGTCGCGAGCGTGACGATGAAGCTCGGCAGCTTCGTCCTGATCACGGTGATCCCGTTGATGAAACCGATCGCGAGGCCGAACAGCAACACGAGCGCCATCGCGGGCCAGATGTTCATGTGCGCGTGCGTGGTGAGGTAGCCGAGGAGCAGGCCCGAGCTGCCGATCATGACGCCGGCGGAGAGGTCGAACTCGCCGCCGATCATGAGCAGCGCGACCGGCACCGCGATGATCCCGTACTGGGCCGCTTGGTCGGTCCACCCGGCGGCGATTCCGGGGTCGCCGATCCAGTTCACGGAGCGTGCGAAGTACGCGAAGGCGAGGAACACCGCGACTGCCCCCAGGAACGCGCCGATGTCCGGACGGGTGAGCAGACGGGCGAGCGGTCCAATGCGGACGAGACGCTCGTCCGGTGCGACGCTCGGAGCTGCCGTCTCGGCCATCGCTGGCTCCTCCGCTCCGGAGGGTGGGCGACCGCGCGGCCGCCCACCCCGACCGGTCCTAGCGGGTTCCCTTCGCTGCGAGCGCGGCCACCTTGGCTGCGTTCGCCTTGTTGATGATGCCGGGGCCGGTGAGCACCGGCTGGCCGTTGCCGACCGTGTTCAGGTTCGTCCGGTACAGGACGGCGAAGACGACCGGCAGGTACCCCTGCAGGTACTGCTGCTGATCGATCGCGAACAGCATCTTCCCCGCCTGGATCTGCTTGATCGCACCGCCGACGTCGAACGTCCCCACCTTCGTCCCCTTCGGAACCGAAGAGAGGCATGGGATGGTGACGTCCGGATCGAGGCCGAGGAAGGCGTCGAGCTTCTTGTCGGCGTTGAACGCCGCCTTCACCTTCGCCTTCGTGCCAGGGATGTCGGACTTCGCGTTCGGGATCGTCAGCACCTTGACGCCGCCGGAACCGAGGACCGACTTGACGCCTGCAGCGCGCTGCTGCAAGCCGGAATTGCTCGCCTCGTGAATGACGATCAGGACCTTCTTCGCGCCGGCCTTCTTGAACTGCTTGCCGGCGCCCTTCCCGGCGATGTCCTCCGTCTGGCCGACGTGGACCTCGTACGTCGGCAGTGAGTCGAATGCGCCGAGGCCCGAATTCACGGTGATGATCTCGATCCCCTTCGACGAAGCCTTCCTGAGGGGATCCCTGAGCGCACTTGCGTCGGGCACCGACGTCGCGATCACCTTGGCTCCCGCCGCGATCGCGGCGTTGATCCCGGCGACTTGCTTTGCCACGTCGTTGTTGGCGTAGACCTGCGTGACGCTGACCCCGCGCGACTTCAGGTCTTTCGCGGCTTGGTCGACGCCTTTCTTGAAGACCGACCAGAACGAACCGGTGTCGCCGTGCGTGACCACGGCCACCTTGATCTTCGTCGCCGTGCCCGCTGCGAAGGCCGCTGCAGCCGGCGAGCCGAGCGCGGTAAGGCCGGCGGCCGCGACGCCGCCCTTGAGGAACAGTCCGCGGCGCGTCAACTGGGTGAGTTCTTCGTCCAAGACTTCCTTGCTCATCGAGCCTCCCTCTTCTGTGGTTGGGATACCACCCTGCTTGGCGATTCTCAACGAGTGGAGGGCGTCTGCGCTAGGCCCACCTCCTCAACCGAGACGGGGCGCCGCTCGGCCCGCGACCGATCCGCCGCAAGGGCAACGCTGAGCGCGGCTCGGGCCTCCTCGAGCGAGCATGCGCTCTGCCCGCCGCCGCGCACAGTTGCGACGAAGGCGGCCAGCTCGCTCCGGTAGGCAGCCTCGAACCGATCCAGGAAGTTTCGGTAACCCGGACCTTCCGGGCGGTCGACGCCCCGCTCGACGGACCGAATCGGGCTGCGGCCGTCCTGACCGACGGCGAGGCTGTCCGCGGTGCCGAACACCTCGAGGCGGACGTCGTAGCCGAGTGGATCGTGACGCGTACCCGACAGGATCACGAGTCCTCCGCCCGATAAGCGAAGGACGGCCGCAGAGACATCGACGTCTCCGTGCTGCTCGAACGCTGCGTCCTCGAGGGCTGTGCCGTCAGCGTAGACATCCACGACCTCTTCGCCGCTGACGAAGCGCACGGCGTCGAAGTCGTGGATGTGCAGATCGCGAAAGATGCCGCCGGAGGTGGCGATGTAGGCCTCGGACGGCGGCGACGGATCATGCGTCGCGGCGCGCATGACGAGAATCCTTCCGACGCTGCCCGCCGCAACCGCTTCATGCGCTGCGCGATAGCCTGCGTCGAAGCGCCTTTGGAAGCCGACTTGGACGAGGATTCCGGCGCGCGCAGCATCGTCGAGCACGGCGTCGAGAGTCGGGAGGTCAAGGGCAACAGGCTTCTCGCAGAAGGCCGGGAGGCCTGCGCTCGCCGCGAGCCGCAACAGCGGCGCGTGCCCCGGTGTCGCGCACGCAATCACGAGCGCGTCGACGCCCTCGTCAACGAGCGCCTCGGGTGTGTCGGCCGACCGAACGCCGAGCTCGGCAGCGACCTGATGGGCGCGGCTCCGATCCGCGTCCGCGATCGTGACGGACGCGACAACCGGGAGGCCGACGAGGGTGCGGGCGTGGAAGGCGCCGATCCGGCCGACGCCGACTACCCCGAGATGGAGACCGTTCCGCTGGCCCATCGGAATAAGCAGTTACAGCTTACGGAAACCGCTCGCAGGCCAATCCACGGTGCTACGGAGTGGAGTTAGCCGGACTCGAACCGGCGACCTCCTGGGTGCGAGCAGTTCCCGGTGGGCCTCCTCATCGCCGATCGACAGGTAGTCGATACCGATGAGGGAGACCCCGCGCTGAATCAGGTACCGCGCGGCGTTGCCGGGGGCCCCCCGTCTCCGGGGCCCCTCCTCAGTAGCGGGGGCGGGATTTGAACGACATCAACGACCGCGTACCGCTTCGCCAAGGTCGGGACGCTCCCGTAGGGCGGGGCGGGAGTTCAGCATGTTTCCCGACCCGGCTCCGCCCACGAACGAGCTCGCGAAGGGGGTTGTGGGCGGTCACCGAAAGCGTTCGGCTTAGCCGGCCGGCGTCGCAGTCGTCTAGCCACCGCGCACAACTACGCACGCACGATGATCACCGGCGTCCCGACACGCACGCGCTCGAACAACCACTCGGCTTCCCGAACACGCATGTGGATGCATCCGTGCGATCGCGAGTAGCCGATGGAGGCGGCATCTGGCGTGCCGTGGATACCGACCTCGGGCACGGAGAGGCCCATCCAGCGCGTCCCGAGTGGATTGCCGGGTCCGGGCGGCATCGGCGTGCGGCGCGCCGCCCATCGCCCGCTGGGCGGGAACCACCACGGATCTCGTAGCTTCAACACGATCTTGAAACGGCCAACAGGGGTGGGTTGGCTGCGGCTGCCGGTTCCGATGACGAAGATACGGGACAGTTTCGTTGCTGCGTACAAATAGAGCCGATGCGAGCTCCGGCGGACGACGATGATCGGCCCGAAGTTCGCCTGCGTTCTGGCCGCGTCGACGTATTTGTGAGGAATGCGGACGAGAGACGGTTTCACCTCTGTCAAGTTTCTGGTGATCAGGATGACTGCCGCACGCTGTTCAATCTTCACGCCGGCGCGTTCGGGAGCGATCGCAGGCCGTGCGTGCTGCAGGCCGACGAGACGTGCCTCGATGGGCGCACGGTCGAAAATACGGGCCAGTTGGGCGACGTAGGCGCGGACTGTCCGTTGCTCGACGACAATCGTCACTCTCTTACGCGACCCGGAGCGGTGGCCGGGAGAAGCGGGCCTGACGACCGCGTGGGCGCCGAGATCGCTCGGCACTGCCGACCACCTTTGCGCGCCGAGCGCAAAGACAAGTGGCTGCCGCAACTGGCGGCGCACGGCCGCGCTCGCCGCTGCGACGGAAGGCTGGGCAGGGGCGACGTCCGAAGCCGCACGCGTCCGCGCACCCCGCGGCGCTTCCGAGGCGGCGGGCGAATCGATAGGCCGTGGGATCGGACCGATCTCCAGGGAGACAAAGGTCGCAGGGCCGGCGACACCGTCGATCGTCAACCCCACACGCCGTTGGTACTTTCGCACGGCGGACGCGGTCTGGGGCCCGTAGTGGCCGTTCGGGCGAAGCCGGAAGAGGCCGTGGGAGGCGAGTATGAATTGGAGCTCGGCGACGTCCCAGCCGCTGGTGCCAGCGTGCAAGAAGCGCGAACCGAGCTCGTACCTCCCATAGGGGCCGAGCGCCGCCCGGGTCTCGGCACCGGGAATGCCGTCGATGCGTAGCGCCCGTCGCCGCTGGAACGCGCGTATTGCGTTCCTCGTCTGGGGCCCGAGTCTTCCGTCGAAGGGCCCGCCGTACAGGCCCCGGGCCTCAAGCGCCACCTGAAGCGCAGCGATGCCGGGCTCGGCGTCCGCCAGTGCGGAAGGCGGCGCCGTCAGCGCGAGGCAGGCAAACACTGCGAAGAGCACCGGAGCGCGCATTTGGCGCCCGTTTCCGTCGCACGAGCCAGATTCCTTCGCACCCTGCCGATCCGGGTCAGCTGGGGTAGGGCTGGCTCATGTGAGACCTGCCGCCAAACGCCGATCAGCGGAGCTGCAGCCAGTCACCGCGCTCAAGATCATCGTCGGCTGCGCGTGATCTGCCTGCGCCTGAGGCGCCGATAGGGTCGGTCGCGAGGAGCGGCGCGATCCGACCGTGAGTATTGACGGAGCAGGAGGCTATGGCTTGTGCTCTGCCGCGGAGAGTCCCTCCTCTGCTGCGGAGAGTCCCTCGGCCTATCGGGCGTCAGTGGCGTCTGCCGGGAACGCGTCCATCACTGAAGCCGAGGCGATCACCGGGAGCAGCAACGCTCCAACCAGACGCGTCTGCGCTCGGGTGGCCGGCGCAACGCATCGAACTATTCACCTCACGACTAGCTGAACGCGGCATTTGTCGAACTGGACGCATCGCGGCGCCATTTTCTTCCCGCGGCTGAGTTCGCAGAGGCTGCGCGGAACCTGCCTTCCGGGGTCGCCGCCACGATCAGTCGCGTTTGCCGACTCGGATCTTGATGCGTCGGTATGCAAGGTTCGGAACCGACCGCGACCCGCGCTAGTTGCACGAAGAAAAAAGGCCCGCGTTTGCGGGCCTTTTGCAGTAGCGGGGGAGGGATTTGGACAGACATCAACGACCGCCCATCGCTTCGTGGAGATTCGCCCGCTGTCGTAGAGCATGCGCCGGAGACGAGGACGCTTCAGACTTCGACGTGAGGCTCGGGAAGCAGACTGCGGAGGCTACTCGCCGCAGCAACGTTGCCCTTCCGCTCGTGCAGCCGGATCGCCTCCTCGAGTGCGGCCGCCGACTCCTGCGCCCGGCCCCTAAGACGGAGAACCTCAGCGAGATCGGCAGACACGTGGGCGCGGAGATAGAGGAAATCGGTCCGCGCCGCGAGCGCCGTCGCCTCACGGGCGAGGCGCTCGGCCTCCTCAAAGTCGGCGTGTTGCGCGAGCACCTTGGCGAGGACGCGCCGCCAACCAGCTTGCGCGTCCAAGTCGTCTTCGACTTCGTAGGTGGAAGCAAGCTCAATCAACGCCATGGCTTCGTCTCCCCGGCCCTGCGCATAGAGCGCATCGGCGAGGTATGGCGCCACAGTGCCGAAATGTCCCATGTCGCCAATGCGCTCGAGCATCTCGCAGGCAGGGCGCAGCTCCCGCTCCGCCGCAGCGGGATCACCGGCGAGTAACTCGATTTGGCCGGCAACATTCAGGACCGAGGCGGCGAGGATCATCTTGAGGCCCAGCTCCTCGGCGAGCACCTTCGCCTCGGCGATCGAGCCGCGCGCCGGCTCGAAGCGCCCTCCCATCGCCTCGAGCAGAGCGCGCATCGCCAAAATGGACACCTCGGACCGGCGATTCCCCTTCACCTCACGACGGATGTCCTCGAGCCGCTTCAAACACGACTCGACCGGGGTCGGGCCGAAGGTTGCGGAAACCAGCACTCCTCGAAGGCTCTCTGTCTCTTGCGCACGATCGCCGGCCTCGCGCGCGTAGCGCGCAGCGCGCTCGAGATCCGTGGTCGCGGCTGCCGCCTCACCTCGCCAATGGCGCATAAGGCCGGCGAGACCCAGGGCCCGGGCCAAGCCTGCCTTGTCTTGGAGCTCTTCGAACACGTGGATCGCGTCTTCGAGCTCGCGCTCAACCTCCTCGTGGCTCTTCAGCGGGGGGGCGTGCAGCCGGAGGTAGCAGAGCGCGACGGCGGCGTCCGCGGCAATTCCGCGCTCCCGGGCGCCCCGCGCGAGCGCGACTGCCTGCGAAAGCAGCGCATCCGCAGAGTCCCACTCACCCGCCTCAATCAGGGCGCGACCGAGGGAAGGGAGGAGATCTAGGCGACGCGCGTCTTCTAACGACATCAGGCCGGCGGCGCGCTCGAGCAAGTTCGCAGCGGCGGGCATGTCACCCCGCGCGTACGCGCGCCGCCCGGACGTGGACAGGCGTTCCGCCGCGCGCTCGGCCAGCGTCCGCGCCCGGTCGTCGAGTGGCCGCAGTTCGACGAGTGAGCGATACGCCTGCTCGACGTGATAGCCGACGATCTCGTCGAACTCCTCTCCCCTGCCGTCGAGCCAGTCCGCAAACCGCTCATGCAGCTCGGAGCGAAGATCCTTCGGGATGCGCTCGTACGCTGCGTCGCGGATCAGCACGTGCCGGAAACGGAAGGTGTCCTCCAACACCTCGTGCGGCCGGATCAGCTCTTTGCGCACAAGCGCGGCGAGCCGAGCACCGGGCGGCCGCTGCCGGTTGGGGGTCAGCTCGCCGAGCGCCTCCCACTCGAACTCCAGTCCGACGACCGATGCGCGCTCGACCAGGTCCCGTTCCTCGTCGGGCAGCGTTTCGAGGCGGGCAGCGAGGAGAGCTTGGATCGTCGGCGGCACCTGCTCGAGCTCGCCTTCTTCGGCGAGCAGCGCGAGCAACTGCTCGACGAAGAGCGGATTTCCCTCGGCCACTTGACGGATCCGGGCGCTGGTGGCGTCCTCGAGCCGCGAGCCTCCGACGAGCTCTTCGATCAGCTCGTCGGTCTCGCCATCAGCGAGCGGCTCCAGAGTCAGCGTCGTGACGTCTGGCCGACCGCCCCAGGCCGGCCGCTCGTCCAGGATTTCCGGCCGAGCAAGGCAAAGGAGAAGGAGCGGAGCGTCGCGAGTCCAATCCACCAGATGCTCGACGAGGTCGAGAAGTGTCGGCTCGGCCCAATGAATGTCCTCGATGACGAGTACGAGTGGCCGGTCACGGGCTCGGTGCTCGAGCGCCTTTCGAACCGCCCAGAAGACCTCTTCCGGCGCCGCCGCCGAGAGTGCAGCGGCGAGCTCCTCCTCGGCGCCTGCTTCCCGGAAGATCTCGACGAGTGCCCAGTACGTGATCCCCTCGCCGTAGGGCAGGCAGCGGCCTGCGAAGACGGCCGCCTCGCTGGACAGAGCTGCCCCGGCCTCGCGTGCTAGACGCGACTTGCCGATCCCTGCCGGCCCGAGAACGGTGACGAGGCGGCATCGCCGCTCGGAGACCGTCTCCTCGAAGGCGGCGTGCACCTGCGCGAGCTCGCCTTGCCGCCCGACGAGAGGCGCATCCAACTGTCGGTCGAACGCAGATGCGCCGTGGACGACCCGCAGAAGGCGGTGTGCGGGAACTGATGCTCGTTTCCCCTTAAGTGCGAGCGGCTTGACCGGCTCGACCTCGATCGCACCGCGAGAGAGTCGACGAGTCTGCTCGCCGATCAGGATCTCCCCAGGCTGAGCGGCCTCCTCGAGCCGGGCAGCGACATTGACCGCGTCACCTGTGGCAAGGCGCTCCTTGGTGCCGGTGACGACCTCGCCGGTGTTGACGCCGGTGCGTAGTTGTAATGAGACGCCATAGTCGCGCTCGAGCTCCTCGTTGAGGGACGCGAGCGAGTCGCGAAGCTCAGCGGCGGCGCGCAGGGCGCGCAGAGCGTCGTCCTCGTGCACGCTCGGAACGCCGAAGACGGCCATGACGGCGTCGCCGACGAACTTCTCGACGGTTCCGCCGTGGCCCTCGATGGATCCCCTCGCCGCCTCGAAGTAGCGCGCCATCACGCGGCGGAACGACTCGGGATCGAGCTGCTCTCCAAGCGTCGTCGAGCCCGTGACGTCCGCGAACAGAACGGTGACGGTCTTCCGCACCTCTCGAGCCGGTGCGGCCGCCAGCGCCGCCCCGCAGGCGTGACAGAAGCGAGCGCCGTCAGGATTCTGTTCAGCGCAGTTCGGGCACGTGGCCACGACGAAAGCGTACGACGGCAGTGACCTAGATGGGTAGCCGTTGAAGGGCTAACCCCCGCTATCTGCAATCACCAAGAAGGCCCGCAAATGCATGCCTTCCCGTAAGCGTTCAGCCCCTGTGGTCAGGTGAGTGTGGGTACTGGGTCGCCGCGGGCGTGGGCGGTGAGGGCTTGGGTGAGAGCGCACCCCACAGGGTGCGGCTGCCGCCGCAAGTCTTCCAGCCGGTCTCGTCGATGTTGACGGCCGCGGCTGTCTTGATCCGCTGCTCGAGCTCGGTGTACGGGCCGGCGAGGGCATCGCCGGCGCGCTGGATGATCGCATCGACCGTCCCCGTAGATAGCTCGACCCCGAACAGCTCCCGCGCGAGCTCGGTCGTGTCACGGCGCGAGACGCGGTTGCGTACCGCGAGCGTGACGACGGCGGCCTGGAATCGCGGCCCGAACGACCACCGTGACGCGGCGGGAGGCTCGGCCGTCGTCACCGTCGCACACTCCGGGCAGCACACCCGGTGCAGCCGATGCTCGGTCACTCTGACAGCAATCGGCGGCAGCTCGGCCACCTGACGCCGAGACGGCTCGGCGACATCGACACGCCCGGGTTCGGCGAAAACGCGCGCGCACGACCGGCAGCGGTCGGGCCAATGCTCGACGATCTCGTCGACCTGCTCGGGCGAAAGCAGCCGCCGGTACCGGCCCTCGTGTCCGTGCTGCCCGCCCCCCTTCCTGCCCGACCCCTTCCCACGCGGGCGTGGAGGAGCTGACGGAGGATCGTGCGACGGCGGCAGCGACGAGTTTCGTGAACTCCGATTCAGACGACGCTCGAGCTCGCCAACCCGAGCCTCGAGCCGCTCGTTCGCCTCGACCAGCTCGCCCACTCGCAACAACAACGCGATCGCCGTCTCACGATCGCCATCGAGGATCGCCTCCGCCTCCACGCGCTCCACACGAGACCGTTCGCCGCCGCGACCTTGGTCCCTCCCGCACCTGAACGCTTACCGAAAGAGCGCGTTTTGCGCGGCTTTTGCAGAGCCCTCTGACGGACTCGAACCGTCGACCCCCTCCTTACCATGGAACGTCTCCGGCAACCGGTGGCAGCCGGTCGCAACGGATTTCGCTTGTTTTTGCGATTTCGAGGGCCGGCCGATTTGCCGCTGATTGCCACCCGTTGCAACCCCGGGGCTCCATAAGGGCTCCATCCTTCTCAGCGGTCCCGCGCTCGAACCCGGCTCGTAGGTGGCATGAGGCTGTGGGCGAGGCGGCGCCTGTGGGCGCACCCTCCTAGGATCTGTTCATCAATCCGTTGATCGTCGCGCTCACGGTGCTCGCGGTTCCAAACTGCGGCAGCGGCTTTGTTTTCGACCGGGAGGTTGAGCAATGGAAGTGGTAGGGGAGGCGAAGGTCTCCGAGGCGCAGATCGCTGTGCACTGGCGGGAGGAGGAGTACTACCAACCGTCTGCGAGGTTCATCGGCCAGGCAAATGCGGCCGACCCGGACATCTTCGAGCGGTTCAGCGAGGAGCACTTCCCCGAGTGCTTCAAGGAATACGCGGATCTGCTCACGTGGGATGCCTACTGGCACACGACGCTGGACACCAGCAACCCGCCGTTCTGGAAGTGGTTCGTCGGTGGCCGACTGAACGCCTCTTTCAACTGCGTCGATCGCCACTTGGCCTCGAGCCGCAACAAGGCTGCGCTCATCTGGGTGCCGGAGCCGGAGGCCGAGGAGCCGAGAGCGATCACCTACCAGGAGCTGTACAGCCGGGTGAACGAGTTCGCCGCGCTGCTCCGGGACTTGTGCGGTGTGAAGGTCGGAGACCGCGTGACCTTCCACCTGCCGATGGTGCCGGAGCTGCCGGTGTCGATGCTGGCCTGCGCCCGCCTGGGCGTTATTCACTCCGAGGTGTTCGGAGGGTTCAGCGGTGCAGCCTGCGGGGATCGCATCGCCGACTCCGGAAGCCACGTCCTGGTGACGATGGACGGCTATTACCGCAACGGCGAGCTACTCGACCACAAGGCCAAGGCCGACGAGGCGGTGGCGGTCGCGCGCGAGCGCGGCGTCGAGGTCGACAAGGTGCTGGTCTGGCGACGGCACCCGGCCCAGTACGCGTCAGAGAGCCCGATGGTCGACGGCCGCGACGTCTTCGTCGACGAGCTCCTGAACGACTATCGCGGGAAGCTGGTCGAGCCGGTCTCCATGCCCGCCGAGGCGCCGCTGTTCCTGATGTATACGAGTGGCACGACCGCCCAGCCGAAGGGCTGCCAGCACAGCACCGGCGGCTATCTGGCCTATGTCGCGGGCACGTCGAAGTACTACCAGGACATCCATCCGGAGGACACGTACTGGTGCTTCGCCGACATCGGCTGGATCACCGGGCACTCCTACATCGTCTACGGTCCGCTGGCGCTTGGGACGACGAGCGTGATGTACGAAGGCGTGCCGACCTATCCGGATCCCGGTCGTCCCTGGCGGATCGCGGAGCGGCTCGGGGTGACCATCTTCCACACCGCCCCGACCACCATCCGGATGCTGCGCAAGCTCGGGCCGGACGAGCCGAAGAAGTACAACTACCACTTCAAGCACATGACGACGGTGGGCGAGCCGATCGAGCCGGACGTCTGGCGCTGGTACCACGACGTTGTTGGCAAGGGCGAGGCCGTCATCGTCGACACGTGGTGGCAGACGGAGAA